>JGI24021J15306_10001705_pt1 | contig 22231 bp, 13 predicted proteins | sample Ectturendosymbi1_FD_15306 | JGI IMG/M metagenome (IMG submission 15306) | reverse complement strand
AAGAAGAGAAACCTATTTGGGTTGATGGATATCTGGTCTTGAATGCACTGAACAGTTCCTTCAAATTGCATAAAACTAAATGTTTTTGTTTATGTACATTTTTACCTAAGCTGACGCTGTCTTTTTTCCAGGTAACATCCTGGTAAACTCTTCATCCTGATAAAAGTTTATTACAAGTTCTTTAATTTCTTCACTTAAAGCTCTACCTTTGCTCTTCTCTGGTCTTGGTAAAATTCGTTGCTCCTTTTCATTTTTCTTGCCTTTTTAACTTGATATTTGGTAACCCCGAAATGTTGTGCAGCTCTTTGTCCTAACCAAGTATCAGGGATCAAAGTAAGAAGCTGCAATTTGGTGATTCTGTCTGCTGACTGTATCTTCTCGCTGATGGCTTCGCAAAGTCGATCTGAATGTTCAATCTTTTGTTTGTTATCTTTCTTTTCTTTATTATCTTTTCTTTATTATCTATTATCTTCTTTTTCATCTTGCATTTCACGTATCTGAACTGATGCTTTTTCCTGCTCCTCATAGCCAAGAAGTACATTAGCACTTTTGAAAATTTTGCGGCAAGCTTCAGCAGCTTGCGTCTGCTTACTTTTACCATGTCGTTTTAAAGGTGATACCGAGCACAGTTCCAATGATGTGTTTATTAAGGCAGCGTCCATGGTTGAATGGGTGGGAGATTATGCCTCACTCTCCGTAGATGATGGTGTACTGGTGGTGTCATCATCAGCACTCAAGTCTTGTAGCAAGCGCCAACATGCTCAGCAGATCTTCTGACCTGGAATCAAAGTTTTTCAACTGCTTAAAGCCGATTTGTTCGCTTGAAGCAGAGAAATGCTCACCAAACCTGTTTTCACAGTTTTTTTTATGTTTTGCAAATGGATCACAACACTTCTTCCACTGCAAATTGTATTTTGACAGGTACAACATGTGGTGATGTTTGCAGATACTCTTATCTCATTTTTTGCCATTGATGTTTTGCGACAGATTACTTCAACATCCTCATCTGCAAGCTCAGCAATGTCCACAAACCCTACGCTTTCAGAAAAGTAAATTTTATGGCAAGTCTCCTCCATTTTCTTCTAATATCACATTTCAGTAATGAACTCATAACAAATGTTGTATTTCAATTTTATGTTACTAACAAGACCATCTGAAAAATGAAATGAGGAAATAGTGATATATTTCAATAAGTCTCATGGCAGTGTTGGCCCTCACTGCTAAAGGGGAAGTGGTAATAACTTTCTGTAGACTACGAAACACACGTGCTAGTTGTCATCTTAAGTGCATTACTATTGAGTATTGGCATTGCACATAATATACGCATTGTGATATCATAGAGTAAATATTACAAAATAGGGCAAAAGTACCAATTAAGAAAACATAGTTTTTTTCATAGTAAGCATCAAATTTAATCGAGTTTTTTTATTTGGCATGAAGGAGTATTGGTATAAGGATAAAATATGTGAGTTTCAACTTTGAACTTTTACACCCTTTTTTTATAGATGCTTAAAGTTGGGCCGCCGAAAAGTGTTTGAAGCAACTTGAATGCATTGTTATCATATGAAGCAGTTGTCTTAGCACTTTTTAAGGTAGTTTTTTGGATTGCTTGGGTCTTAAAATGTCTGTCTAGCAATTTTCATCGATCTCATATAATCAGAAGCTGAGAAATAAAGAATTTAATAAAAAATTAGACATGTTCACTGAAGCGTAACGAGTAAAAATGTATTGTTTTAAAGTGATCATAACTCCATTAATAATGGGAGTTTTTCAAAATTTTTTTTTTGCATTCTCCATTTTTTAGTGAGATCTACAAGTGTGCCAAATTTCATTAAAATGCAAAACGCTTGGTGTAATTTTTGAAAAAAATTTGCTCATTTGGCATGGAATGACCCTGACGATAGTTGGTGCTATGAGCCAGTTCAGAGAGCCTTGTTTTTCAGCACTCTTAGCAAATAGTGATGGATGATGCATCTCAGGGTCTAGAGCAGGAGCTGCTAAATTAACCACCAGCTCTAGCTAAATATTAAAAACAGCTCCGGCTCTGAAAATGACTGGCTCTGGGGCTTCGGGCTCCAGCTATGCAGCCCTACTTTGTTAGGTATTGGTAGTATGAGTATTTAGCTTATATTAAGCTGTAATATGTCATAATATGATGTTGAAAAAGGCAACAATCTGATGTTAACGCAGCTGACCCCAGTGGCAACACTGCATGGAATCCAGACTGGTCTACGCCTAGGCCCTAGGCTGAATTGCAATCAAAGCACAATAATAATGCAATGGTGTTGGCAGAAATGTGACTATTGTTTGCCTTTTTCTTTAGAACTGGAAGTCAGATTGGTTTGTGGCAATCTTGTCATGAGTGGTGAAGATCCTGATGGTGTCAAACTTGCCAACGCCAATGGTACTGCTTCACCTGCACAAATTGAGCAGTGGAAAAGGTATAAAAAAGTTGCGGTGTCTTGTAAAAGATGGATATCCGTCAGCAGCGGATCTTGGTTGCGGATATAAAATGATGTAACTGGAGTTGTGAAACAAAAACCAATATTTTGCAGTGAGTAATGACACCACAACGGTAGTAAAAATAATAGTTTGCTAGTAGCCTACAGTTACTTTCAGCTTCCATCCCCTTAACAACAAGATAATTGCATTCATGATAACAAGCTCTAGTGGGTCCGAAAATTAGGTTTCAACAATTGTGAAAATATAAAAAATGAAAACATTAAAACTTTTTAGCATTATGTGTTCAGGAAAAAATTATAGGCAGTATCTATTTTGCCACCAAGATGGCAGCAGCAAAAGGCCTGGTAGAAACGAAGTAGATGTAACTAAAAGATAACCTAAAACCTAACCTTAACCCTAACCTAATGCTAAGCTAACCTAACACTAAGCTAACCCTAACCTAACAACACTAACCCCAAACGTAACCCCTAAGCGGAGCCTGTAAAAAATGCAAAGAAAAATAAAACGAAAGTCAGCAAGGTGAGAGTCAAACTGAAAACCATTGGCATAGCAGCCATAACCGTTACACCATGAGCAGGATGCCATTCTCCTGACAAAGTGACCTTTTTCTTGGAATTGCGTCATGCCACGAGACCGAATCTTCGACTGGTAGCACAATAGCTCTAGCCGATGAGTTGCCATCAGAATCTTGGTGGTAAAATAGACACTACAAAATTATATTAAATAGCAATGACAAATATTTCTTTCTACTGTATTGGTACCTTTATTCATTGTGTAATGAGGTATTTTTCCACTCTGGTTACGATATCACACATCCGTTAACGATATCCGTGCTGATGGACATCCGTTCTTTACTTTACATTGTTACGTACCAAAATTACTTGTGTCAAGAGATTAAGGCATTTTAAAACTTTATATCTGTGTCCTGCAATCTGCAAAGTCTTAGAACTATCAACACTTGCTCTGTCTTTGTGCTATAAGCTTTCTTCATAACTAGCCAACAGTACGGTTTTGGTTGACTGCCAAAAATATTGATCCCATCAAGGCTTTTTGCAGCATAGGACAATATTTTATAGGTTTAAGTAGCAAAACTATTGCAGAAGTACAACTCATTTCTTTTTGAGGTCCATGAAAGGCTGAGGTAAATTTCAGCCATAAGCAATCGTACTAGAAGAAATTTTTGCAACTGCTAATTTATCCAATAGATTTTAGTTGAAAGTGCATGAAAGACTATGTTTTGTTGATTTGATTAGCTCTTGACCATTATCGGTTGGAGAGTTATGGCCAAATCGATCCATGGTTTTCAAGGTCCCATTTAGAGTAGCCTTAACTAATAACTTGCATGTATTCTATTGCAAGCACATGCACAAGGTTTGTTAATGTTGTCTACAGTAGTTCAAGACAGTTGTTCCAAGTCACATCCGAGTGTGTAAGCACAGTGTTTTAGATGTAACTTTCCAAAACAAGACACTAAGTCTTTACTTCATGCCATAACTTCTTCAGAAATGGTGTTGCTTGAAATTATGTAAAGACTTTTTAGCCATTGATAGAATAGCTTTTTGAGACGTAGTCAAGCTGCTCCACTCTACAGAATGAGGGCATCCTGTGTCAGTGTCTTTGTGGCGAAAAACATTCATACATGCCATGTTACATGGGTTGAACTTACTTTGTACAATGTACACCTTGGTTGCCTAAAATTCATGTATTACAATAAACTGCAATATCTTCTAGTCTGGGCGTTTAGACAGAACAGAGGTTTAATCCTATTTTAAACTATACAGTCCTGTCACAAGTTAAACACCTTTTTTGCTACTTCAAACTAAACCTCTTTTCTGTGACTGTAGATTTCACAACCTAAGGGCTGGGTTTTTCTTTGTTTATTTGTTGGTCATAGAGAGAAATGTTTTTGGAATGTCTGAAAAAAATTTAGTCATTTTGGTCAGAATGTCTAAAAATTAGGCTAATTAACCCTGTTACAGTGAGTTGTAAAACAACTGTGAGACAAATCACAGAAATGTCTCAGTGACCAAAATGTCTCAGCAAAAAGGATGTAGCAGTATCTCAAAAAAACACATGGCTAGTTTTGGTGTTGTAAGGTAAGCTCTATTTGAAGGGGGTTGATAAAATAATTTTTGAGATTTCTTCTTGGGGGTTAATAGAATTAAAAGCAAGTTTACTACATGGGGTCATTCTCTGTCAAGTGTCCCACCCAGTCAGCCCACCATCTCAGATTTTCCTCAAATTTAATAAGCAGATAGAACTTCTCATGCTGATTCCGAAAAACTAATTTTTTTAAAAATTGGTTAAGGTTTTGTGAAGTTATGGACCTTACAAAATGACTACTTTTTGAAGCGTAACGACTAGCAAGAAAATAATCAACTAAATTTAAAACCAAATCATTCTCACTGTAATCATTTAATTGTTGCAGAAGCTTGACAAAAGGTTGTCTCGAGTATCCTTTCTTTAATAATGAAGAAAAATTTCTCAAAAATCCATGCGCATACCCCAATTTTGGGGTAAAGAAAATGGGTAGTCATAAAAATCACTCATGCGTGATATAAATTTTGAATGGTAATAGCTCGGCGAGCACACATGCTATTGGCATGTGCAAATATGACTTTTTGGTGGTAAATTTCGCATTGTGTGGCAATCTGATTTCTACTCCAAATGGTGAACAGTACAGTAACACTAATTTTCATTACAAGGTAAAGTTTCATGAAAAGTGGTGAATTTATTAAAGGAAAAACACTTTGCTAGTTAACTTCCTGATTATTCCTTAGAAATAAAAAAAAGAATCTGTTCTTTAATGTGATGTCAACTTCTAGAAATCTTTGCCAAACATTTTTGAGTACTACAACTGAGGATAGCTGGAACAATCTTTAGTGAAACAAATTTTGTTCATGTAAACAATCAACTCAAAATCAGTGTAGAATCTATGTAATTTGAATAAACATTTTCTGAGGCATAATGCCAGTCTAATCTTTTTTGGTAACTTTGATCTCATATTTATTACGAACACTTGGCAGTATGCATGCTGTGTATACCCACTTGCCAAAATTTACTTCAGCAAATACAACCAAGTACAAGCTGAATAAGCAAGCAAGCTAACAGTTGGTGTCGAAATCTCACATTATGCACTAGGTTTATTCCGAAAATCAGCAACCCATGCTTGTGGCCTGTGAACAATCTCTCGTACAGAGCAGCTTTTGCTAGTTCTGAATTTATGATATTCATTGTGGTGGTAAATACTTCATCGCTAGCTTTGCATTAAACTAGTGAGCACAATTTTTAAAGTTTTGCAGATCTGTTTGCCGACAAACAGGAAACCAAGTAACTAATGATCTACAGTATTTGAAGTGTTTCTGTTCTGGTTAAAAAAACCAACAACTTGTTTGACAACTACGTTTTGGTTCAGCTCCCTAGTTTAGACTTACTGATTTCATTTGGCTATACTTTTATGATCAGTGCGTGTGGTACTGGGCAAACCACAGCCCTGGATGGCTCTTGAATGTTTCTGAAAATTTTCCATGGAGTTAAAATCAACGACTAGCCAACATTAAACTAATACATGTGTTGTACAGCACACAATTAAAATCTGTAGGTTTTGTGTAAGCTTTCCGGGAATGAACTGACTGGGCTCTGCTGTCATCTTTTTACAATGATTCAAATTTGCACATATCTATATTCAAGTAAGTACTCTCCACAATGGGGTTAGGAAAGAATCGATTGGCAACAATTTTAAGCAGTGAATTTATCGGCAAGTGTTGAAAAGCAATGACAATGACGCACCAAACATTAACTAGGAAAATGAGCAAAAAACAAACGTGGAATACCATATTTCGATAAAAAATTGGGAAAATCTTGTTTTTTCAGTTGATCATTGTCAAACATTAAGAAAATGCAGAGGGAGAAAGTTATTGTAAGTACAAATGGTTATTGTAAGTACAAATGGTGCACGAAAAGTGTAACAATGCCCTGCTAAAGTATTTGCTTCAAAAGTAACCCACAAATACAGTAAGCTTGCCCAGCACTGTTAGGTCACGTGGCCTTAATGTTTTAAAAATTGTATTTCATGCAGCATTCAAGATTCCCTTAAGAAATTTTTGAAGACTAATGATCACCCTGACATCAAGTTGATATCGAGAGTAGCAGGACTGGATATTTCTATGCGGAAGCAAGACAGTCAAGTAGTCTGTGTGACTTTGGTGGTTTTGGACTATGCAACAATGGAGGTAACCATTCTTAAATGCATTTTGTGTGTGGTGGTCATTGTTGCAGCGGGTAATAACATGCGGCTATTTCTGTGAAATGTTATGATAGTGCTAGGATTGCAAACACAGGAATCACTCTACTTGATAAAATCCATTCCTGAGCTAAGAATGGGCACATGACAGGTAAAAAATTGTGTTGTTTAAACTTTCTTGAATGGTTTATGTGGGCATGTGAAATCGTTAACCATATATCGTGATTGAATGGCTGCTGTGAACACATTTCTACATTGTTTAGCTTGCAGTCGAGGATTCAAAGCAAATTGTTAACCATCATACTTTATAAACTATTCAAGTACTTTTCTAGTACACTGGCTGACATGTTTTTCAAAAGTTATCCCTTGCTGCTATTTTATCATGAACTGTGCGTTTTTTTTCAAAAGTCCAGTTAAAATGGACGGCTGGCCTGTTGAAGCAACTGCTACCACAGTTTTGTTCTTTTCCTTTTGATATGATACCAAAAACTACTATTTTCTTTCAGCGAGATTTTGCGATGAAACAACTGTAAGTTTTCAACTACAGAATGTTATTTTCGTGTGGTAACTTTGATGGCAACGCTTGAAAATATTGTGAATTATACAAATATGTCGGTGGTCTTGAGTGTTGTTAAAACTAGTGTTTTTTAGATTTTATTCTGACCTTTTTCAAAGCCAGTGTGCCAGAGTTAATTATTTTTTCATTTCTTACTAACCATCACCATACACTGTTCAGAACGATGGTTAATGAGGCAAGTAGTTATATATATGTAACGTTAAATCTAGATTTCCAAGTGATTATTTTCCAACGCAACCGTCTTATGTGGTGAGGAATAATTCAGTCTAGCAGCCCTTCTAAATGGATAAGACAGCGCTTAACGAACAGCTAGTTACAACTGGACTGAAACGTGGTTTTTATCACCTCAAATCTGTTGACTGCGAAAGATCAGATCTGTTTTGGTTGCCAATGAAAAAAATGGGTAGCTTGGTTTTGCTGCTAGTTAGACGTGTCTTCAGGCGTTATAAGTAGGGCAAGTTTTTGCAGTATTTTTTACACCTTCCTAAATACTTACTCAGAATTTATGTAGTACGATGTTTTAAGCTGGTTCCATGAATTTTATATTGAGACTTTTGCTTTTTTACATGCAACGTTTTGCTGCAACTTCTATCAAGTATTTCGCAAAGCGCAATAGTGTGATTTAAGAAGTGTGCTTTAGAACTATTTCAGTATAGTTCTGTTCTCCTTGATAACCGATCCGAACTGAACAGTGACCTAAAAGCATTTGCAATTGTAGAAATGACCCGGTCAAACATAAGTCCACAACTGCACGCCAACCTGTTAAATTGCCAAGCAGCTTCATGCACTGTAGAACGAAGTTTCAGCATGCTACGCAAACTTTTGGCAAAAGATCCATTTCTGCCCAGATAATGTGTGAAAACATTTAGCATTATATTAAACAAATTGCTTTAAGAGCAAATCACTGTCGTTTAAAATGCTTGTGCGCAAATACAACATTTTACTGCAATTTTTGTTAAAATCAATGCATACTTATCGTGACAGCTGCGGGTTTGAGACCGAAGAAGTGCGGAGCGGGTGCGGGTTGGAAGTGTGCGGGGCGGGAGCGGACAAAAAATTGCAACTCACGCAGGACTCTATTAGCTACGTTTTGTTGACCAAACCCTCCTTGCATTATCTTTCATCTCTTCAGCATCATGTGGACATCCGTCACACCGAGGGATTATGATGAACAGAAGGCTGTTGTAGTGGCGAATCATCATTACCAGGGTTGCTGATGAAACACGAAGTATGCTATACACCAGAAGTGGGCAATTAGCGGCCTGCCGGTCACATGTGGCCGCCACAGCGTTTTAAGCGGCCCGCAGAAGCATCCAAGAAAAATCTTCAAATCTGAAATTTGTTGAGAAGTGTGAGGTGGCGCTTGTCTGGTTGGATTGCTTGCGCTTGATAAAGTGTATTTGCACATGAACAATTACTATAAGACCTTATCTGTGCATCATTATTGGTTTTGTTTTATTTATTTTACGATGGAATTAGAACGTACGACGCTTCGCTAAACGCGACCTTGTGAAAGTAGCCCACACGTCAAATTAATTCCCCATTATTGCTATACACGAATGCATCTTAGAGGCTTAGGTAACCTGTGGTGAAGTGCGGATTACAATCGAGTAAATACGGTATGCAGTTTTCTCATTTTTGATAATGTAGCCTAAATATGTTTCTTTTAAAACAATAATTGTTCAGCAAAATGTTTGAACAAATCCAACAAGACATCTTTACCATTGAATCATAGATGTTTGCCCACTGAATGAAAGGAAAATATTCGGATTTCAAGACAGATTGCGATAGTTTACCAGCAATATCGCGCTGGGAAGAACACTAATGATAGTCGTCACTTTACAAATCTTAATATCTGAGTAGTTTATCAAAGTAATACGAACCGTTTCTAAGAAGCTGTATATACGGGAAATCACCATTATCCCAAGTCATTCGACAGAAAATGCATTTCAGCCATTTGTTTTACAGCAAACGTACCCAGCAATATACGTAATTACGGGTAAATACTAATCAACTTTCCAAAAATCGTCATCGCGCAGCAACACTTACGTGTTTAGTTGAATCGTTTGGTACGCAAAAAAAACTCCTCCAATCAAAGTTTGCAAAAGTGTTATTGTTTTGGTTTCAGCTTTACAGTTCAAAGTAAGCGAAGTTTTTATTTTGACAATGTTCATTTACGAATGTTGTTTTAACACGATAGTAGCCACAGGTGCACACCTGTAGGCGTTTGGTGCAGTGTTGTAAAAACACAAGCTATTGCAAACCATTCGACGTTTACAGCAAATGTTCGTTCATGTTTATAGCACATGTACCCAGCAATGCCAGATGCAGCTCACATCAACTAAGTGTCAAGTAAAGCCACAATTTTCAAACCAGAGTAAAGTTTCGCACACACCTAAACAAGTCAGTAAGGGTACCGCAGCGGGTATAACTGTTCTGAGCTTCTGACCATGCGCAGACAGAGACGTGTGGTGTAACGATGTTTCATTGTCATTTCAAAATAAGCACGAAGTAGATTCGTTTCACGTTTTTGACATAGCATAAGACATGTAGCAGGACATGTTTCTTTCACTTGTTCTCGCAAAATCAAACTGAACGTCGGTAAGTTTTGAACTCGACTGCAAGCAATAGTTTGTGACTTCAGCACAGCTAAGGCCTTAGCGGTTTGGAGTACCACGGGAATATGCGCACTTTATCTGTCACAACGATTGTCGCAAAAAGCCGATCCACATCCGTAAGAAGTAGCAGCTCGCCAACTTTATTACGAAATGCGAGGCCAAAACACAAGGGCACATGTATCTCGCTGCCAGATTCTCATGTTGCAGGACGGTCGTTTTCAGTTCAGTATGAAAATCAACTTATTGACTTGCTCAGCACACGACAGCCACCCTTTTTTGTAAAGAAAATCTGAAATGCCAGCAAAATTCGAAATACTTTCTGCAACACTGTTTCTTATGATAGAGTAGAAAATTTATTTGCTTAAATGTTTGTAAATGCAACATCTCGCACAGCACCGCTTTTTCCACATCTAACAGGTACGGGCAAGCCTGATTCGTTCACAGCCAGGTTTGAACTTAAGCTTGCTGACGTCATTAGATCATCCGTTAGATTTTCGTTGGACACTCATCCAATCATCCGTTTGACATTAGATCATTAAATGACATCCGCTGTAGCAAATGGCGGCCATTCTGATGCCACCGGACGTGACGTCACCCGCCGAAATCCATATATAACCAACTCAGGCAGCAATGGTCTTTTTTTAATTTAATGCAGACAGCTTCCACGGAAACCCCTGTAAGCAGAAGTTACGGTTTATATTGTATGTGGTTATCGCTATCTAGATGTCACAAGTGGGTTGTGTGCCGCTTGATGCCTGTGCCTATGCGAGTTGAGCAACAGGTTTAACTGACTAAATCATCGTAAACGTGGCATTGTAAAGCTTGTTCCTTACTTTGGTCATCACTGGTGTTGTGGCTGAGAGACAGCACGCTTCCACTCATCAGTATTAAACCTCGGTCCACCTTTTAAAAACGCGCCTGTTGTTTAATGTTACCTTCATACGGTTTTGTTTGCTTTTGCAGGTTATTTATGAAGACAGCCAACTTGAGACCACTACTATTCCATACGTTTCTGGTTTCCTTGGTTTTCGAGAAGCTGAACTGTACAAAAAAAGGATCGACAGACTGAGAAATCGTCCAGATGTGTTTCCGCAAGCAAGTTTATCGAAAAAGTTGTTTAAGTAATCCTGCAAAACGTTCGACTTTTTTGTTGTTGTACCTCATCACAAAATTTATTTGCTGAGTTCTTTTCACATTTGCTTAATGCAGAGGTTATCCAACCCAGTGCGTGAATCTGGTGAACGTGGTTATTGACCGTAGAAAACCACTTTGTAAAAGTTTTTCGTACAAGCTTGCCAAAAACGATCAAGACAAGCTCGACAAACTTCAAGTTATGTTGGGTGATGTGACACAAATTCGTTCCATTTCAAGGATGACAGTATAAAGGCCCAACTTATTTGCTGATGGGTAGACCTTTCCATCCTTAACGTATTCGGAGGGTTTAGTCTTATGAAATATGATTGCATGTTTCAGCGCACAAAGTTTTAGCCCTTGTTGCCTTAGTTCTGTAAGGTAACCATTAACCAAGTTTTGAATGCTGTCATGATGGCTAGAATGATAATTTTCGTTCAGATAATTGTATGTGGGCTGAATAGTTGTTCACTCGAAATCAACTGTTGCACTTTAATATATAGAGCAAGTGTGGGGACAATTAGCTTTTACAAGGGGCCACACGAGGAACCCTAGTTGTGTTATCGGGCCGTTTACCGTGACGCAATTCCCTTTTCCCGTTGACGCAGGCTGTCACAATCTTTACGTGGAATGCACATGTTCGTCCTCTGTGATACGACGAAATTTTTCCGTAATTACTACCTGAAAATGAAGTGAAGAGTATGAAACATCATCGTATGTTTTGCGAACCGGGTTGTCAAATACACGTGTGTAGCCTACCGTTTTCTTGGGATCATCTCCATTTTTCTAGAATGTACAGTTTTCATCCCATAGCTAGGAGCAGGCGGCAGAGGTGGGATTTTTGTGAGAAGTTCAAAGTGTGACACTGTGCGAGAATGTCCGCAGCCGTGAAATTCGTAAACTCTTGAATGTTGAGTCACTTCTCCGAATAGATAGATACCAGCTACGTTGGTTCGGCCATGTGTCCAGAAAGTCCCACGAAACATTGGCGAGGCAAGTCCTGCTGGCTAAACCCACGGGAAAGCGGCCCAGAGGTCGTCAAAGCATCAGGAGGTGTGACTACATCTCCGACCTTGCTTGGTCCCGTCTTGGCATGGAACCAGCAGGACTATTTGTGATTGATGAAAACTGTGATGTACTTCGGGTCCTAGGGCTGATGGCCTCGCGACCCTCCCAGAGGAAAAGCGACTGTGAATACGAATTCCATCGTTGCCACTGCCTTGACTGCCCTGCTCTTTCCTGTTAACCTGCGTGCCGCACCGGACAGGTCAAGTGACTGGACGTGGCCCGCCGATCCTACTTCGCACAGGTGTGATGTAATGGGGGCGCAACATAGCAAAGCTGTGACGCATTGTGACTTGGTGGCAAACATCTCTCAATCATGCAGTGGTTTGCGCTGCTGCACGCTTGTTACTGGAAACGTGCTCATCTGAATGAATCCGCGAATTTATTTGACTTCTCATTGAAGCACTGCGTGCAGGTAACGCTCGTGGACGGAAACGGTATTCTACACTGCAACGGTTTCGGTTCTGCTTCTCACGTCGGTGTTTGCTGCGACATTCCAACAATAGGAGTCGCAAAAAGTTTGCTTCATATTCCAGAGAAGGGCATTGGAAAAGATACCGCAAAGGTTATACTGTTTGGAAAATTCTGAGAAACAGTAAAAAAAAGTTGTAAATATTACTTGAACAGATCATATTTTTTATACTGGTTCGGGTATTTTAACAAAATTGCTTTGGAGAGATTGCCCGCATTTTTACGTGAAAAAATATTTAAGATTTGTAAAAACATAGCTTTCATTTGAACTCTGTTTGTTTTGCATAGGCTGGAGTTCTGAGACTTAAGTGAAATATAAATGCAATAAGACTGTACATATTTTGCAGTGGCGTTTTTTCTGTCTGTAACTGTACTACTAAAACTAGAGCTGTACTTAGGTGGTCAGTCTGAAGACCAGAGGTGACAAGCATGCAATCAAATCTTGCGACAACGAAACATTAGGAATGGTACGTCGTTTTCTTTCGCACTGACTATATTCAAGTGTAACTGAAACGTGTTCAACTGTGTGTGCCCGAAACAAGCTTGGTGTCAGCTTCTTCGCGGTAGACACAATACCGCGATTTTTTGCGAAGTTGAATTCTTTTTGTTTTGTTTCCTGAATCGTCGTTTCTTTTGTTGAGCTGGTTGTGTCATGAGCTTATCCTGTTCACACATGTCTCTCTAAACTCTGCAACCCAACGGCAATATCACGCTGTTCGACGTTCGAACGATAAACTTTATAAACTCGAGTTTACCAATGTTGGACTTTGTTTCGTTGTCACTTGCATGTTGGTGATATTTTCGCGAGATGCAACATTTACGTTTTTTCTTCAAACCTGAAGACTCCACCTTGTGTGATGACAGATCGAGGTTGCCACGAACGAACTTTTCAGATAATGCCTCTTGACAGTGGCAACGTTTTTTCATTCTGTGATTTCCTGGAAATCATACCGCATGCACTTGATTTGCTTTGCATAGTTTTGGCAAGTGAGCACATCGATCTCGTCTTGGATTTTCGCAATCATTCCAGACCGGCCTTCACCTGATGGTGTTTAACAGCGTGTCTGTGAAAAATAGTCGAGAAAGGTTGATCGAATTCAGATTTTGGGGGATTAAAACGGTTGCTGCAAGATTCGGATGATTGGGTGTTGATCAGCGTTTGAACACTTTGTTTCATCCGTCTGCACACTTTCGTTGTCAATACGATCTCTCGCTGTGGTTGCTTGTTCAGCTCACATTTTGGTGTCTTTATATGCCGTACCATTTTGTTCTCGAATATATGTCTTGTGATGATCGTTTCATTTTCTCGGACTGCACGTGTCACTGATTCTGTTTTCTCCTCCGCTAGTCAAGTACTCGTTGAATCTGACGTGTTTAAATATCACCACATGCTGTCCCCGTATCATTCAAGCCCCCCCCTGTCACTGGCGGTCGTTTTTTTTCTGTAGACACAATATGCTTATTTGCGTTTAGTTCTAGTCCAGAAGCCTTGCGGTGCATGTGGTTATTGACGTGACATGCGTGTCAGTAAATTTGTGACGATCTTCAGCTTTAACTTCCGTGGTGCTTTTTACTAGATTGTTTGAAACACTGTAAGTTGTGACGCACAGTAGTTCGGTTGCGAGGAAAAGGACAAAATGTTCTGCTGTTTGTTACAAACATTTCGGATGTTATTGAACTAACAATTATTGACCAATTTCACCCTTTCGATCAAAATTCTTACTGTCTTTTCAGGCGCTCATAACAGGTGTCCAAGCGAAGAACCCAGTTTACGTTTCAGTTGGACACAGTTGCACCCTGGAAAGCGCTGTTGATATCGTTCTTCATTGTTCTGAGAGATTCCGGATTCCAGAACCCATTCGTCAGGTAGTTAACACACCGCACTCATTGCGCAACAGTGGCTATTCTTGTGTCTAAGCTAGACTCAATAAATCAATATCCTCTGTAATCTAAAGTTGTTTCGGGAAGATGTGGAAGTGGAAAACTTACTTTCACCTCTCGACGACAGCAATGTATGCAAGCCCGGCCAGCACTTTACGTCAAGATCTAAGACAGCGCATGCCAAACATAATTGGTGGCTGTTTTAGCGAAAAAGCAACTAGCCCATGTCGCTGCTTTTCTGTTAGCGGTACTTAAACTTTCTAAGCCTGAGAACCCAATCGCATTCAAAATATCTGGTTTGATTTTGAAGAATCAAAATTATACGCGGGTGTTTTTTCGTACTTATTATTTTGGTAATGTCTATTTTGCCATCAACGGCAAAAGCTCTGCTGGTACTATTTTGCCATTCGAGCTTTGTCCACATATAATGTTGAGTTTGTGACACAAGCAGCACGGTGAACGTAATTGAGTGGTTAGTGTCTATGCCTGCTATGCGAGTGGTCGTCGGTTTGGCTCTCACCATTTGCGTTTGGCTTTGCCGGTGGAGATGAAAGCTTTGATGGGAGTGTTTTTTGTGTACTTTTTCAAGTTTCCCGTTTAGCTTTTGCATTTAGGTATAGGCAGGGTATACCCCTGCTCAGGAAACCTTCAAACGCTATACAAGTCAGGAAAAGTAGGGTATAATGCTAGCCATAATTTGATTACGTGTTCCTGGGACACGTGACATCCGTTATTTCCAGACCAAAGTATTTTTGACTTCCCAAAGTCCATTTTTAATTTTCACAACAACATCGTATCTGCGCAGCGAAATATGCATAGCATACAAATTCTATGCACTGTACACCCCAAACACACCCCTAAAGGGGATTTTTAGAGGGGAATTTTTGCTTGTGCGTAAAAAACGTCGTGCGCGATTTAGATCCGATTTTTCTTCACATCAAGTCATGGTGAAGGAAGACTCTTCACAGAAGTTTTCGGTGGTCATATTTGGCCAAACACGTTTTGCACTTAAAATCACATTGAAATATGAAGGTAGTGAAATGCCCAAAATTTGTTACACATCAGGAAACCATGGATAACATAGTACCCATATTTTCTATATATAGGCTTTCAGGGATATTTTTGTAAAATAACTCCGGCACCATTCCACTTGTCTCTGAAAATCAGGAAAAGTCATGGAAACACAGGTTTCTAACATTATTCCAAGTGTATAAAACCAACAAAAAATGAAGACCACCCTGGTTTCCTGAACAGGGTTTGCGTTTGCTCGCGTCTGCTTGGAATAGTATTTAAAACGTTCTTGCACATAAATCACACGCAATTGGATCGATCTCACCATGCTGTTCTGTAGTTCATCGCAAAAATAAAAAGCACCACGTGGCTCACTTAGTTAATTCGCGCGCTGCTTGGCCTTGGTGTGATTAATCATTTTCTGTCTCTCGTTACCTATTAACAATATAGAGTAAGATGATTTGCAAAAAAAATAAGTAATCCATGCTGTTTGCAGGCTGACATTAGATCTCGCCAACTCCTCCGAGAAACATTTCCGGAAGACTACACCTCCTCATCGTCGTCCTTGGCAAAACCGCCGCCAGCCGCCAACTCACTGGAAAAATGAACAAGAAGGGTTTTGTGTGCAATCCATCTTTGATCCGATCTTTGTGCAATTAGTAACGGATAGAAGCTCCTTTTTCGATTTGTGACTGACTGCTGAATAGAATTTGTAAGAAAAAACACGGGTCGGGTTAAGGGCTGATCTCTAAGCAGTGCTGGACGGGTATTCCCAACTTGAATGTGATCACTAGAGGTGAAAGCAACGGTTGCAGAAAGGTGTAGAACGTTTTCTGGTTCGTTGCTGAACTTGGCTACGATTTAATCGTTGAGAATTTAAGCTTTGAACAAAGACTTCAGTCCTGCTTCTTACGTATTCGTGGCGGTGCTCAGCTTGTGCAACGAAACTGTCGTTTCGGTTTTGTGACCAAGTGAAAAATAACGGTCATTGCTTATGACCTTGCTTATGTTTTTAAATGGGTGATAGTAAAACCAAGCACAATGTATTCGACCGTAAAGATATCCTGTTTACTTAGATGTTCGTCATACATCAAGCGGTGCTCTGATCTCGTTCACCTATGTGAATAAAGCCACCGATAATGATAAAAGGATATGCAGACCTCAGAAACACTCGAGCGTCTACCAGCTTTAAGTGAGCCCCCTTGTACCCATGCGATTAAAACACAGTTGTAAAAAGCTTTTTTGTACTGCAAACGGGCGCCGCTGTAATCAGCGAGATGCGCGTCGTTTGCTAGTTGTTATTTGGCATGTTGTTGTTGCGACTTTCATGTTTGGTACAATTTTAACACTGTTTTTTGTGTTATTTTGCTTTGAATCATTTGCGAGATTGCCTTGGTGCCCGCGAATTTCCGGGGTGGGAACTTCGGTAATATCTCCGGTAATAGATTTGCTTTTTTGTACGTTTGATTTTGTACGTTTTGAGTCAGATTAAGCAAAATTTTAGTTTTATTTGCCTAAGACTTATTTCTGAAAAGTGTTATACCTTCAGGGTTTTTTAAGGTGTTTTAGGAACCCGATTCGGGTCCCTAGAATTGAAAATCGGGTCCCCAGAATCAGAGAAATCGGGTCCTTGCAGGTCCATATCGGCTACCTAACATTTTCCTTAAAAAAAACAAACTGTATATGTATCAAGGACAAACTTCATGAAACCACTGATACCACATACATTTATAGTGTTTACTTTTAAGCAGCTGTAAGAGAGAAGTGCAGCAGCTATTGTATGTATGCATAAGTACAGTTTAGGTAAAGTTTTGTTTGAAGAAGTAAAATTGAGGAAAAATTAGAGTAAAGTTGTGATTGGTAATTGATAGATTGTCGTATACTGTTTGTACGTATTGCTTTGCAACGGGTGGCCAAACTGCGGCTCTTTGAGCTTTCTGAAAAAGTATGTATTTGTTCGTTGTTTTTTATTATATTGCAAAGTGTAGAAATATTGTAAAATGGTACTGCGGTAGCTAGCGTGCCGTGTTCCAAAAAGAATGATTATGTCACAGAAGCGTAGATTGCAAATAAATTCGTGTTTTTACATTTTTATGTTACGGCTCTTTGTAACTTTGGGTTTTACGATATGTGGCTCATGCATAGAGCGGCCACACCTGCTTTATAATCTTGATTTTTGTCTCGTAAGGAAATCCTAACAGGAAAGGCAGGTGAGCGCCGTTGTCACTTTTTTTGTGAAAGGGGGCGACTTTGCTTATATGCTGAAGTGTTACCAAACACGAAAAACTAACCCCTGGATGACTCGGAACCTTTTGCTACTTCTTCGAAAACGTCATAGTCTATACAAGCGCTGGCGTAGATCGCAAAATCCCGTACATAAGCAACTTTACAACAAAATACGCAATCTGGTTCAGCGAAAAATCCAGGTTGCCAAAAATCGCACTTCCAATCACATCACAAAAATGACTGAACTCGCTTTGTTGAAACAACCCTAACTTTTGGAAAATCATGAATCAATACTGGCAACCTTCTAAAGATAGGTCCTTCCCGCTTTTATCTAATGGCATTGCCCTTCAGTCAGACTATGATAAAAGCAACATGTTCAATAATTTCTTTGCGTCCGTACCTACTCTGCCGAATGTCGACTTATCGTTTCCCCCATTCGCTCCTAAAACGGATGCACGCATCCCCCCAATATACATCGAATCGTTAGATATCTTTTGTTCTTAAGCGTCTTGATCCATCCAAATCCAAACGTCTCCTTAAGCTACCAAACCCGCTTGCTTAGATTATGTTGTGAACCCCTAACTATACCATTAGGTCTACTCTAACTTTATTATCTCCACTGCACAATACCCTTCCGCTTGGAAATTAGCCACTGTCGTTCCCATCCACAAAAAAGGTTCCTATTCTGACGTCGCAAATTACAGGCCTATTGCTATCCTCCCTTGTCTAAAATATTCGAGCGAATTATTTACCGCCACGTTTATTCATACCTCGAGAGTAACAAATTGTCCGAACGTAATTCAGGTTTCCGTAAAAATCGTTCCACAGTCACATCACTTTTAGAAACCACACATAAACTTCATACTGCCTATGATAGGGGCTTGTCTTCAAGGATCGTCATTATGGATATTTTCAAAGCCTTTGATCGAGTTATTCATTCTGGATTAATCTATAAGTTATAAGTTGGAACAGTTAGGAATAGATGGATCCTTATTTAATCTCTTGTCATCTTACCTGGGTGGTAGGAGCCAAATAGTGAGAATCAGTGATAGATTTTTTAAACGCCTGCTATACAAATTGCGGGGTACTACAAGGCTCTGTCCTTGGTCCGTTATTGTTTCTAATATACGCCAACGATATTGCTGAATCCATTGAATCCTCAGTCTCATTGTTCGCAGACAACGCAGCCTTATTATTCTCTTCTCGTTGCCCACTTCATCTCCACCAGGTTTTAACTCGTGATTTGCACGCCTTATCCAATTGGTCAAAGTTATGGAATGTAAATTTTAATCCAACAAAGACCAAAGTTTTAATCATTTCCAAACCTCATATCTCGCACCCATTTCATACATTTAGCAATATTGACCTCAGTGAAACTGATTCATACAAATATTTAGGTCTTATAGTTCATCGAACCTTATCAAGGCATCATCATATTTTGTCGATAAAACAAAAGACCACTCTCAGGCTTAACCGCATCAAACAGCTTTCACACCTTGTTCCACGCAAGGTTCTTAATACACTTTATGTTTCCTGTGTTCTCCCAATCTTAGACTATGGAAATGTGATTTTTGCCAACTGCTCAACTTCAGATAGATCGCTCCTTGAAAACATACATACAAAGGCTGCCAAAATAATACTGCGTTGTTTTCGTACATCACGCAACGCTGCTGTCCTTTCAGATCTCAACCTCATTCCGTTATCTAACAGGAGAGAACTCCATATGCTCTTTTTCTTTTATAAAATAAAAACTGCTCTTAACTCTCCTGTCCTCCACTCGTTTTTACCACTGACCTAGGAGAAATCTCTGCCTATTCACTTCGCCATGCGAATAATTTTCAGCTTCCCCTCTCCAAAAGTTCACTAGTACATAATTAATTTTTTTACAAAGCTCCTGTCCTTTGGAACTCCCTACCACAATACATCAAATTATCTTCCAGTTTTGCAGCATTTGAAAACCGCATCACCCTCTTACCATGGCAAGAATCGCAATATTTGGCACTTGCAAGGATCAAATCCATCCGCTACCTTATTACGCTGTATGTTTCGCCTTGGTCACAGCCCTTTAAACATTAATATGAAATCCTTTCGACAGTGTAGTTGCAGGTCTACAGAAACACTCGAACACCTTCTCCTGCAGTGCAATTTAACCTTACACCATCAAATTTACTTTTTCTAACACTAAAAAATACCTGGCTTAAATTTACAATCTGCCACAATATTCTACTATCACAAATAAAACTCTAATCCACATTCTCCTGTTTGGCCATCCGAAATTATCATTTAAAGCAACAGTAGTTTCTCGATTCCTGAAGAATAGTAGGCGCTTTAAATCCCTCATTTAACAATGTTGACCCATCCACTTTCCTGTTCATGTTATATAACTTGCCCTATTGTCTCGTGACTGGTTCCTTTTTTTGCTCGTTTGCTGCCATTTATTTATGTTCGTTTGTAACCGTTCGTTTTGTTTATTCGATTGCTCCTGTTTATATCGTGCCCACCAACTCGATTAGACATGAGGCTTCATCCAGGCCTCGGCCTGCCGCCAATTGTCTTTAAATAAATTCGTCGCATTGCATGCGATCCAGTCAAGTGTTACCAAAATTCCGGCGATGTTGCAGTCAGTTTTTGTGGAATTTTTCGGTGAAAAAGTCTTTAAACAATGTGGATTTCATAATTTTGAAAATTGGCCCTTAATTGTTCCGAAAATGATTATTCGCAATCTTTCCAACGATTATTGTAAGATTTTTCTGCTTGCGCAATAGCTGTGTATTAGGTAAAGATTGCACTTATTATTTGTAAAGCCAGCAGCAGCTAACGCTATGCTCTCGGTAACAAAAAGGAATTGCGAATGCGGAGTTCGTTTCCAACCGACTTATTTTGAGGTTACTGAGTCTTATAAACGTTTTTCTTTTTTGCTGTTGCCTATGGTTTTTGAGAATCCTTTGCTTTTGCACCCAGGTAAAAATCTTATCCGACTTTTCATGTGTGGTGACATGACTTGCTGCGCGTGCTTCATGTGCGTCATGCGTTTGCCAGTCTAATTTTGTGCTTCTCATTGTTTGACTCGTTTCCGTTTGCAAGGATTCGGTTTGTTGNTGATCTTTTGATTTAGACATCTGCACTTAAACGAAAATGGCAAGTACTTGTCTTCTGTTGTCGGCAACCAGCAAAACTGAAGTATCATTCCATTTTTTCATCCGCTTTTTCTTTCGGAAGGGTTACGCGGGCAACAGCCCTAGGAGTGCATGAAGAACTCGAATTTTTGCTGCAGTGAATGCGTCAGTCAAGTTCCATAACGCGTCATCGCAAGAACGCACTTTTTGCTATGGTCAGTCCACAGTCTACAGAATAAAATCAAACTGAGAACACAAGTTTGAAAAAAACACGTAAAAGATCAAATAGAAGGGAGCAAGAAAGCACCAGTTTATATTACGTGTGCTTTATAAGATACATTACGCACGATTATCTTCTTGTTTTTTCGGATGTTTTTGCGGTGTCCGTTCAAAGCAGACCTGTTCATGAAGTTCGTAACAGAGCGCTTTCATCGCAAGCTGTTTTATAGCAGACCCCGTTCGTAATGGAATATTTGATAACAAAACACGTTCTTAGCAGAACAGTAGGGTACGTAACAGACTTATACATGAGGGATTACGTTCATAAAGAGATGAGTGATTTTACCTCTAATGAAGATTGTATACTTAAGACTCCGGACAGCAGCGTGTGTAGTTGGCGACAAGGGCGTACGCAAGGGGAGGGTTGGGGTTAAAACCCCTTGAGCTTGATATTTTACGAAAACTTTATTACCTCCACAAAGGAGATTAATTGTTTTCGCATACTTTTTGCTTGTTAATTTGTCGACTTGGTGCAAATACCACGGAATGAATTTGCATGCAAATTTCAAGGAACATTGTAAATGGGCTAAAAATAATAATTAGGTTTTGGTGNGAATCTGGGTTATCGTCTGCATCAAGAAACCATCTCACCACATTTTGCAGACCTTTCGTCCACTACAAATGTTNAAGATTGTGTTCCGCGATAGTTTAGCCTACTTTATTTGAAACAGTGGTCTTATTTTGTCTGCAATGGCTGATCAGCGCTTGCGCTGATCGCATTGGTTGCAAACTTGCTATACCNATTTCTGTATCATGATAAAACTGTTGCACGAGCTCANAAACAGGAGTTATTAACATAGAAGCATTCGGGCATTTTATAACGTCTCAGCAGAGAAAAAAGAAAACTAAAAGTTTGAACTTCCATATATAACACAAAAACGAAAGTTTTCATGTGTACTTTATGCGCATTCTCAATTCTTGTGATGTTCAGCAAAATTCGATCTTGTAAACCGTGGTGTGCGTCAATGAGTCTAGCCCAGTGGTTCTCAAACTTTTTCTGATCGCGTACCATTTGTGTGTCCCGTACTGTCATCACGTACCACCTTGTTCCACGAAAAGTCAATGTGCCAAATATCATTCGATCAAGGGTCTGGAAAACCAGAATTGACACAAATGCAACGTGAACAAAATGGCCGTGAGAAATTTTAAT
>JGI24021J15306_10001704_pt1 | contig 22232 bp, 14 predicted proteins | sample Ectturendosymbi1_FD_15306 | JGI IMG/M metagenome (IMG submission 15306) | reverse complement strand
CATGTTACGGTAACAATCACAAAAAACGTTTCGTTGGCAGCCAGGTATATTAGTATTACGACAATTTACACAGTACGCTATCTGCAGATTTTCAACGCAGGGCGTTTCTTTTCAGGTAAGCATTGCAATGATCTGTAAAGAAAGAACCATTGGATTGCCATGGTTTTCAACGAAATCGCAAATTATGACTTTGTTTTGCTTACCAAGCAGGGCCGCAACCAACTGATATGTTCAATTGTGAACATGTTTTTGAAAATTTCGGGGCGGAATTGCCCAGTTGCTCTCCACCTGATTGCGGGATCAGCTAGCAAGACTTGTCAGTATCACTTAGAACAGTGGTTCTCAAATTTCATGAGCCGTGGTCCCCTTCAAAAGACTCTCAACACTTGTGGCCCCCTGCTCATCAATTAAAATACCTAGTTTTGGCCTCTGCGTATGCTGGTGACCTCTGCTCGGCCTCTGCACGTGGCCCCCAAGAGGGGACGAGGACACCGTTTGAGAAACACTGACTTAGAAACAAGATCTGCAAACGTCTGGGATCTCGTCTAAAGCGATCAATAAAACCTTGCTACACAAATCGGACAATTAAGTAGACTTGTATGTGGACACGACTACGGACAAACTTACTACAATTAGAACACCACGCAAGTTCTGTGAAATTGACCAGACGAATTATGAAAACTCGCCACAGCAAATATAGCTTTGCACTCGGTATTCACTCCGATGTCAGAAATAAACCTTAACGATTAAGACGTATTCCAACAAGAATGCATAGATGTATTCTACTGTAACAAGCCACGTAATTTTATACTGCATGAAAAGAAGCCTGCACACATGAAGTTTGACACTCAGGCACATTGGTCACACTCGCACTAATAATGGATTTTTTAAACTTATGGAATCATTGCTATAGACTCACTCATGCTTCTTTTCACAAAGTATAAATGTACGTGGCCTACCGCTATCACCATGTCACTTCTCATTTCATTACTTGCCAAGATGTCTGCGTTCAACAGTCTCCTGCAACAAAACGCCTGCCACCGGAATATTAAGTGAACCTTTGCAGATTTGTTGCCATGTTATTGTTACGCAATTAAGAACAACAGTAGAACAATCCACTCGCGACTTTCGCAACCCACCTCTCCAGGCAAAGGAGGGAACCTGAGTGAGTTGCAAGCTCATAACTGCATGACACTGGAACTGTGAACCTGACTCTTGTGCAGTGTGAGTTTCATGGCGGTAAAAAAAAATTTCATTGCAAGAATCAAATCAATTAATCGGAATTAGGATGCCGGCGTCACGTTTATCCAGAAATATTTGGTTCTTAACCCCAATTTCCAGGCGGGGGGCAAATGCCCGTTTTGTTTCCCCTGCCCTGCGGAAGCCCATGTGATCATTGACTATTTTACACCAGGTTCCATAAACAAGGCCAGCTCATCTAATAAAGCGAAGAAGCGTTTTTGAATAATTGTTAGCATAGGTAAAATTTTTCCATCTTTAGCGAGTAATTTGCAGTACAAAAATATTTTGGCAATGATTTACAATGAAATCAAGTGTCATGTCAACACCTCTTTAGGTCTGGTGGGGCGGTGCATCCCTTCATCCCCCATGTGTCCGCGCCTGCGTAGCAGTATGCAGCAGAATATAGTACTATAAGATGTACTATGCTGCAGTTTGTAGCAGTTAAAACGCTATGTAGCACCGTGCAACAGTCAGTGTTAGATCTTTCTGTGTCGCCATATACTGTTACGTCTGCAATGCATACGAAAAGACAAAAGACACTTCAGGTACCGTGTTTTATTCAAATGGATCCATACTAGTACCAAGGCACATTATCACAAATACTAAAGACTGCTTAACACACCTGAATATTTCCCGGATGGCACAAACACTTCAAGCGTGTAAGTCTTCACTTTAATCGAACATTATATTTCGTCTATGGTTAGTCAATAAGTTTCTAACTTACATAAGTCTTCATTAATATCGTTTTTTAGTCGTACCTGATATAGTGTACTCTTGGACAATCATAGAACATAGCAAACGACATTGGAATTGTCATTAGACAATCTTCCGTCTGTCACTCGTTAACTGAACGTTCATATTCTACTGATCTGAACCTTAGGCCGCCTACTGCCATTGTTCATGAATACCGACTTACAGCAAACGAACTTCTTCTCAGAAAAAACGTACAAAAGAGCAGCAGGTGTGGGTGACCGTGCTGTCATTCAAGCGTTCTTTCTTTCTTCTCGTGGTTGGTTGCTCCTTCGTCTTGTGTTCCTGAGGCCATGTGGGTGATGGTCTGCTTGAAGGATATTTTCGGTGGCTTTTTATAGTGTTCATGCTTGTATCTTTTGTACTGTTGCGCCGGGAAATGACTATTTTCGTACTTCGTTTATTGTCTTGTTTTTCCCACAAGTGGTCTTCTAGGAGTTTTTTTCCTGTGGAAATACCTGCTTCGGAAGTTCACTTTTCAGTTTACTTATTTTAGCAAGTGCGTAGATGCAACTTTTGCCCGTTGCGTGTTGCTTGACGCAAATCAGTGCTTTCCGTGCGTCAATCCACTTGAGGTTTCTAGAGTGGTGATCTTGCTTCACTCTTTATTCTTGCGGGTGTCTACATTGTATGTCCATAATTGAGTATTTCTTCGTTTGTAAATTTCCCAACTGTTTCGTTACGTCGTTGTGCTACTGTCTTCATATCATTCAGGTCCAAAGGTCGTTCTTGTCTTTTCACACGGTCTGTACTTTAGGCATTTCAATGTTTAAGTTCTCATATGTGTTATCCATGGTTTCGTATGTTTTGTCTTCGTAGATTTCTTTATTGAAATCTTCTTGTTGTATGAAGGTTCCTACAACAGTGTGAAGGAAAATATTACGCAATGCAGCAGTATCAACCAGTATGTTGCAGTATATAGCACAATCCAAGTGTGTGTTACAGCATATCTAAGCATGAACACTGAACAGTATCTACAGTGTGAGTATACAGTGGTTACGAGCAAAGAAATCGAATAGTAAAAAAAAGCTTTAAGGTTTGAAACGTGAACATGTTGACAAGACTGGCTCTTTTTGATGCGCTGATAAGAAACTGACATGGGCATCATTTGAAGTCAACCTAATAATTGCCAAACTGATAAGGGCCCACAACATTGGTGAGACTTGTGAAGTCAAGTGCTCTGGCCGTGGTCGAGATTGAGTTGGGTGAAGAAAGTGAAAGAAAGATAAAGCAATGCTAAGAAAGTCAGACATCACTGTTCGGAGAAGAATTGCTCTTATTGCGAATGATATGAAAGAGCAAGTGGTCACTGAAGTTAAAGAGAGTCATTATTTGAGTTATACGCACTTCAGCTCATGGGCGTCTGCAGGTGGGGGCAAAACGGACATTCGCCCCCCCCCTGGAAATTTGAACTAAGAACCAAAATATTCTAAAAAACCTGAAGTCAGAAGCTTAATTCCGATTACTTCATTTAATTATTGCATTGACAGTTCATTTGCCGGTATGACACTCACACTGCAAAGCCAGGCTCACTACTTTGGTGTCATGCAGTAATGAGCTAGCAGTTCACTCATGCTCGCTCGTTTTCCTGCAGAGGCAAGTTGGGAAACTAGCAAGCGGATTGTGTTATCGCATAACAATAACATGGCAACAAATTTTCAAAGTTTCACTTCAAATATAGAGAGAAGCCGCTTTGCCGCATTTGGCTGTTGAATGCAGACATCTTCGCGGGTTTTGCAGCAAGGCAGTGACTGCTAACAGTGGAAAGGCACGTAGTTTCATACTGTTTGAATAAAAGCATGAGTGGATCTGTAGCAATTCTACCACAAGTTCGAAGAATCCATTCTTAGTGTGAGACTGTGAGTGTGAACAGTGTGTCCGAACTGAGCGAATAGCTTAATCAAACTACTCTTATGCAGGCTACTTTTCACCAGTGACGTAACTGCAGAAAAGGATCTCCAAACTACGGCAAGCGGGGCAAATCCGGCCCGCGAAACCATTTCAACCGAGTGCAAGAACATTTTGCCAATATTGAGAAAATAATATATTTGCGAAAAATTTGTTGATTTGGTAGAATGCAACATATGCCGAAACAATCACATTACGGAAGATGTTCAGCCCTCGAACAGTTGTGTAATGGCTTATGTGGCTCACCGTCAAAAATGTTTGGAGTAGAGTTTTGATATAGGGTGGAAGCGTAGCTGAAAGTTGCCCACTTGTCACTGGGTGCCTACTAGCCAACAATCAGAAAAGAACTTGAGAAATGATGGTGAATCCGGATGTGGATTGCTATACTGTACTAAATCTCTACATAACCGGAAAATACTAAAAAAACACAAAATAACAACCTGCTGAAAACCAAAAGAACACTTCAACCGAAATATAAGCTAAGCGGGAGCTCCGTTTTTACATTTAGTTTGCCAGGTGGTACGATTCGCCCCTCTGGCATCCCGTCAGTTCTGCCACTACTTTCCATACAGTATAAAACTACGTGGCTTTGTTGGAAAACGTCTATGTACGCTTGTGGAAGTCTTGATCTTTACATTTGCTGTGGCGACTTTTCATATTTCATTGCTTAATTTTTTTTAAGCCTGCATGGTACTATTTTCTAACTTGAGTAAGTTGTCCGATAGTCCTGTCAACATAGTCTACTTGTCCGGCTTATGCATGAGCGTTACCCGTGAAAAATCAAACAAGACAAGCAGGGTTTTATTAAAAGGTGGTTGATCGCTTTGGACGAGATCCCAGAAGTTTGCAGCTTTAGTTTCTAAGTGACGCTGATAAGTCTTGCTAGGTAAAATAAAGTCATAATTTGTGGTTTCGACAAGTTGGAAAAAGTCGCGGTCAAAGAAGCCCAAACAAACACGGAAAGGTCAAGGTAGTTTTTACTTTAAGCCAAAATATTTTGGAGGAAACTTTGAGGATAACTTTCAAAAAGTTGTTGGCAAAACTGTCTGAGAAGAACATGCCAGAATTTCTGAAGAGTGAGTTTGAAATCTTAGAGCAGTGTTTTTCAACCTGGAGTTTGTGAACCCCCAGGGGTTCGTGGGAAGATTTCCAGGGGTACTTGGATAGCAGTTGAAGTTTCATGTGTAGATTTGTCAGCTTACTGGGGGTTCGCGTTGATTGATTTATGACTCGGGTGTACTTAACGGGAAAAGTTTGGGAACCACTGTCTTAGAAGCTTTGTGACAACTTTTTGTGGGAAATCCCTCACTGGTTTTGAAGCTTCTATGGTAGTAGTGAGCAGAGGAAGGCAGATTTTCTTGCGTATTTTGATTTGCTGTTTTTGTGATAGCCATGGCAAAGAACTTCTGTGAAAAGAAGTACACTGCTTTGAAAATCTGCAGATAAGCGTATTGAGAAAATTATTGCAATATACCTGGCTATGACTGCCAAACAAAAGCATTTTTGTGACAGTTGTCGCAACATGGACCATTTTCTTTGTAGTGTAGGCGTGCAGAAAAAGTTAAGCGTTTCGTGAACATACATTTGCATTGCATCATCAGCAACCTGACAAGGATTAGCAAAACGTTGACATTGCCCCCCCCTGGAAAAATTTCTGGGGATGCCCATGCTTCATCTTAATGAATCCACAGATATTTCTTCAGCATCTCAGTTTATGGTCTTCGTTCTATACGTGATGGAGGAACAGTAAAAGAAAAGTTGATCTTTTCTTGTGGATTGAAGACCACCACCAATACAAAAGACGCAATGTCAAAAGTAGAGCATTTTCTGGAAAAGCGAACATAAGGGATAAAATTGTGTGTAAGGGATAAAATTGGTGTGTGCACTGATGGCACACCAACTTACCTTGGATCAAGAAGCGGTTTTCAGACGCTGGTGCACGAGAAAACGCCTAATGTTGTCATCACTCACTGTTTTATTCATAGGAAAGCGTTAGTTTGAAAAACTTTACCAGGCGGTCTTTAATGAACTTTTGTGTGGTCATTAAAACCGTGAATTTTATCAAAAGCAGTGCTTTAAATTTCCGTGTATTCCAGAAGTTGTGTGAAGACTTAAATTCTGATCATAATTATCCTGTCTACCGCACCAAAGTGCGATGCCTGCAAAGAGGCAACCTTGTAGCCAGAGTGTTCGAGCTCCGTGATGAGCTGAAGGTTGTTCTAGAAGCAGCAAAACCTGCACAGCAGCTCATTTTGAAAATGGTTAAGTTTGTTTCTTGCCGGGCATATTTGGCGGATATTTTTGAAGTTTTGAATTTAAAGGTGCAAGGAAAAGGAAAGATAACATTCAGTTTGTGGACTTAACAAATGCATTTGTTGAAAAGCTGTGCAACTGGAAACGTGAAGTGGAAAAAAAAGTATATTTGACATGCTTCACAGTCTTGCATATTTGTGTGAACTGGATGATGAGGTTAAGGATGAAGTAGCAGGTCACCTTAGTACTCTATACAGTGAATTCAAATCCTACTTTCCGGAGCTTGACCAAAATTTATTGTCGATTGTAAGGAATCCATTTTTGTTTTTATTGAACAGGTGGATGATGAGTTGCAAAATTGATCTCAAAAATGATTTAGGCTGTCGTGACCAATTTGAAACCTATTCATTCACTGAATTTTGGATACGTGTGTCCTCATCTTATCCACGTATCAGCAGAAACTGTTTCAAAAAACTATTGCCTTGCAGCACTACATGGTTGAGTGAGTCAGCCTTCACATCCTTATTGGATGTGAAATCCAAGCAGTGCAACCGACTTGATATTGAAGACGTCATACGTTGCGCACTTTCATCGCCTGCGCCCAGGATTCAAAGCATTGTGGACATGATGCAGAGACAATCTTCACATTAAGTTGTATAAACAGCCACTGATTAATATTTTGTGCTGTTGCACCTTTTTTTGTGGCATGAGCTTACACCAATATCTTTCCTAGTTGAACGAGTCGCATGGGCGGAAAAGACTGCAAACCCCTAATCCAAAAACAAGCACTTGCTGTGCCTGCAAACCAATAAATCCAGAAAATAGTGATGCTATCAAGAAATGAAAGATTCAATGAAAAATTGTCTTCTGCGACAAATTACTAATGAACACATTTAACAGGATGATAATGAAATTCGATCACGAATTTTAATAAGACCGTAAAATGATCATGCAGTTAGTATTTCTAAACTTTTATAATCCAAGCAGTTGTGGGTTTGGTCAGTGATGATGTTCTTTTTCTGCCTTAACAAACTATCTTGCTTTTATAGTTTTAAGACGAAGTGCCATTGACCACAGTGAATGCAACTCAAACGCTCATCAATTGACGGCTTCACTGGAACTGCAATATGTTTCTTCTCCAAACTTTCCTGGCGGGTACGGAACAAACCTTGATTGCAATTGGGCAATACGTAAAGCTCAAAACTTCAATCTTATCATAACCATTTTATCCTTTCAAACAGAGGACTGCTGTGATTTCCTGAAGGTAAATGTTTGTAAGTTGTTAACAAATAATTGCTCCTGACGTTTTGATTATTTACAACCAGGATATAGTGTACATGATGATACCATTGGAAATAGTTAATAAGCCTGGAGAGGCTTGTGAAATCAGTACAAATATTTTCAAAAGAAAAATGTATCTATAGCTCAAATAATTATAGCATGGTTCAATCTGTTCATAAAATCTCAATTCACCAACAAAGATGGTACGCAAAGTTTGCAATGAAAGGCAATCTTATCAGCCCTTTAGCGCAATTACTTCAGTACCGCCAAATAAATCTATCTATCTATCTATCTATCTATCTGTCTATCTATCTATCTATCGATCTATCTTTAACCAGTGTCAACATTGTCGCAGGTGTACAAACTGTACACTGGAAAGGAGGGCCTCAATACCCGGTTACTGCTCGAATTGCAACAAATGAATTGCAACAAATGAATTGCAACAAATGTTGATTATTATCGAATGGCAGTGTCGGCAGAGTAAGAAATGGTCACGTTGATCAATAGACCTTTGAGCATTCCAAACTTTATTCCAAACAGGCTGCTGATAAAATTGCAGTTTAGCAATATTTTTATAATACATAAATTCGTGTCCGTTAAAATATGAAAGAAATGATCCAAGTGTAATAATTTCATATCCCCTGTAAATCTCAACCGACGCTGTTCATTGGACTTTTTCGGAAGAACGGAAAGGGTTTATGAAAAAACTGTCATGGCATGGTTACTGAACGTTACCGTTTTTTTACTATTTAAAAATTAAAACAAATGATTGTTGCAAAACTGTTTTTGATTACTTTGTTATCCAAACATATATATGGTTTGTAGATTAGAGGCGGCGACGGAGGTCTCATCCATCGCTTAAGTGGGAGTCACTCTACTGAACGCTACCAATTTGATGAGGAGACGATTTATCTTAATTTTCACTCTGACTATTCCGTTGGCAGAGCTGGATTCCGCTTAAGTTTTAACCTAGGTGTTTATTTTTAAATTAAATCATTTTTTCAATATATTTCTTGTACAACTTGGATAGAAAGTGCCTTCTTGTGTTTTTTCAAAGTTAGCATTAAAACATTTAAGTAAGCATTGATGATTATTTCATTGAGTATGAAGTACAAGCTTAGCAAACCGGTGATCATGGAAACTCAGAAAACATTAAAACCTAATTTTTTAATGTAATTTAATTTTAAAAAAATTGTTCTATCACAAATAATCATATGAATATCTGTGAAAGCAACTCAATTAATATCGTGACGAGTTTTTTATTCATCAGGGTTTCATTTATTACAATCCACGCCTAGTTCGTACGTGGTAAAATGTAAACGTTGAAAAAAGGAAGATATTCAGCATACCGCTGATGTATATTTGCAACCTTTCAACAGTTTAAAAATTTTTCGTTATTGTAGTATCAACTTTTTGCGTTTCATCACCATGTTTGAATGGAGGAAGCTGCGTGGAACTGTCCAATGGCTACGAATGCAACTGTGCAATGACGTTTAGCGGACAAAACTGTGAAACAGGTACATAAAAATGGTGGGCTGCTAAAAAGCAGAAGTGTTTACCTTTCTGCAATCAATACACCAAGCACAGAGACAAATGCTTAACGTTCATGATAACACAAGAAACATCGAAAGACGATGTCTTGAGCTTGTTTCAACTTGGACAATGTTCGGAAGGATAAATTAAGTGACTAGTGTGTTTCGCTGTGCTCTTCAAGGCAGGGGTCTTGAGGGTGGCTGACTGATGCATGCTGTGAAGTACCCATTCTACATTAGACGTTGTTGCCTAATTCGTTCTATATATGACGGAGTAGGGACCGCAGAAGTCGATATATCGGCTTGTTCGGCGTTTTTTCGGCGATACCTCGCGAACCACCGAAGATGCGTCGACAAGTAAAACATTGCTAGAAAGTTTTCGCAAGGTCTTTCAGATGAGTTTAACACAACAGTATGTTTGCACAGGAAATGTTTGAGAAAATTGACTTAATTTTTTTGCCCAGTTTAGGCAAACTTTTTTCTTTTTCAATAAAAATTTCTCACGCCTATAACTTAGCTTTTTTGAAACGTTTCTTTTGTTTTGACTACTTGCAAGCACTACAACTAACAGCCGATACCAAAAAAGTAACTTGTCTTACGTGTCGAGGTAGCTTCATTTGTTCGAGAGTTATTACAAAAAACGTGACGCAAAGCCGACATATGGGCCTCTACGGTACTTAAAGGGTTTTGATAATTCTTGTCGACTTGTCAGAACACCTGTTCCATCAACTCTGTACAAATCATAACCTCGTTTTAGCAGGAAATGGCTTTGAGACGTCAAATCTACAAATTTTGGTTGGTTGAAAAGTGGTAAATTATGTAAAAATAACAAAATTATAATTTTGCAGTGCTTAAAAGCAACCATTGAATACGAGTATGTGAACTGTGCAAATAGCTACGGACGTTTTGTTCAGCGCTTACATTTGCATTTGCGAGAATCTTGCCCACAATTACGATTGAACTCATGTTATTGCCAGCCTCATGTTTCCAAAGCAACGAACTGCAACTGCACGCTTCCAACGTGAAACAGTTTGTAGTTTCCAAGAATTACCCAAGTGTCTATGAAAACAATGATCAATGCACTTGGATAATTAACAATCCAGGCGTGGAACTTGTCATCGAAGTCATTCACTTCGCTACGGAATTTTGCTGCGATCATTTGAGTGTGAGTTTTGGTGAAATATAAAATCTACTGCATGGTGTAATGACTGGAATATATATTTCAAACACTTCAATTTCTCAAAAATAAAGTGCGTGCTCAGGCTGGATATTATTTGTGGATTAAATGGCGCAAAACGAAAAATTCAGCGGGTTAGTCAAGAGAGCATTTTGAAGCCGAACAAAAAAGCACTAGACCATTGTTTCTCAACTTTTTTAGGCATGAAGCACCAAGTGTTGTTATTGGCCATATGGAGCAGCAAGTCTAGCTGTTTTGCTTCATGAAACACCAAGAAATAACGAAATCTTCTCGTTCTAAAAGCGAATTAAGCGATACACGAGAGAAGCCGAGAGTAGCATTGACGCTCATTTTGAGTTAATAAACCCTGTTGCGTCATGTTTCTGTTCCACGGACAACTTTGAACAAGATTACATATAACAAGTGTTCTGCCGAACACAGTTTGAGGAACTCTGCACTGGACTGAAATAAAAATTGGCCAAATGTTCTCCCCACTGTATTTTACAACATTCCATTCGGGGATACGTCAGTGGTTGGTGGAGGTTTAAACAAAATGACCTATGATTATTTGCCGAAAAGATTGTTTTTCAGCAGTGAAGGTATTAGAAGTTTGTACTGTAGAAAAGTTGATGTCCATCTTTCTCGAAGGGAAATGAGAAAGTTGAATGAAATTTTCTGTTATTAGAAGCACGACAAATCGCGTGTACGGAAAATGTCAAAAAAGTCTAAAGTTTCACTACGTTTTAACTAACAAATTTTCTTACATTAGTTTTCAGACGTAGTGTATACGTTTCGTGTCAAATTTGCTCTATTATTAAAAGCTAAATACCTACTTTGCTGATTTATTCTTCCAAACGAGTTTACCCCACCACACTTCAACAAAACAATTTTTTTCAGATTTCCAATGAAACTGGATTGGTAGATAAACTTAGAGGCTCACTTGGATGGAGACTGTATACTTTTCAATCACTAAAGGTTTATCTTCGTTTCAGCTCAGACAGCAGCGTAACTCTCTCAGGATTCAGAATTTCTTACTTCGTTCGGGAACTCAGTGGTACGTTTTATTGTGGTGCGAGATACGATATTCTATGCACAGCTTCATAAGGGTATCACGCAACAAGGTATTCTTCAAGCAAACAAAATAATCTTGAAAAAGATGCAACTTTGAAACATCTGAAACAACGATTGGTCGTCATGTTGTTTGTGTATGTCCAGCCGTTTTCTCTAAAAAAGCAAGTACTCAACACAAAAAGCCCGTTTGAAGCATTCTTCCCCTCGTTCAATATGGCACATGTTACATACAATGTCTAAAACCATGTTTCCGTCAAACACGTTTACCACACGTAAACTACTAAAGCAGCATTTTATAATCTATTTAAAGTTGTCAAAATTTGCCACTGGCCCCTCGGGCCTTACCGACAATAGAGAAATTACAAAAATAAAACAGGAATAAAAAGTATTAACAGTTTGGGCAGGCATTTTTCTGGATATTGCTGACCCTAGATTTTGGCAAAGGGCTGCAGTACGATGTGATGGTACAATTAGAAGTCATATCTCAAGTGCCAGTTGGCACAGCGTTTTTTTGCAAAACCCATTTCTCCTAAACCAGAGACGTGGGCGTTGCCCACGCACTTGCCTGTAGCAGTTTCACTTTGACCGACAGAACAGTGGCTTGATTCGTGAGTGTCGCGCTCGAGTTGAGTGGTATTGAAAAAGAATTTTTTTTCGAAAATCGTGACCATTGGCCTTGATAGGCTATTTTACTTTAAGACCCGTAACATTCGTGACGCGTTTCTTCCCTGTTGTGTAATTTCTCCCCATTATTGGTTTGTCGTTCGTGGTGACTGCGACACAGTACGAAAGCTTCGGAATGTTGCAAGACTGCATTCCTCACCAAAAAAAACTTTTAGAAAATATTCAAGAAAGCGTTATTACTAGGGCCATTTAAAGTCATAAAAGTCATATTTTTTCTGTGCTTCAGGAAGCTGTGAAACGAATTTTAAAACAAAACTCATACCCCTATGATGTCTATATCATAAGTTATAAGGTCATAAAAAGTCATATTTTCCATGTCAAGTCGTAAAGTCATATTTTGAATATTTCCAACCTAGTTTAATAGGAAACCATTGAAACAATCTCAAAATATCTGGTGAAACTACTACATCCATAGGTCTCATCTGCATCCTGCAAATTGTACCCACATGGGCATCCTGCGAATATTGGCAAAGACGTAGGTGAACCAAGTTATTTAGATGAAATGTAATGCACTGCCTTAAAGTGCATGTTCTTGCTGCCCCAAAGACACAAACCAATGCCCGTGCATGCTTTCACTTTGCTTCAAAGTTCAAGTCAAACTATATATTTTGCTCCTGTTTTGAGCTGTTTATTTTAGTGGGACTTCAACAAACCATGGGGCTACCATCTCTTATGCCTATTTTCACTGGTAATGCTTCTTTGTACAGTGGTTGTATATGTTCTAGCTCAGTCATTTTTGTTTGATCATAGGAAGTTATATTTTCTAAAATATAGTCGTATAATACATCTTTTAGGTCATAAAAATGGCCCTAGTTATTAAACATTTCGAGTAAGCAAAGTTTGATGTTGAAATATTTGTGACACTAGTATTTAGGAATGAGTTAAACTTCATTCGTTTCAGCATTTCTTCAATGATTACAAAACCACATAAGTTTTGGTTAAAACTGTACCATGTTAAGATACCTGAAACAAGCACTTTATAATCCATTTAAAGTTGTCAACAAAATCTGTAAATGAAACCTGTTTGACTAATTGAGAATGTTGTCTTAAATGCTTAGACAAAATCATCCAACTTTAGTGAGATAGTATTCTCTATAGTTAGCCAATCAACAGTGATTTATTATCATGATTAATAGCGTTAGATTGTCAATATTACTTTCAGAAGTCATGGTTTAGCTTGACTGAATTTGCAGCGTTAGAAACATATAAGTTTGTTTTAGCAGATATAATATACTAAATAATTTAAAGAAAAGGATTGGTGGAACTGTGGCCGCATGCAGGCAAACATGCACAAAATGAAGGATGACAAAATTTTACCAAACCACACTGCAATTTTTTACATTTGTATTTCCAATCTAGATCAGTCTGGGAAAATCTCGAAGCAATACTAATGGTTCTGCTGGCAGTTGCAGAAGCTAAGAAAGTTGCATGAGCTGGAACAACCAGTCGAGGTTTAACGTGTTATTTGCTTGTAGCCTTGTTTTGGCCACAAAATGTTAAAAAGATTCGAGCGTAGCAAAATCTGAGCATCTGCGGATTGAAACACTATTTAAAACAAAACTTAATTTCAGTGTGCCATAAGCGAACTGTAAGCCACTGGATGCCTCAGCATACATGAAGGACTAATGACGCAGCAGTGGGGTTAAAAAATGGTGGATTTATTTGTTTCAAACACAGCAGTTGTGCTGCTGGCAATTTTTGGCGATGTATGGGACACAGAACCGTCGCCAGAAAGTCTTCAAGAGGGGCTTTGCGTTTATGCAGGGCGACTTGACATTTTAAAAATAACAAAAGTCTAATTATTTTCGGTGTTTCAGATTTCAATTTCGAGGCTGCTTGGAGCTTTGTTTTGTGGGCAAACCCACCAAAATCCCCGTGGCGACGAGACTGGTTTGGCAGTATGGCGAAATGTCGTCGAATTAAATAATATCCGCGTAAATAGCGTAAACTACGCAACGTAAACCTAGTGTGTGTTAATCACCTGCAGACCGATTCAGTTGCGCGACGTGAACCGCCAATGATGCCCAAAACGCAAATTCTGTGCTTTTTCAACCGTATTCATTTTCTATCTTCAATTTTCCGTATAGACATACGCGCCTGGCAAGATGGAGCATTCGGTTGTTACAAAAATATGTGGTAAACAGCGTTAACGCTTCAATTAATACGCAGATTTGATCTACTCCAGGACATATCGGAACCAAATGCATAAAGGTGTTTGTGATAAAATTGTAAGTTCAGAAATACAATGCAAAATTGCCTGGTTTCAGACGCGATATATTGACTTTCTTTTCCTTGTAAATATGGAGGAACCTGCACAGATATTACCGACTGATTTTCATGGACAAGTCTTCCTGGCAACGAGGACTCAGTACTAGTAGTGTAGCCAGCCCAAATTTTGGGAGGGAGAAAATATTGTAAATTTAAGCGAGCAACAGTATTTGGTTTGGGACACCCCGTCTCGAAGCACAAAACGACAAGGTATGCTAGAGATTTATGGGGAATGGGCCCTTTAACCCCCCAGCGAATCCGCCTATGCGAGTGCTAAAGCGGTAAGCATGGTTTGTCTGTGTTTCAACAACGCCACTTGCACGGATTTGTTGAATGGATTTTCCTGTTCTTGTGTGGCTGGTTACACAGGAGAAGACTGTTCAGCAAGTAAGCTTGGCTGTTCTGAATATGGCAATTCCCAATGTTTGCACATGGTGAAATATCTGTGTCGCTCTATCCCAAAGTACAAAAGTTTTTACCTTGAAAGTAAATCTGTTAGCGGCCTACTATAAGACGCTCAAATCCGTGGTCGGAAAACTAAAATCAAAAGTTGTCGTGTGAAGTTACATCTGATTTGTTTAACCTGAATATTTTACCATTACCCGTGTGCTGCCGGTAACGCCTTTGGTTTGGCTGTACCAGCAATGTGTTTGACAGCGCATGTCACCAGGTGCGTGAATCTTTGATATATTTAAAGTATGTTCATTTTTCGCTGCAAAAACTTGAACGCTCTTACGTAACAAAGTGTTGACCATTATACAAACTAAGACGCCTCAAGGAAAAAACACCTTTTGGCTGTTTTACTAATTAAACGGCACCTTGCAAAAAAACCTTAGTCAGTCCTTTGTCATCTGGGACAGTGTTGGTATGACTGCAAATTTTCGAACAGAGCATGCTTGTACCCCTTTTGATATTCTGCGATTTCAAACATCCAGAGTAGAAAAGAAGAGTTTTCTCACAATGGCATTCTTACATCGAAAAAGTTGTCATGATGCAACAAAACTTTATATCGTAACGCATGAAAACAATACCTTGCAATGGTTTGCAACAATGGCAATGAACGGAGAGCAGTAATAGAAAGCAAAATGTCAAGCCTACGCTGTAAAAGCTAGTACAAAGACGTACCTGATTTCCGCAACTTTTGTTGTTGATGGCCTGATCTTCTTTCCCGATTTTGTAAAACGTTAAGCTGATAGTTTACAAAGTATCTGGACTTGAATCTGTTGGCACATATAGCCAAAATCTATAAATCCCTCATTATGTGTGGTTTACAAGGTTTACTGTGCAGAATGTCTTTTTGTTGTAAAATACAAACCTCGTTCAATGAACGCAACCACAGACAAAATTGGAAGAGGTGCTCTTTATTTCACAGCAGTAGTTTGTAAAGAAACTATTGAAGACCTAAGTAAAGTTATAATTTTGATGTTTTACATTTCTCACGTTATGTGCAAACAAAAGAATACCAAACTACATACACATTAGATGGTATCTTAAAGTTGGTATTTGCACATATGAATACGTTTACGGACATTAACAATATGTTTGGAATTACTTCGTTGTTGGCTTGTTGAAGAAAATTTGTAAGTCCTTTTTTTAATTTTGTTAAAAGGTAATATAAAATGTGGCATGTGCACTAGAAATTGTACACAAACGAATTCCATACCATTGTGCAATCAAGCTAAAAGTACAGGAAAACCACGAAATATAATATTCCATGGCACTCACTACATCACACCTCACAGGCTACACAAGCAGCGTGAGAAAGTCAAATCCATTTTATCATATAAATAAGTGCCCATATAGCTTCACTACTTTCGGACTTTCAGAAAATCCACTGTTAAAATATCGCTTGTTTTCCCACTACAAAAATGTATCGGTTTTGGAAGTTGATGTTAATGTTTTATCAAAAAGTAACATTTACAAAACATCCCGAATAAAGTGGACTTCCAGAACTTCATAGCCAGTCCCTTGTCGTCCACTGATCACCAGGTAGGAAACATCCTATAACAAATTTTTATTGTCGAAAAAGTTCTCAAGTCGCTACGCTACAAAAAAGTCGCGAATAATATCAAAAGTGCACGTAAGAAGGAACCAACAAACGCATTTCAGTTTCACAAACTTTACTGGCAAAACTTGTGAACAACCACAGAATTGTTTTCATTGTCCTACATGCGAGCTAACTATGTTCGTACAACCCAATCCATTGTTTTTGCAGTGGCCCAGAGAAACTGTTTAATTTTTTCAAGCAAGAAATCTGCTACGATGGTATAAAAAGTTGAAGCATTACAGTGGTCGGCAACATTTTTGTGTCGAACTGCTGATTAAAATACAGTAGAACACTTCTACACATGTCATCAATTTCTTGTCAAAACACGCAATAATATCCGGTAATTTGAAACGCTAGAGTAAATATTCAATAATAAAATAGATCAATGTAATCAATTTTTTATACTTCAACTTTCCATAGGTTGGTTTTGTTCTTGCATCAATACAGGTGTACAAATGGTATTGCAAAATACGGTTGTTGCGTGTTTCTTCCAATTTTATTTGGTTTGTTGAAAGAAACGTTTAGGTTTTTGAATATAAAACTCTACTGTTTCAAAAACTAATCATTCCTATAATTTTTTTGACACAAAGATCCACTCTTATGCTACGTATTTGCATATTTTTCAAGATATCAATGATTGCGAATCAGCACCTTGTGCAAACCGTAAGATATGCACCGGTATGGTGAATTACTACACCTGCGCGTGCATTGCAGGATACACAGGAAGTGATTGCAGTGCGAGTGAGTAAATAGTTGTCTTCTTTTGCATGAAAGAAGTCTTCTATGTAAATTCAACAAAATGATAACTGAGTAAACAGAATTTCAATCCCAATCTTTTTTCCTGCTTGACGGTGACCAATTGCAGCGGATGCTGGTGCGTTGTTTCGCTGGTTATTCTTCTTCCGCACTGCCTGTGCCGTGGAACCAAAACCTTCCGTGTGCTTCGTGGCGCCTCACGATTTCTGCATTTTCTTGCAATGCCTCTATCACCTCCAACATGTCGACGTTGTGTGCAAGCCAGAACAGAAAAAGTGAATATACGGTATAGAGATAGCAAAATAGATTCCGCAAACGTTTGCTTCAAATTAAGTTCAAAAAAACGATTGTCAGCCTCGAGCTAAATATCTCGCAAAAACATTTGAAAGTTTGATCAAAACGTTTTACCCAAAACCTGATGTTAGAATACCTTCATTTCTCTCAAACTCCCGGATTTGTGCATGATGATGAGCGAATGCAGGATTGGCTGGTGCGCTGTTTTAGTGTTTTGCTCGTCTCTACGCATTGATTGTGTTTATGTAACAAAACCTGCAGTACTCTGTATTGTAATATGACAAACAATTTCTGTCTTCTTTTGTTATTCAATCACCCTTGTTTATATGGACCATTCGTCTGAACCAAACACGCAAATAAATAATTAAATTCCTGTGCATACTGGACTAACAAATCCTTTGGCCTGATCTGCAACTTCTGTTTCAACTGTTATAAGACTTTGATAAATGATATACTGCCGCTGGGGTTTCTAAGACATTACCAAACAACTTAAAAATGCAAATCTCTACATTCGTATTTTGTTGCTGATGTCTTAAGGCAAATATTTCTGTTGATCAACACAGAAAAAATAAAAATCAAAAGATGCAAACGTTGACAGTGTCATGAATTCACATACCCCACTATGTTTGAAACGATTATATGATTTACTTGGCAGACATAGACGATTGCAACTCTGCTCCTTGTCAGAACAATGGGACATGCGTTGACAGAATCAACGACTTTTCTTGTATTTGCGCACTGGGCTACACGGACAAGGAATGTTCTACAGGCAAGTTGAGTGCTTTCAAGCTTGTTATGTTTCTCTTCCTTAAACACAAAGCACTAGATTGTTTTTTAATAGTCCAAGCAGTGTCAGCAATATTTTGTAATATTTGTCCGTGTGAGCTTCAAACAACAAAGCAGAAGCTGTAAATCTGCACTGCTGTCTTTAATGACAAAACAACATTCGAATTATGTTCAAAAACCCATCCCACTCCCCTGTGCCCAATGACTTCTGTAGTGAATGCTGCAATGCTGGCTCATCACTAGCAGTACAGCGCCAATAGCCTAGAGTTCACTTCCAGTACAGCGCCAAGAGCCTAGGGTTCAGAAAAGAGATATGCATAACCTGAAATTAGGTGTTATCTAGATAAAAACGGAACGTGCACTTCAACAGCACAGATGACAACTGCACCAAGAAACCATTATAACTAGAAATGGGCACAAGATCACACAAGATTCCACGAAGAGTAATCAAAGCACACGCTGAAGGTAATCATTTCACAAGTAGAATCGGCACACACACTTAGTAACCATCAAGAAGAGGATTTCACAGTTAATTCTACTCCACTCATTTGACGAAAACGAAACAAACAACAAAAGATGCACAACGTTATAACAAGCATTAACGCTACTAGCGTAAAAGGTGACCACATATGTGATAAGGAACACGTCCGTTGCGGTAAACTGGTCATCTTTGAGATGTCGAGTTCAGTGACTCTACTACCAGGTGATGCTGATTGGACAGTAGCTCCACATGTGCTGTTTCTTTGACGCTCGATAACGTATCGTGCTAAATGTCTTCACTCGGCAGAACACATCGGCCAGCGGCGATTCTAAGGTGTGGCCTGGGTGGGTCATGGCTTCCCCGGATTTTTGGGTTCCCCCAGTTTGTCTTCCCCAGGTGTGCGCTTAATTTCATGTTCAACTTCGTTTGATTGACACATAGAGCCAAGAACTTGTAGCCAACAATATTTTAAACCATCAATTAAAATCCCTCTAGCTGGCAAATTTCCCAAATGCATGATAAGATGGGTTGTTGTTCTTGACGGCCGGGTGATGGGAGTTGTTGATGACGACGGACACCAATGGTGGCTCGCAGGGTTGCGGAGTCGGAGCCAGAGTCGTAGGAAGTCAAAGATTTTTGGGTGGAGTCGGAGTCGGATTTCCAACAACACTGGGAGTCAGAGACGGATTTTTTTGTCCGACTCCGACTCCGGAGGTCCAATTCGATCATTTTTTACATCCCACTCTTAAATTTAGCATTCATGTTGAAATTTGCAAGTTCGTTTGAAACTTTTTTTGAAAGAGAGGTTTCTTACTGTGCACCACAATTTCCAATGATTTTATCAGCAAAATTTCCTTCCTTTGATGTTAAGGAGTCGGAGTCGGAAAATTTGGAAAGGTCGGAGTTGGAGTCGAAGCGGATATTTACCTCCGATTCCGCAACCCTGGTTGCTCGCATCCTGCGTAAATATTAGTCAGACCCGGTCGTGGTGGAGAAAGATTCAGTTCGAAGCTGAAAAAAAAAACAGTCGCAGAAATAGGAAGATTCATCTACAGTGCATTTTAGTGTGAGGCAGAACTGGATGATGTTACACTGCCAGCAGATTGTTGCTTGTCCCAACATCAAAATATTTGTGAATCAGTTAATTTATCCTGACTACAGTCATGTATTCTGCTGCCTTGTGCATATGACGTCGAAACATCTTACGTAAGTGGTTCGTGACTTCAGTTTTAAATCGACCCACAAATGTTCTGCAACAACATAGAATCTAGCTAGACCTTAGAGCAGAGCACTCTACGGCAGTGCAGTCTCTCAACGCCCTATTTTACTGTATATAAGTACTAGCTATTAGCAAAGAGAAAGAAAGCAGCTATTGTTGTGGACCATATCCACTTAAACAGAACGAAACATGGACTTTTGTGACAGTCAGGAGGCGCAGCCCGAATGAGGCCGAAGAGGCCATTCCCCCCCCACCCGAAAAAACTTGTTAAGATATTTCGCTGGTGTTTTATATCAATCTCAACTGTTCGAAAAGAAACGGGAGGAACAGTCGGACTCATGTAGCGTCATTTCTCTCACTGACCAAGATTTTACGAGACTTGTTGCGAGTGGATGCGAAACTATGTGACTAAAGCATGCAACTTTGTTAGCAAAGTTGCCAATTAATGCGAACAACACGAGCTGAGGTGTAGCCTGAATGAAATGGAAGGGCGCAGCTTTCTTGCAAAGGAGTACAAATTCAGGTGAGACACTTTAGAGAGGATTATTTGCATGAAGTATTTCCGAACCAAATAGAAACATACTTGGTCAAGACACGATCAACCCCAAGCGCACCACGCAATGGAGTGTTATGCAACAACGCAATGTTTTTCACAGCACGGTTGGTATTGTGGCTAGTGGGTATGCGATGTCAGGTAATGATATAGGGTCTCAACTGTGAAATCTGTGAAATGTACAGCAAGTCACTGTTGGCGCAGCACACAAACTTTGTTAATATCACATTTCTTACAGTTTCAGGGAGCAAATATAAAAAGCATTAGCAAGCAAACCATTACTAGTCGCCAAACAGCCATGGTGGTTTTGTGTGAAAGCTGGTGTTGACTTTTCGTTAATCTTAAGAGCAGAATATGACAGAAGTAAGTCAGTATAAGGCCTCCAAAAGGAATTTTTTTAGGCGGAACAAAGCCCATTTAGACTTGCAAAATTATTTTGAAATAAATAAAAATTGAGGCTAATTAATGTGCACCGTACTTCAACAAGAAGTGCTCATTTATTGATTATATGAAACATTACGTTATAACATAAATGTATTCAAGAAATGTACCCATATTACCATTTTTTAAATATGATTGTTAAGTGTTCATAGTAAAATCAAATCAAGGAAAAAAATAGAAAAAAATCATATAACTATTATAAGATTTTCTGGTAGTTTTATTGGCAAAATTTCTAATAACACTATCAAAATCAACTTGTCTGGCAATTCTAGACTCAATGTTTAATCTTGCTAGGTCAACAAGTCAAGTTTGTGACATAGCAGATCGCAAAAAAATTTGCAAGTTCAGGCTTGCTAAAATATCTTTCAGCAGATGCTACTGTAGCTGGAATTGTCAAGAATATTCTCAAGATAATAAAAACATTTGGAAAAAATTCACACAAGTCACACGGGCCACAAGGCGGCGACCACTTCTTTAAAGCATTGTCGAAATGCTGTGAGTGGTTAGTTTCTCCTGTATGTTTCGAAATATTCAGATTTCTGGGTATGTCCGCTAAACTTAAACTCACATTCGATTCGACCTTGCATCAGCTGGCGGCGAAAGTTTAACAATCAGCAAAATGCACAGCACACCCTCGCGGTGCACTATCAGCACTTGCGTCCTGCATTGCATTTACTTGTTAATTTTAAACTTTTCAGTTATTATCTTACACATATGCGCAATATTCTAGGGCTACTGCTCTTAGATTAGATTGTATTGTGAACTAGCATGTTTCCAATCAAATTTCATTTGAAGCATCTCTTAGTTATAAAACTCTTGGTTTATTAGAGAGTTTTTATTAAAGATTTGTTTGAAAATGTTTAAAAATGAAAGACGCAAAGGAACATTCAGTTAAATGGACACACTGTGACAGTAATCGTGAATGTCTTAAATTTGACAAAAGAGGCAAACCTTAAAGTTCAACAATAATTACTGCTAAGAATTATCAATACATCGTATCAGGAAAATGCACTACCAGCAATTCACATTAAAATACACAACACTTCTTACGAAATCCTTTAGGCCACACCAGTTTTATCACTGGGCAGAATTAATTTATCTGCATTATTCCAATTGTTTTAGTAACAAACACTCAATCGTTTCTTCAGCAGGCCCGTAAATACGGGGGTAACAGGGTGCGAAGGCTCCACTAGAAAAATATTTGTCCTCCTGGAAAAATTTGCTGGACAAGTTAAAAACTATCGGACATACTTAAAAAAAATTGTGCCCCTCTCAGAAAACGTTTCGCCCCCTTGGTGTCTCAAGCTGGTTACGGGCCTATCTTCCCGTCTCAGGCCCCTTCGTAGCTGTCGTACCCCGGAACAATGTACCTGCTGGACCCCCCTCTCATAGGCCATGAGCCAGTAACCCAAACTCTGAGCTGCGAGTTAAACCTTATAGAGGCACTCCAATTGTGTCTTTTTCTCAAACATTCACACACTGTTGCACT
>JGI24021J15306_10001703_pt1 | contig 22232 bp, 13 predicted proteins | sample Ectturendosymbi1_FD_15306 | JGI IMG/M metagenome (IMG submission 15306) | reverse complement strand
AAGGCGCATTAAATGAGGCAAAACTTAGAGTCAAAGCTGTATTCAACTCTTTCCCAATAACTCCCGAGTGCCTGAGTCGCCACTGGGAGTTTAATCTGTCACTACATACGAGGGAGTTTAATCTGTCACACATGCCTAATCCGCTAGACACGAATAGAATAAAATAAAAGTTGTATGCGTGTTTACGGCGATTCGGTGTGCGCCAATGTAGTCAGGAGCCTCGCCGAGTTATACTGTCTGTGGTATGTGCTAGCTACTCTCGTGTGCTGCTCATTGCAATTGCTGTTAGTTTATTACGTCTGTTTACAAAAAATAGCAACTAGCAATTAAATAAATGGTACCAGTTTACCACATCAAACTGGTTCTAGATGAGAAAGCACAACCAGATTCATACATTAAGCGCACCGCATTATAAGACGCACTTTCGATTTTTGAGGTAATTAACGGATTTTAAGTGCGCCTTATGGTCCGAAAAGTGCGGTAGTTGCCCTGAATTGTTCGCAGGCAATCATCTGCTTACCGCGCACGCAAAAACTTGTGAGCGAATGTTACGTCATAGAGCTGTTTATGGGGACAATTGTGGATTGGTATGAGTATTGCGCACTACTTGATGCAGTCGGAGGGCTGTGCATCCTAAGGAAGAGTACAGAGAATTTGCGATAATTAATCAGGGACGGGCAAATTGCAAAATTCATCGGTTGATTTCTAGTCGTAAGAGAAAATGTGGTTTTATGCTGAAAAGTTATATCAAAAGCTGCCCTTCCGCGACAGACACCTTTTTTCCAGGCTAGATGCGCCCCTGGGCCCAGTCGAAGGCTTTGTGCGGCCCAGTTTTAGGTTTTGCTATAGTAAAATTGGTCTACGTACTGACAACCTGTCCTTATTTTGATAATCTTGAATTTGACATTTTTGATGCAGGTTGTCCTAAGTGCCATTCTATCATGTCTGTTACCATTGCAGTTAGGATTCGGACGCTTTCAGTACATTAGCTTAAGCTAAGTTTAATTTGCTAAGATCAAAGTAATCCATTCAACGTGCGGCCCTTATTAATATGTCATACAATGTGCGGCCCTGGTTAAGATAGTGACCTAACTTTTGGCTCAATAAGCCATTTGGGTTGGACACAGCTGTACTAAAGCAAGAGATAGCTTTCTATTTATGCGACATCCGGAGATACACACAGGAAATCTGAGTAAAGATACGCAATGGGTTACTATGAAAAAAATGGAACGCTTTCCCGCCCTACTACACCCCTGTTGAAGCCGTAAGCGAAATGCCGGGACTAAATATTACGATTAAGAGATGTTGGAAGGCAGTGCTGGCCTGCAGCGCCTTCACGTGATCAAATTTGGCTTCAGTGAAAAAAGCTTGCGAAACCCTTGGATCGGGTTGAAGTTGTTGGCATGAAAAACTGCCGTTTGTGGTGAGACATGAAAAAGTTGTCGTCTGTGCAAAGTTACTTCAAATACCCTGCTTGAAAAAAAGTTTTCAAAAAATGCCTAAATCACTTTACTCGTACGTTTTGCGACAGTTTCCAACTGCACCCATCGCAAACAACAAGAAAAAAGCATGAAATTTACTGTAAATTGAACCGACCGCACGATAAAAGTTCGCGGATTGAAACAGGCATGGCGCCTGTTTCATCAACCTTCGGAAGTTTGCGTGGCGTTCAAAGCCTGCAGAAGGAACTTTTTGGCAAAAATACCATATAAAACTAAATACACAGATCTACCTTGTACCCAGCATTGGCCAAAGCATAGGCTCGGCTTGAAACGTTCCACTCCCAGATGTTCTGCCACGCGTAGGCGTACACGTCATTATTTGTTAACTTATTCTTTTCATAGGGAACGTTTTCGCTGACAAAAAATAAAATACATTTTACTATTACAGTACTTACTCTTCAAGCAAGCAAACTTCACAAATTTCGATTAATTGAAACATTTCGCAATCACTGCAAAATGTGCGATTTTATTCTGGACTGTATAAGCAAAACATTTTCGCAATGTTTTATCTTAACCAAGTTCACAAAACGGGAGAAATTTTATTTTACAGGCTATTAATTCTAGCCCCTTTATCTGCAATGAATTTTCAGTTTATTTTGGTTAGTTTTAGGAAGAGACCCACATTGTAACTGCAGTGAACGTCAGGAACAACTTATTGTAACTCCCAGGCACGAACGCAAGTTGCAAACAAGAACAAACTCAAACTAACGTTCGCAAGTTGCAAACAAGAACAAATTCAAACTAAAATTGAGTTATCTTTTCAACCTTGGCATTGGTCTAACAAGCACTGATTACGAAGATCTGCTCTATAGTGGATACATCAGTGCTTGAATGTTTTGTGCACTCTTACTGCGCTTTTCCCAGCAATATTCCATTCGTGATTCAACGCAATGTACTTGTTTGCGAACAGCCCACAGTCGACTTGTTAGCCTGCAAAGCTATATAATCGCAGTCGGTCGCGGTTTCCTGCGGCGCACGCGAACGCTCTACGCTTTTGTTCGCCGTCATTCTACTTCTACATCGAACTGTTTTTAACGCTACGTTTTTCTGACTTCACGCTCAAGTGTATCGGAGGTTTTGTTGTCGATCTGATTATAATCGAAAGAAGAAATCAACTTAGAGTGCTACTGGAGAGTTATTAACGGACAAAGTGGTGAGAGCATTTTATTTCGCTTTGCTGTGGGTTGACAACTTCAAGACGTCAGGTTGCTCAGTTGGGAGACTGACCTGTGCTCCTACAACAACTAGTTTGACCCTTCCACTAGTAGGGATCTCCGTGGAATCGTAATCGACCGACTAGTCGGTACCGCAACCAACCAAGATCCCTACATAGGTTCCCTACATCGGTCCCTACACCTTCCCAGCTTTGAGCGATCCGAGGCAACAGAACTCTACGAACTAGCAGAGCGCAAAGTGCATAAAATACAAAAGGATATTGTTAGCGATAGCCAAAAAATGGTGCTAAAAAACGTTTAGAAAACAGGCTGTTCCCAGTTCTCCAAAGCTCACGAAAAAATTGCTGAACACGAAAAGTTGATTTGTTTCCTCTTTCTCTAATTTACCACGTAGCTGGTAACACAAAACCCATGTATTCCTTAAGGCTATTATCGTCAGTTTCTCTTCCTCCCACCCGCAACAAAACTTTTCCTGAATCTAAACATCGCTACCACTCTTAGGTCATTAACCATAAAAACTAAAAAAACATAAATCAAATACGTGCCTTTAGACCGTAATTGTCTCTGTGTACAGAGAACAGCTGGAAACATCAACCTTAAGAAATGAGAGCATTTTTGTTTATTGCCGCGTTGCTAGGAAAACCTTTGAACAGAAAACGAAAAATAGCCTACGAGTACGAGTTATGCCATCACTATTACTCATGAACAGCAGCCACACACTACTTGAGAAAATTAATTACAAAATGAGTAACTTCTACAACACATGACAGTTTTATGTAACGACTTTATGATTTTGTAATACACATGCTGCATAACTTATTCGTAGCATGAATAGAGAACAGGGGCCTCCAAACTTTTTGTCAGAGGGCCATCGTGAGGTATTAGACAACAGTTTGAGGGCCGGACATCTTACGTAATGAGTTTGTTTCGGGATATGTTACATTCTTCCAAATCAATAAATCGCTTGTAAGCATATTATTCCTCTTTCATTATGACAAAATGTCTTGGCGGGACGGACCTGGCCCGCGACCCGTAGTTTGGAGAACCCTGATATAGAACAATGTAATACTCTAGAGCTCCATCTTCCCAGACTCCAATGTTTAAGTCAGCTTTTTCTTTGTTTATCCCATGAATTGCTGTAGCCATGAAGTATTCCAGTAGATCTGAAACACTAAAGCATAAGACCATGTAGCATAATGGAATGCGTAAAGGTAAATGTCATTTGTCGCACACAACTCCGACTTCAGGCAGCATTGTTCACCGATAGCATCAAAGCAAAGTCTCATCAACCTTAGCCAGTTTGTGTGACCTTGCCGTTTTGTGGATAAACTCAGGATACAAAGTAAAGTGACAGCAAGTTTGAGAAATTATTTACCTGGATTCAGAGGTAAATCCACAGGACTAAAGGCTGACTGGAAACAATCTCGATCACAAGGAGAAATTTTAGTTTTCGAGTTGTTTGTATTGATGCAACTTTTTGGATTGCATGGATTCCAAAAGTTTTTTATCAACATTTGCACTAGTAATAGGTTTTCATTAGTATTAACTTCACCAGCACAGGGCAGGAAGTAGGTCACATCTGGGTCACTGTGTGCCTGCAGTACTTTTGCATGATCTTGTTTGCCTTCACATCTAGAATATCATTCTACCGTTGTGTGCTGTACCACGGGTTAGAAATGCATGAAGGTGCTCTCTGGAATGTTGGTTGGGCTTGATTCCCGACTCGCAACGTGTCCAACCCGAGTCCGGTTTTGTAGGGACTAGGACGCATACTATTGTAGCTCGGACTTAGACGCGGACACGCCTTTGCGAGATGGGATCGGACTTATCAACAGAGATTCAGACTCAAATTTTCTGTGTGACTGGAGTCCATCCAAAATTGCAATTTAACGTGGTCTTCGTGCTCTGTGGCCCCACATGTCTTCCATTGGATAAATTACGCAAATTCGCTTCATGCTTCAGCTTCAGCTGAGTGCGTCATAGGTGTCGTGTGCGCAGTTCGAGCAAGTTCATATGACTTAATTACTTGCAGCATTCAGCCACTGATACATGGCTTTTCTTTGACTGTGCACGCGGCGCTTGCACATAAATTACTTTCTTTACGCGTTCGCTGTTGACTATTCGCTACAGATTTTCAAGCTTTGCAGATTTAATGTGTGGTTCTAACAGGTACTGGTTGTTTGAGCTTGATTCGGACCGTTGTGTATGTACGCATGTATCAGCGGCCTGGGGTCTCTAGCAAACTAAAGGTCTGTCGCGTGTAACTATTGCGAGTGAAAAATCTGCCACCTAAGCCTACATGATAAGGGTTAAATACAAGTCAATGCTGGAAATTAAAATTTGTGCGACTCTTGTTTTCCTTATCCAACTTTGTATAGAAACAGCAATGCATGTACTATTATCTCTTTCATATGTGCTTCTGTATTTATAAGAATTTCACTCTCCAATGCATCATGTCTTGCTGCATTGACTCACTATAGTGCCACGTTTCCAGAAAATATGCAGCAGGTTTTAGTGAACACCTAAACATTACTGCTGAAAATGAAAGAAAAGGAACTCAGTGTATTGTGAAATTAAGTGGTGTCAATCACCCAAACGTAACAAAATGTTTGCAAAGACTGAAAGCCCTCTGAGGCAATACTTTGTGGTGTAAATAGCTGCTCCGAAAAGAACTTGTTGATATCCTTCAGCCATTTCAAGAAGCTACAAACATGAAACTCCTGTTAAAATTCCTTGTTAAAATAGTGTTTGTTCAATCACCTCGTTCGCCCATACAGCTGTATCACATTCTGCTACGCAAGGTTGCAGTTTGAACTTGACGTTCAGCTGAAAGTGAAAGAAGTGCTTTTTGCACTGAGTTATACGAAAAATGGGTCTCTGTAGTTTTTCCCGGAATATGATTTTACGTGAGATTTTATTCTTAGGGATAATTGTTTTTGGTCCCATCCTGTGAATGAAGACTTGATCCTTGTGTCGGCCTGGCAGATTTCGTTGTTTTTATTTTCAGCGTTTGTGCTTGATAATATTTTTGCATTCTTGCCACTGGTTATACTTTTTGTACTGCATATCTTTTCTTTGAAAAAGCGATGAGTAATACAAAGTAATTATCTATCTGCTTTTCTTTACATCATTTTTCGAAGAATTTTCTCAATACAAACAAAGGGCACATAAAAAGGAAACTTATTTCGGCATATGTTGAAAGTCTAACGACTCGGAACGACCGAGAAATGCTCCGCTGCTCTCCTGTCATAAAGATTCCACACATCAAAAACCATTCTGTCTTGTTTGACGCACTAATTATTAAAAAGTCGCAATTCTATATTTAGGTTTTTGACTGCCACTAGGTTTCACTGTAAAAACACATGAAATACATTCATCGAAAATGCTAAAAAGTGGGAGAGTTTTGGAACTTTTTACAGACTGTATTATTCTGGTTAAAGTTTTTTTTCTATTTAAAATGAAAAAGACCACGACTGAGCTAAAAGTAAGTTGCTAACACATCAAACCACCGAAGTGGATAGTTGAACACATCAAAGGGATGTAACTGGGAGCCCAAAAGATATTAAAAGCAGATCCACAATAGTTCGTCACGACACACTATACTTTTACACAGTTTATTTCCTCCCTCACCTTTCTAATTTGGTTGCTCAAAGTAACAAAATATCTATGGTTCAACGAACAGAATAAAAGCAACAAGGATCGCACCACAGTGCATTTTCAATGTAGTGCCGATAGACTCACTTTTGAGGAAACTGGTTCTGAGAAAAAAGTTTCTTGCATTCTGGGGATTCTTCCCAAGCTTTGCCTACTTCATCACCTCCCAGATGAAACAGTGTTAGGTTCTGTATGCCTTGGTGCATTTCTATCAATCGTTTCACAACCGTGCGAACGAATCTGAGCAAACAAAAACATGCAGTGTCAGTTGATTGGGCACCTTGTGCGATTACTACATGAGAAATGAACGATGCTCTGTGACTTCACCAACAACATCGAAAATGCGCAAATACAGTCAGTGCAGCACATATGCAGTAGTACATTTACAATCATGACACAGCGTTCTTAAACTTAGCTGATGGACCAACAAACGCTGAAAAATATCCCCAAAAGTGAAACGCAATTATTCGTGCTCAACGCCCACCGATTGCTTACTTGTAAGTTCCATTGATGCACGGATTGACAGCATTGTCCGTAAAAAGCTGCACTGATAAATACTTGGACGAATCCTTTCGATCAGAAATTAGTTCTTTTGCAGCCTCTTCTTCCGACATTCCGTTACGTTTAAGACGTTCATAACTGCAAACAAAGCACTCAACATCAGTGAAATCAACGTCACGATCGAGGTCATGCGCTAATTGAACCCCTTTGCAGATTTGGGTGAACACTCGCTTCGTGCTATTTGCAAGCCACGCTGTGCAGGAGGCAAGTTGATTAAATTGACTTTGACGATCGCTCATCCAAATCTGATTTAAAACGAACGTGCGTTGAATGAAAAAGTGCATACTTATTCACAGCTTTAACCGCAGGAAATTGTGATGTACTTGTTTCGTGCAAATATACTTTTGGTCTTTCTGACGCAGTGGCATTTTCTTTGTCTTTGTCTATAAACTAATATTCCGTTAAGTACATACTTCTCATCAGTATTTTGTGATTTTTTCGATCCGAAAATGGCAATCCTGTGAAACATATTTCCACCTCTGTGGAACGTGTCAGGCTAAAACGATTGCGAGATAATTGCGGCGGGCTCGCACAAGATATATGTTCACGCAGCTCCATTTTTCGCTTTAATGCGTTCATTGTATTTTTTAATCAAATCCAAGTTAGACACAAAGAAGCGAATGTAGGCCTATTCCAATTTTGGTCATAAAAACATAAAATATTTTTTGTCTGAAATAAATAATTATATTCCTGCATAGAGCTTTGTAGTAATGAACTTGTTGCGGCAGCTGAAAGAACGTAAAAGAGGATTACGGTAATTACGTAGCATCCGCATTAAAATACAAAACATATAATCGCAGATTCTATTGCATTAAGTACCATACTATGCCACAGGGGTATTGTTAAAAAACAACTTGTAATAATAATCATGTACAATGTAATTATCAAATATTTCCCAATTTATTCATTCTCTATTTCATAGAATTGCTCTAACGCAGTGCTTGAAATGTATCCCCAGTCAAATTTACAGTTAATCTTATGCGAATGCTTAAATTCTGGAGTCATTTCGTTGTTACCGGCAAAGCTCCAACATTGCTCAAGACTAAAAAACGGTTTGAAACCAGTTTCCTTGGAAGAAATTTCTGTACAGTGACGCCCAAGCAATAAGGCAATTTTGGCCTTCAGTTCAATCTCTGGCGCAACGCGTCAGCGGATAAGTTATATGATTCTTCTTCAGTACGTGTTCATACTGTAAATTTTATTCATGAAATGTGACGTTAGTTATTAGTATAAATTCCAGTTGAATTACAAGTGTCCCATGCAGAAAAATCGTGATAACCATATAACAATAAAGAAAGGTAAAACCACAAAAGGGTCTCGGAACTTGTTAGCATCGGAAACTAAACCGTCAGCAGGGACGGAAGGGTCCCCGGTAGGAGAGTTACAAGAAAAGAACACACTCCGCATAACTATTAGTCATGGCACTTGCGCAAAACTACACTGCAATTTCTGACGAAAACAGTATTTACGTGCTGCATGAAAGTGACCGTAACATCGACAAAGTTTCGTATATGCAGAAGATACAAACATTTATGTGACTGTTAAGGTATGCCGTTAGAACGATGTGTTTACACAAATGTACAGATTTTTAAGTATAAAAGAAATAGTTCCATTATTCTCCCTTTGTAGAACCTTTTGAGTTTCACGAGTGGTCTGCGGAGGCCCACCGCTTACTCTGCGCGAGAGCCATGCGGCTACTTTTTAGGTGACTGCTGCACTTGTGGCAGGCCAATGGCAGCAGCACCGCGCGTGAAGTATTTCTTGCACGCAACAATTAATACCAAGCAAGAATCTGGACAAGGTACTCTCTATGACCCGCAGGGGATTCGAACCCAACCAACCAAGTTCGCTGCCTCTCCCACTATGCCACTTAGCCGGTAAACTTTTTCATACGCCGTTTTTAGGTATTTAAAACCCTGCTCAGGTAACCAGGGTGGCGGACCACCCTGGGGCTTCTTTTTTTGTTGATTTTACATACTTAGAAATGTGTTAGAAACCTGTGCTTCCATGACTTTTTCTGATTTTCAGAGACAAATAGAATTTTGCCAGAGTTATTTCAAAAAAATGTCCCTGAAAACCTATATGTAGGAAATATGGGTACTGTACTACCCATAGTTTCTGGATTTGTAGGAAATTTGGAGCGTCGTACAACTCTACGTTTCCTGATGTGTATAAAATTTGAAGCACCTTTCTATCATACATTTCCTGATGTGCATAAAATTTAGAACACCCTACCAACCGAATGTGCCTCGTGTGTAGAACATTTGGGACACCATACCACCGAAATTGCCACATTTATTAATCTGCCAACGCTGCGTGGAACCTGTAGCAGCCTAAGGTATAACTCCCTTGGGAATGACAGCGTCTGGTGTGTTTCTGCAAATTCCCATCGCTTGGTTGGCAAGTTGAGAGCAGGCGCTGTCAAAACATGTCTGGGCATGTGAGTGAGAGCACTACCGTTTTCAATGGTTTGTCAAAACAACGCAGTGCTAAGGCGTGAATCCAGAAAGACTGCAACATGATGATGTTTGCAGCAGTGAAAACGATTATATTCCAAGCGAAGATGTCACAGAACGTGAAAATGACAAGATAATCACCCGGAAAAAAAGTAAGTGTTGGCTAGCTGTCCAGACAACCACCAAATAAAGGTACGAAAACGGCAGCGCAAAGTTGCAGTGTGACTCCAACTTCAGATCCTGCATCAACCGACGTTCTTAATGTTTCAAAGGAACCGACCACCTCTTTGTCATCAAGTAGTGCATCCCAAGATACACCAACTGATTCTTCCACTCAGAGGCGCGATTTGCCTCTTATTTTGAGTTTCAATAGAAAACGTCTCAGAGGCAGAAATGGTTATCGGTGGCTTACAGAGCCTCGAAGCTCCATGTCCATCCCACAACATCCTGGCATCGCATACGCCCGGACCGATTTTCCCCAGTTCTTTCTCTGGAGATACTCATGTGGATTACTTGAAGCTTTTGCTTGACCACACCTAACAAAGGAAATTGAGGAAAAAATGCCTGTATAAGAATTCTCCGCGATCGTGCCAAGCATCATGCCAAAGCAACTTTCAAATACACGTGCGAAGAAGAGATTTCAGCTCTAATCGGGGTTTTGCTGTTGTCAGATGTCAATGAGGAAAATCATGTAGCCACAGAAGAAATGTTCAAACGCACAATGTTTAGCGAGAGAAGATTTTGTTTTCTTTTGCGCTACATTCGTTTCGATTATCGTGAAACCAGGAACGAACGTAAAATGAAAACCCATTCGCTGCCGTGAGCAAAATTTGGGAAGTTTTCATCATTAACTGCAAGCAGCGCTATGGTCCAGGAGAAAATATCACGATAGATGAGCAGCTGCTGGCATTAAGAGGTCGATGTGTTTTTCGGATATATATAGCGAACACACCGGCAAATGATGGCTTGAAATTCATGATGTTTTGCCATTCTAAAAGCAGTTACATGCTGAATGCCTCGCCATACCTGGGAAAGAAGATAAAACCAGATGCTGTTGTTTTAGGACATTACGTCACTATGGAGTTGTGCAAGCCGTATTTCGGTACCAAAAAAAACATAATTTGTGATAATTGGTTCACATCAGTGCCACTGGTGAAGGATTTGCTGGAAAAAGGATTAACATACGTTGGCACTATTCGGAAAAATAAAGGGGAAATTCCTGAAGAGATGACTGACAAAACCAGATTCCAACCTAAGCAATGTGCATTTCTTCTTGGTGACAACACCACTCTTCTAACCCGGTGTTGCCCAAATAAGTCATCAAAAGAGCTTGTTGCCCTCCTTTCATCAATGCATACACAAGCTGATACTCTTGAAAAGGGAAAGCCGGAATTAATTATGTATCACAACAAGACCAAAGGAGGGGTGGACACTTTTGACCAAATCTGCTCCAATAATTCCTGCAGTAGAATGACTCGAAGATGGACTTTGGCTTCATTTTATGGGATGGTGAATGCCGCGCGAGTTAATGCTTCAATCGTGTACCACAGCCACATGGTCAATCAAGGAAATAACACAAAAGCGTCGGAGGTTCATGCAAGAATATGCACTTGAGATGATATGGCCATGGGCGGAGATAAGGCTTGCTCAGTCAACACTTCAGTTGAGCATCGGAGAAGCGGTGAAAATGACATTTCCTCAACTTGCAATCGTTTCAACATCGCCGGGACCAGTACAACTGCCAAAGCAAAAGAGGTGTAAGATTTGCCCTTACAGCGGAGGCAGGTAGACCAAACAAATCTGCACCACGTTCCACCAACCTGTGTGCAAGGATCATGCCGCACTTGGGCCTATATGCACTGGCTGCCTTCCTTCAGGTGAGACAAGTTGCAAGCTTTCATTCACAGCGTGGAATGTGTGTAGTTTTATTTATGTTAATTGCAAACAATCGTGTTTGGTTTATTGAGAAGAAGACTAACAAGCATTTTTGTGATTTTTTACAGTCAATAAATATTCTTTAAGATTTATTTGCTTTGCAGGGGCAAACGTTGCGTCTGAGTAAACTTCACACCAAACCATGTTACAAATATGGGGGAAAAAATAGTTGCACAGCAAACAGCAAATTTAATTTGAAGTGCAACATGTTTTTTGACAGATAACACATCGGATGACGGATTTTGAGAAGAGGAGACTTACACCCTGACTCGATATATAAAAAAAAACGCATCTCAAACGCTCATGACCTTTTCTACGGACAAACAAAAATTCCCGCCTAAAAGACAGTTGTAGGGGAGTACAGTGTATAAAATTCGTATGCAATCTGCGCTTTGCTGTGTAGATACGACGTCATTGTGAAATTGATTAAAAATGGGCACCAGGAATTCACAAATAGTTTGACCGGAAATAACGGAGGTCACGTGTCCCAGGCAGCCGTGGTCAAATTGTGGGCTGCATAATACCCTTCATTTCCCGACTCATATAGTGTTTTATGGTTTCCTGAGCAGTTAATAATACTTTGAGGAATTAAAAGGTTTTTTGTTATGTGGATGCTTTTTTTGAAACTTCACTTAGTTAAAAACACAAACTGAGTCTTCCTGCAGTCCTGGTCGTCAGCCTTCGCAAATCAAAAACTGTACGTGTTTCGTACTTTTACTATAAACTGCATGCAGAATCGGGTGTGTTAATAGTAACATGCTTAGACACCACAAAATGAACAAAAAAAACTTACTACGCAAGATTAGCCTTTACTGCTGCGTGAGCGTGGCCTGGCAAATCGATTTCGGGGACCACGCGAATGTGAAGGCTCGCGGCTTTTTTCAATATTTCTTTGTAATCTTCCTCCGTGTAAAATCCTGATCCTCTAGTTTCATTCGTAGGTCCCGAACCCAGTTGCGGTATGAGACTTTTTGTTTCGGTCAAGTCATGAGCTCTGTTCGATCAGACTCAAATGGTAAGTTTTGAGAAAATTACTTACCGTCGTTGCACATAAAGCAGTGATGAATAAAAGCTGTTTATGATTTTCATATGAAATGCGTCAGAACTTCGGAAACAAAAAACAGATCGTTTCTTTCTCTGCAGAAAAAATTTTGAGCTGCGCTTTGACAATGCGTTCGGTTGTCCTTCGAGCGCATAGTCTCGGTTGGCCACATATATTAACGTTCAATCAACGCGTTGAGCATCGCACCTTTTTCCACCAATAGTAGTTAATTCTGGGTAATCAGATATTTGTATTCTCCAACCTTCGTCATCCGTGAGATGAAAATGAAAATTGTTGAGCTTGTACATAGCCATGACCTTTAAATATCAGTGCAAAGAGTCAGTTGCAAATTTCCTTAAAACGCAATGATTTGCATTTATAGAAAAACGATAAACAACCGCCTGATGTGGATTTTGTTTGTAAACAGTATGGTCAAGATCTTTACAGTTTGCATAACTGGTCAAAAACATTTAAATTGCTTGATCTAGGCAGGCTGACGCAAAAGCTTGAAACTGAATTTGGTTAAAAGTTCTTGACCTATTGCAAAAAATATACATATTTGACAACTATCGCACCAACCAATCATTTAAATGAAACCAAATGGACCATTTCGAGAAAGACCTGTTTTTAATGTCAACGAAGAACTGCTGAGCGAAGCGCAAAAATCATTATACCACAGCGCACGCAAAAGAGCAAGTGGAATAATGGATCATTATTGCAGGTGAAATTGCAAGTGAATCCACTGTGTTTAATCTGTTTAATCAAGCATGACAAAAAATGGAAAAATGGTGGAGAGGTAGAACGGCTCACTTTCAATGCGTGCATATCAAGCTCTTTCAAGCGTTGCCATTCGCTTGTGCAGCCAAGTCGCTAGCAGAGCTGCCCAGTCCGGATTATATTTCATTGTGTCTTGGATTAATGTTTGCATAACAGAAATCTCACGCAAACTGTTGATTTTGAAATGACCACTTTAACTCATGAACGAAAATGAAACTCATGAACAGTTTGTGTGGCACTGTACGTTGGTTAGTCGTTGTGAAAAAAATTTTGTTTCAGAAATCTATTTTTTCAGACAAAAAGTTGGTTCAACATGTAACAATTCACGAATTTTACGGGTACGTGCATTGTCACATATGCCGCAGTGTGAACGCCTTACAAAACCCATTTTTGCCTTGCACTTCTGCCAACATCATGTAGATCATTGTAGAAGGTTCAAGACTCCTGTTACAAAGTTTTCAGGAAAACTTTATTTTTGCGTTTCGCTCAGGATGAATATTTTAAAAAAGTTCTGAATATATTAGCCGAAATACTGTGTATGGAAAGAGATCCTTTCTCAGCAAAGAATCAGACACTTTAAGATCTTACAGAGTATATCTTTCGCCTACGATGTAGGCATCATCAGCTCTTATTCAAATAGAACCACTTAGCCGAAATGTTCGATACTCACGTTCAACAGTTTAGTGACTTCCTCTTTCGGAATGAAATTTCTCGCGACATCCAAGTGCATTCCTCTGTATTGGAAACGTGGTGCATCCTGTAATTTCCAATGCAAACAAGGATCGCATCACAGCATGTTCAGCACGAGGATTGCACAACATGCCCGCAAATCACATTTCTCGCGAACATGCAATACTTTTTATTTCGATATGCTAAGTGTTTTAGATTTTCAACCTACTTTCACGTCAGCTCGGGGAATTGACCAAGTGTTTCCAACCTCGTTTTTGTTTGCCAAAGCAAATAAACTTTGAGCTGCATAAAATGCACCGGACGACGTTGGTGCCTTGATAACAATTCGTTCACTGCAAAATAAAGAGAAACCAAATCTTGAAAAGTTATATCTACGAAGAAAGATGGTCAGAAACAGCATCCCTGTATCAGAGAAGTATTGGTTTTCTAAGTTGGAGAAGTCGATTACTCAAAGAAAAACTAAACGACGATGAAACTGCGAAAAGAAAAAAGCTTTAATTAAGGCAAACGATTGCTTAAAACCCTCCTCAGGAAACCTTATTTTACTATACGCGTCAGTAAAAATAGGGTATATGCTACACATAATGTGTATTCGTCTTCCTGGGACACGTCATGTCCGTTATTTCTGGACCAAACTATTTTTTACTTCCATGTGTCTATTGTTAATCATTTTCGCAACAAAACTGTATCTGCGCAGCGAAACACATATCATACACATTTTATGCAGGGCGCCACCAAAAAGAGTTTTTTAGAGGGGATTCTTCGCTTGTGCGTAGAAAACGTCATGCACGTGTTAGATCCGTTTTTTTTTCAGATCAAGTCGTGGAGTTGGAAGACTCTTTACGTATAAGGTATTGGTGGTCTGACCAAACATGTTTTGCACTTAAAATTGCATTCAAATGTTAACTTAGTAAAGTGTCCAAAATTGTCTACAAATCAGGTAACCCTCTGTAGTATAGTACCCATACATCGTATCATGGGCTTTCATGGATATTTTTGTAAAATAACTCTGACACCATTCCATTCGTCTCTGAAAATCAGTAAAAGTCATGGAACCAGAGGTGTCTAACATTTTTCTAAGTATGTGAAATTAACAAAAGAAATAGCCTCTGGGTAGTGGACTATCCAAGATTCCTGAGCAGGTTAACGTTGCCTGAGGTATATTGCGTTTCTTCATGAGAGCAATTTCGTGGGATAATCATGAAAGCGGCTGTATTTCCTACGGTATAATCCTTCCAACAAAATTCGGCCTTTGCAAAAGTTGTTGTAGATACAACCAGAAGGAAAAAAATTTTTCAAAGAGATTGCGTAAACATATGTCATTTTTTTGCAAAAAACGAATAATTTTTATATTACTGTCGACTTCTAACGGAGCTAAAATTATAGAAAACTTCTACCCACATTTAACTCATAAAGTAAAAAAGTTAAACCGTAGAGTTTTTCTTTACAAAGAAAGCTTTGAAAACAATTTTCAATCGCACTTACCTCATCATAAACATGCCAGAACCCTGAAGTATACTTTGATCATTGCTTGACTTCGCTAAATTTTGTTGATAACATTTTCAAAATCCGTCTTATTGAAAACGAGATTTATCTTTTCATTAAGGATAACAGGCGTTTAGTTACAAAGTTACACTTTTTTACAATGTTGTTTTTACGTACGGAAATAAACTTACAGTGTTTATGCAGATGACACTTGAACTGTCCTGGAAAATCCGAGCAACATTTCAATCATAAGCATGTAAAGTGGGCACAACGCCTCGTTTCGAAAGGTGAGAGAACAATGTAATAATGAAGAGATCTGAAAACATTACCATACAGCACCTTGCAACTGACAGCTCGTAAGATTCATGCATGTACAAAGCTTGAGCTCCAGCAAGGGTGACTTCTCCTTGGGTGAAAGTAATCAAGTGAGACGTTTCCGTACCTCTGTTTTGCAGTTGAAAGTATTCTAATAAAAATTTAACACTGCAATGGATATACAAGCTTTCAGAATGGCTCAACATTTGAAATAGCCACGTCGTGTCATAGAAAAGCAGAAATAATCACTTTTTAAATACTGTGTTTACTCAATTGTAAGCCGCGCTTAATTGTAAGCGGCCCTTGATTGTAAGCCTCATGAAACGGTTGTTCAAAAATTATGCAAACCGCCCTTGATTGTAAGCTGCACTTCACCATAGGTTACCTACGCTTCTGAGATACTTTTATGCATAGCATGCTTCGTGTTTGATTAGCAACCCTGGTAATGATGATTCACCACAACAACTACCTTCTGTTCATCATAATCCCTCCTGTGACGAATGTCCACATGATGCTGAAGAGAGGAAAAACAAGGCAAAACGAGGGTTTGGTCCACAAATGTAGCCAAGGAAAGACTGGGCGTCATCTAGATATTTTGATAAGCTAAAGAAAAAATGTAGCCCGCCCTCGACTGTAATCCGCCCTTGATTGTGAGCCGCACGAAATGATGAAAAAAAAACTTTATAAGCCGCGGTTAACAATCGAGTAAATATGGTACTCTGTAGAAATTTGACTTTCCTACGGCTTGAGATCAGCCAAGAAGACAATTATCCGAGTCTTCGAGTTGTTCTTCATAAAAAGCAGTCAACTATTGTCTGGGCTACGCCCACGAACAAACAAAAAATGAAATACCAATGGTTGCTCTGCAATGTTTTATCAAAACAAAAAATGTAAATGTTATGTTGCTCTTTCTCCAGTTAAAAAGTCTGATATAAAGCGATCCACAATCACAGGAAACTTTTGAAATAAAAGGCGTACCTTTAACCAAGCCACATTCATGCTGGTACACAGAGCAATTCATTTTCCACATGCTGTCGACCGTGATTTTTGACGCCGTTATATTTTGCTCCACTGGTGTAGGAATGATTTCTTTCGGCTTTGCTGAAACAGTGTATTGATTGTACCTGGAAGTGATTGTTCACCTTATCCATTTTTACCTGCTACTTTCACATTAAGGTTTGGTTCGTATGATCAGCTAATCACCAGTTACAATTCAACTTAATCTAAAAACAACCATCTGTTAATGCCTCACAGACGTTGCGACGAGCAGTGAAAAATGAACAATCTGTTTCAAAAGAAATTTTCTTTTCTGTTAAATCTTCCGTGTTTAGCACAAGAACAAATCGCTAGTAAAAGTATCTCATGATGAAGCATTAAGTTAAACAACAGATGATGTTTGCATCTGATAACCTGTCGTATCTTTCCTGAGGTGTCCAAGGACTGTAAACATCTTCCGCGTAACGTTTGTAAGAATTTTTCGAATCGAAATCAGCAACGAAATCGGATTCAACACTTTTCGTCGAAGTAATTGTCTTTGGGGATCTCTCAGGAGCAGTAACATACCACCTTGGCATGACGTCAGTTCTCGAAACGCTCCAGAACGCAATCACCAAATCGATGGCATGCTGGGAACCACTACTGATGCCTTCAAAGATATCAACAAAAACGTGCAAAAAAACGATAAGCTTAGTGAATTGTTGAAAAGATTGTCTCACGAACACCTTCGTGAAGTGACTATATTTCGTACGATTGCTGTAAGCTCACTGAAGAAACATCTCACAACAACGAAGTTGGCCAAGCAGCAATTGCATCGAAAGTTAAATTCTTACTACTTTTACTGAACTTGCAAAAGACGAACATTTAATTTAGATTTCAAATCAGCTTAGCTTCTGCATCACCAATATTACCATCAAAACCTCTAGAGGACATTACTTTTTCTGAAACAACTTTCTAACTTAGCAGTTACTGTATGTCCTCCCCCAATTACCTTTAAACGATCCAGCGACTGGCTGAAATTTGAAAAGAATTCCATTCACATGATTAAAACAAAAACCGGCAACGACATAGCCTTGCGGATCCGGCAAATTATCAGGTTCTATCAAGTAGAAGCTGTAAAAGTATATTTCCCAGTCACCCTGCAAAAGATTGAAACATGTGACGCATTTCTGGAACCAATTAACGCAAACTTTAGCTTTTTTTAGGAAAATACGAATATAACTGTGTTGACATAACATTTTCGAAACAAAGAAAAACTTAAATGAACACTTCCATGATGCGGCGTTTATTCCTGAAATTTGCTGTATCAAAAATTTGGGGCGGAATGGTTTCCAACGTTTTTAAGGCTTTTTCCTCGTACACATGCAACACGCCACTTGCACAATGTGCTGGAGTATTCGCTGCATGTGTTTTTTTATAATTATTTTTGCAACCAATTTTTTACCTTAAAACTTAAAATTTTGACTTTATAATTTACATTTTTACTTTATTTTGACCCATAAATATCCTCCATTAGCAACTGCAAAATAATTCAGCCTGAGGTGCTGTGGTTAACTCAGAAGCATAATTATACACCATACCTTTGAATTAAAAAAAATTGGTTGTTTAACTTTAGTGACGATATGTTGATAAGTACATTAGTAACTATAGTAGAGTCTAATGTGAGGACATCAAGGAGTAGATACATTATATGCAGACCCTTAGCTACGGGGGGTATTGGGGTATTCGGGGGCAGTTCCCCCCAAACCTTTTTGTGCCCTCCAAATTTTGTTGGGTCCATAAATATTTGATTGAAACATATAATAAAAACAAAAATCTTACTTCCATAAAAATGTGTATGCATAATTGATGGAGCATTTATCAAAGCAAGGACTGTGAGACCACGTTTTTCACCTTACCAAGCATAGCCTACATGACATTCAATCGACCAACTGTGGGCAAAACATGGGCGCAATGAGGTGGGAGCCACGGGGGGCGTGTAGGGGAGGTGGGGCACAGTAGGACTAGGGGTACAGTCGTCTTTTTTGATTTATTCAAAAAGTTGAAAACGTTGATTTTTAAAATTTCCATGGTGATTTAGTCTCACACCAGCCATAGTACTAAAGTGAAATTTTCGTTGATAGGCAGCCGTTGCTACGAGTAACAGAGAAAGTTGTGTTTTTGCTACCCAAAAGTAATTTATAAAATCGCATTTAGATTTGAGATTTTCCCACGTTAATCAACATCTTCTGTTCTGAGTTTTTGTGACGTTGTAGTCAGGGCAGTGCAACATTATTTGATAATGCCAGATTTGAAATTATTTTTAAAGTTGAGTTGGTACTTCTTCATTTTATTTTTTAGGGATGCATAGGGCACATCTGACAGAACAAAATGGGCACACTCGACTGTCACTAGGTCAGTCCAAACTAGGTAAAGTTTGAGGAAATATATTGGAATGCAGTACAGAATAATTCTAATCTATGAGCATTTTTAGGTTTGTTATGTGCTCAGAGGCACACTATATTTGCATGGTAAAGCATGAATTTCAGCATACTGCATTGGTTTCATTGAATATTTGGTAATCATCAAATTTGTTTTTCCATGCAGTGATAGTGGGTAATTAGTGCAGAGGTAGTCGGCAAGTGCCTACTTTACGTGGGATATCACATGAACATTATGCAGTGCATGCAACCCAACTTTTTTTGACCGGTCAGGTGTACCCCATGCTCATGTGGAGTGTGCCCCATGCATGGGGCACACTCGACAGAAAAAGTACCCTTTTTAAATCGATTGTAAATTTTTTTCTGAAGGGCGTTATTTTCATGGTTTGGCATGATATTGTATATGTAGAGTTGCTTTATTCTATGACAAATTTTGAACTTGTTTGGACTTGAAATAAAGTAGCAGTGGTTGAAAATGCAAAAAAAGTGTCTACTGTGCCCCACCTTCCCCTACCCACACTTTTTCAGACCGGGTGATATAATATGCCATGTCCCCCCACTGTTTATCTCTAGGTTTTGTATTTGGAGAGGTTTCAAAAATAAAAGTGACGTTTGTCACGTTTTGTGTGAAGAGCTTTTTATGTTAAATGTTTCACATAGCCAAGTTGATGTTTAAACAGAGTCTGGTGTGGTATCACTGATTCTGACATTATATAAATTTTAGTTTAGATAAAATAATTTTTAGCATCTTTCAAGTTTCTAGAGACCGCGAAAGATGGTTAACTGCATTGTCTGACACTCTGCCCCGTGTGGTGTATTGGTAGAAAGGTTATTGTCTTGAAACAATGAGAGTTTTACAGTTGCACATGTAAGAGACCACAGTTCAGCCATGATTTGTTTCGTGCGGAAATGTAACCGGCTTTGCTGTAGCGTTGGTTGTCACGCATTAAGAAACAGACAGAGTAAAATTTAATGATTTTAGAGTATATGAAGTATATAATGTTAGAAAATTACTTGAAGTATATAATGTTTAAAAATTACTTGAAGTATACAAATGTCACTGAAGTATATAATGTTAGAAAATTACTTTTTCAGGCAAATCTCTGCGAAGTTTTTGCCGAAGACAAAAAGCAGCACTCTTGTGGAGACTTACCTTAGGATGGGCAGTTTCACAAAAGACAGTTTTCAACCAGTAGTAAACAGATTTCAGTCAAAACGTTGGAGAAGTTTACCTAGCTATATACTGACCTATAGCTCAAAACTTGGAAACTTGACTAGGAATTAAAGATAAAATATACATTTATCCTCACTTCTTGTGATGTCACGGCAATGGTGACCAACAAATCCAAAACATATTTATTCCGTGGCTCCTACACTTTGCGACTTTGTGCCTGTGCTGAATACATTGGTTCGTAAGTCATCTGATTTACCTAAGTTAAACCAAACCCATAATGCAGCAATGTTTTCATCCAAGTGCGAAACATTTGCTTTACAGGTACGTGACACCTATTTTTGCCGGACATCCTTTTCGTGTTAGTGCAGGTGAAACTTGCTACTTTTTATTTCTGTTTAATCTCAAATGTATTTTCGTGTCGTTATGCAAGTATAACTCTAGACTGAAATTTTTGACATTAATTTCATCCATTAAAATCTGATGATAAACCTGAAAATTTTGAATGTGAAAAGACCGAGCCAAGTGGCACCACTGACAGAAGTCAAGAGACAGCAGCCACCAGACGATTAGGTATGCAGAAATTGCATTGTAGGCTAGATGGGTATCTATGCAGGGGCTGACGAGGGGAGATTGAAAGGATACATCCTCCGCACACCAGCAGTAAAAATAGATTGAAATCAGGGGTGCCAGTTTGGCTTTTTTAGGCCAAATTAAAAAAATTTGGCCTCGTTGCAAGTTGGTTGGCCTAAAAAATTTTAGTTGGACTTTTGGCCCTATTTTGACCTAATCTCAAATTGGTTGACCTTGAAAAATTCGTTTGGCCTTTTGGCTCTTTTTTGGCCTTTTGACGCTGAAATAGGTTCCTATGAAGGGAAATGTTACTATTCCATTTTTTTCGGCAACGCATTTGCAAATTTTTTGTGATAAATGCTATATAGACCAACGCCCGCGTTCTGATATTGATAATATTTGAGGGATGCCAGTTTCGAAATAAAGTTTTTGCGTAATCACTGCAATTGTGTGCACTCACTGCACTGTGTAGTGTGTATTATGTTGTAAGCATTCACATGCAAGCCTTTGCTTACAAATTTGCTGGACTGAAGATGTGTTGCTGACGCGAAATCGATTTCCCAGCAGAGCAATTAGATACGCCCTTCTGATATCGTAATGACGTCAAGAATTGAAGGGCTGCAGTGATTCTGGTCGTAGGTATAGGAGGTCGTAGGTATAGGGAGATGACTTTCTATCGTGCAGAAAGCTGCCGATAGATCAGTATGCAAACTGTCGCACTATTGTACCCAAAGTGTGAAATCTCAAAAACCATGAAAAGCCAGAGAAGTATCAGTAATAATGAACTCCAGCCCAGGGGCGGATCCCAGTCAGTAAAATTAAGGGGGAGGCAATTTCAGTAATATTTGGCAGTCAAGTCTCTTTACGGGTTTACTTTGTAAGAGGGTTGAAGCATACTTCACAAAATTGCTGTACAAAAAATTGGACGGAAAAATGGCCTGATATGGCGAATATTGTTTTCCAAATTGTATAAAATTGTGGTGAAAAAAGTTACTTTGATACGTTTTAGGAAGGATCGCCGCCTGGATCCTCCTCCAGTCTCCCGTACAATGCCAAGCAAGAGTTAATCATATCGTAATTTTGAAGAAAATTTTTTGTTGTTCTTATAATTTAAAATATTTCTTTGTTACAAGGAATGGCAAAACCACAAATAAAGTTTGGCTTTTTTCTGGCCTCTTTTTAGAATTGTTTGGCTTTTAATTGAATTTTTCATCTGGCAACCCTGATTAAAATCATTTTGTGAAATAGGCTACGCTAATTTTTCGCTAAACGTCTTTTGCTACTTGTAAGACGATATTATTGGAGATTTTGGTAGGGGTAGGGCTACATGCATGCAAGGGCGTACGCAAGGGGAGGGTTTTGGGGTTAACCCCACCCTATGAGCTTGATATTTTACGAAAACTTTATTACCTGCGCAAAGGAGATTAACTGTTTTCGCATACTTTTTGCTTGTTAATTTGTCGACTTATTGCAAATACCA
>JGI24021J15306_10001700_pt1 | contig 22240 bp, 9 predicted proteins | sample Ectturendosymbi1_FD_15306 | JGI IMG/M metagenome (IMG submission 15306) | reverse complement strand
CGGGCACCACTGGCTCCCCCGCTGGCGAAGGCCATGGGTTGGACCTATAAAAGTGAAGACTCTGGTCGACAACGTTTCGCTGGCGGTCAAAATGAACGCATCATCGCTTTAAGTTCAGTGTAATGAACATATGGGAAAACACGCCGACTTTCCTACTAACTGGCGAAGCAAGAACTATGTTTTTGAGTTTCTAAAAAGCCATAAACGCTGCTGTCCAAAAGCAAATGTTTGAAGAAATAGCATCTTCAGCTTTAACTATTGACGAAATGACAGGCATATCAGTTAACAAGTGCATGATTTTGTGTTTCAGATTCAGACCAAAAACATCTGCGGTGCACAAAATGTCATCCGGCAGAATACTTGAATGCTTCTTGACACCAGCGTGGTTGTGTCAGCTGTAAAGCGTTTAAGCAAAAAATAACCTGGATCTTAAATATTGGTGATGTCATTGTCTGATGGAGTGTTACTGATGCTTGACCGGGCAAACGGTGTCGCAGCTCGACTGAAGCGCGATGTACCACACTTATTGCAACAGCACTTATGCAGCGCACCGCTAAGACCTGGTAATTTCTGATGTTTGGAAAGAATCAAGATGATAGGACACAAATAAATTATTTACATCCATTCTTCCCGTCCTAACTGCAACAAATCAAAATCCAGATAAATTGTAAAAGAGTCAAAAAACGAAGCTTTGGGACTTAAGTCATTCAGCGAGGTGAGGTGGTTTTCCGGACTCTTTGCTTTGTAACCAGTTCTGAAGAGCTACGATTCACTTCTATTCAACAGTATTTTAATGAAGGTAAATTTAATGATCCTATTGCAAGGAATTGTTATGAAGGGGCTAGCGAGCATTGAAAATAGGCTAATGCTACAGGTTTTGAATGACGTAGTTTTGAAGACCTGACAGCACTGTGTAAGATTCTTCAAAGGCGTGGTCTTACAACCATCGATGCCTTTCATTTTGCACGAGGAAAAATCAACAAGATAAGAAAGCAGTATCTCGGAGACATGTTCAATGGAGAAAGGAAGTGGAACATCTGCTTGCAGACAGCTGTGAAAATGATGCTTCAGTCGAAACTTCTTCACTACTAACATTCATTAAAGTCACTACACTGTTTCAGTGCACATTTTTTTAACAAAATGCGTAGACTACCTCATACGTAAAGATCTCCATCCACTGTTCCAAAGGCATAGCTACATGTTGTTACTGCCGAAAGATAAAAATCTCACTGCTCGTTAACCTCATGAGTCGTGATCAGAAAGACGCTTTTCCAATTGGAGGTAAAGAAGAGTGCAAGAAAAATTGAAGCCAAGCTCATTTAAAGCTTCAATGGCCGCTGTCAACTTTGCGTTTCAAAACGAACAATTTGATGAGTTGTCAAAAATTAATTGATATTGGTGCGACTTATCTTGCGATCAAGTAGTAAATGCAGGAGAGATTTTAGCTTGATGAACTAAATGAAAAACATACTAAAACACCGTTTGGAGGAAGGTAATTTGGAAATGTTGATGCAAATTAAGAGTTTCTTAATAGATGGCAATTCTGTTGGCCTTGAAACGACCTACCAAGTATGGGTTAGTCACGAAGACAAAAGAGAAAAGAGATGCTCATTTCTGTCCTACGTTTACACACACTATTGCGATTCACGTTTTCAAAACCGTTGTTCTCAACCACAAGTGAAATACGTAAACGTTCTACTTTCAAAAGCACATTCGGAAATTCTTTACAAAAGATAAAATAGGCCACAGTCGTAGGTCTGTGGCAGTCAGGCGCAACGTCACATGAACCACCAGAGCGAGAGGCACCACGAACGGAAAGCGCGCTAAGAATAGCACCTATGCGAACGTATGGCAATCCAGTGTGATTTTATCGTGTGAGCTTAATTTTTTGCATCCCTAAATATAACTTTCGGCATTGAACACGAATTACGACAAGATGGGCATGCCACAGTCACTGCTCAGTTTTTTATTTTCGCGAAAAGCTACACAAACGCAATTTTTTGCGCACACGAGGAGTCTGAAATTAGAAGGGGAACACTGGTAACGAGACTTAGAATGCTGCATCAATATGGTTGGGTAAAGCTTTCGTATTGCAACCTGTTTGCTGTTTGTCGTATCTTCGGGTAAGCAAAAACCCAAAAGCATAGGAAAAAAGGGCAAAAATCTACAAGACCAAAGCTTAGAAATGATGACCATTTTTCTGAGAAATTTTAAAAAAAATTGTAGAGTTGACAAATTTTCCTCTATGGCAGTGGTTATTAACCTTTTGCACATATCTTACCCCTTTTATCAAACAATATTAGCAGATTTACCCAGTACACTCAATTATGCTCATTTCTTAAAAATATGAAATTAACAAACTCTTTAGAGTTTAGAATGATTTATAAAGATTTATTGTTACTGCAAGTAACACTGAGAAGTTTCCAGCAGGCAAATCATTAACGCGCTCCCTTTAAATCACTTGAAAAAGGAAAAACAAACTAAACCAAATAACGTGGAAAGACATTATCAAACGAGGCACGCAAAATACACGAGGCTCGCCTGACTACTTTTCAGCTCTTCAGCGCACCGCAATATGCGAGCTCCGAATCATAGTTGCGCGAGCGCACCAATGCTGTCGTTACAAAACTACAATTCATAAAACAAACACTCAAACAAAGTGCCTTCTACGAAAACCAAAGCATAAATGGTCAAACAAAGATTTGACTGCAGGCAGGGCCGGATTTAACTGATGCGAGGCCCTAGGCTAATCCACTTGTGAGGCCTTCTCTCCCATTGTTGCGAGGAAAAAATGGAAAGCGTTAATAACTTTGCGAAAATCCGAAAATGCCGCTCTGAAAGTACGGTCAGTAAAAAATTCGAAATCAATACTGGAGTGCCCAGGATCACTGCGTTTGTTGCTGCCTTCGACGCAAAGGCGTGAAATTGCACGGAATTGTTGAAATCCTAATTGGCTGGCGGGAACAGGATTATTAACTGCCACAGGCAAACCAACCGAAATTGCCACAATTGAAATATTTGACAAAATTCATAGTCTATGTTTTTTATAAGAATCACACCTGTTTTTTGTGTGTTCAAAAAAAACAAACACACTGTACACCTATATAGTATACGTGGCGGCATAAAGACTTTAAAGCACAACGTGAGGACCACGTTCCAACTCGCTCACCACGGCTGTAAAAATCTCACACACACGAGCAAATCATGTCACAAAAACGCATCCAAATGGTTGTAACTGTTAAGTTCATGATTCGCGTGTTTCTTATTTTTTCGGACTGGTAAGAATCGAACGCAACTACACTGTCGCGTGAAAAGATGTGAAGTTTAAAAAACAGAACCGTCGCCAGAAAGTCTTGAATATNGGGTTTAAATTTCCGCAGTGGGACTTGACATTCTGAAAATTTGATGAAATCTTTACTGATTTATAGTGTTTCATGTTTAAATTTGGAAGAGCTGAGCTCACCAATGCCCACCGTGGCGACCGGACTGGTTTAAATTTCGCTTAGGTTGTCATGATTGAAATACGTATAAACAAATGAAAAGCTACTATCATCGAATCAAGTAAGGCTGAGCATAACACAGTAAACAGTTAAAAAGGTTTTGTCTTGCCTTCTTCATAACAACATCTAAGAATTCATCACAATTTATTTGCCAAGTTTGTCACTTTTAATGCACCGAATGCTTAATGTAGACATCCTATCCTGGAACATTGCGACCCTTTAATTCATTTTTAATTCTTTTGAATCTAGAAAAGAACCTTTCGCCTGAGAAATTAGTGACCATCAAGCTAAGAAATAAGGCTTCGCGTGGTTGCATCAACTAAGAACCACTAATCCAAGGCATCAGACCCAAAGGCGCTTTTGCCACTTTTCTGCGGTTTCCCTGTTTCGTTGGGGAAGAGTTCTGTGGTTGCCAGTCGGCAAATTGGCTTTTGCTTGCTGTTCAAGCTCATTACGATCTTCACTGATTTGCTTAGCATGGGAGCAGTACAAACTTGCGCAAGTACTCAATAGCAGTCTGATTTCTGAATGAATTTACTGAAGAAAATTCAAATTGACAAAAATCACATCTAAAAATACCGAGCTTTACGCGATACAAACGCTGTCAAAACTACTATATTGGTCAGTCACCTAAGAAACAACTATTCTTTTATTGTAGGATACTGCTGTTAGCCCTACACATAGCTCTTATATGCAGTACAACCTTTCTTTGATCAGGTGCAGTGGCGTAACTAGAGGTTTGAGCCAGGGGGAAACTTAGCTGAAGGGAGCGCACTGGCTAACACAAACAAAATGGTTGAGAAACAATAGCAAATGCGGTATTGAACGGCTATACAAAAACCAGAAATCATCGGAAAACATTTATTTTGTGTGTGTATTGTCATTTGAGCCCTACAGCTATTTCAACTTCCGGCAAAAGTTGAATTTATTGGAATTGTAAAGTCAACTTATTTTGTGCAAACTGTAAGTATTAGAGTGATTGTGATGCAAGATATGCTCTTTGTTCAAACAGAATGAGCTTTGCAAACTACGTCAGCATTAGACTTAGTTATCCTTTCCAAAAAGTTGTGCACCAGACCGCAGTTTACACTCACCCTGCAAAATTAAATTGCACATGTTTGCTTAGCAAATTTTTCAGGAATGAGAAACTGGGGACAGATTCTTATCAACATTCAAGTTGTATATGCCTTGCTTACATCCAATTTGCTGGTGTCAACTTATGCTGCAGTAACAACCGATAAATGTGGAAAAACGAAATTCTGCGTGGGTCAACCTGATCGCTGTTCTCCTACCGATGCAGATTGCTTGTTTTTCAGCTACGCCTTGGTAAGTGAATCTCTGAAAACAGACTAAGTTACCAGCAAACTTAAACCTTTAGTATGGCTATTTCGTCAACCCAGATAACACAGGAGCCCAGATAACGTGTTTGATTTAAGTGCATAAAGAAATGATAGTGAGTCCTTGGACACCTAGCCTAAGAGGGAAATTGAATGTAACTAAAATACTATAGCAGAGGTTTTGGAATGACGCTTTCAGTGGAGTTTTTCACTGACTTCACTTGCCTGTAACAGAACTGTTGAGATTGCATCTGAGAAGATATTTACTGATAGAGAAGCGAGCTGCGTAAAAATCTGGGATCCTCTGCTCTGCACTGATCATCTATCGGTAATTGCTATAAAAGAGCTAATTTTAAAGCAACTCAATGCCTGCTGGCAGAAACCGAAATAAAAGCAGACGCTGTGTGTTTATGGTTTAATGCACCTTGGTATTCGGGATTCACAAGTTGTTCGTTTTTTGCAGAATTCTAAAAAATCGCAATTTACCATGGAGCTATCTGGCACTAGCGGCCGCGGTAACGCGTACGTTGCTGTTGCTTTCGCCCCGTACGCTCAGATGATGGATGCGGAAGTTTACTTCTGCACCGGATTGACATTCCAATCTACAGTGATCCAAGCCCGTCATATAGCTCCAGTGGTGGAATTAAAATTACCGGTAGGATGCAGATTTTGTGAAATGAAGGATTAGTTTGATGTGAAATTACGGGTAGGGAAACTTTGCGCAGTCGAAAGCCGTATTTCAGTTAACTGGTTATCAGTTAGTTAGGGGTGACTTAAAAAGTAGGCATAAAAAATACCACAAAGCTTGTTTATAGCTTCAATGCGCTGGTGGTTTTGGGACCTAGCTCTTGCGCTGGGGCTGACGATTCTGAGCTAGAGCCGAATATTTATTGTGGCTAAGGTTATTTCTGAAATTGTTTCTATCCGGATAACGGATATATCCGGATATTTGTATTTTAGTTAACCGGTTAACCGAATAATACCCCGCTAATAATTAGACAATTGATTTCACAAGATTTGCGTGATAAATTGATTGTAAAATCATGACATAGTTTTATTGTAAATATACGCACATGCAACGTGCGAGCGTACATGAAGAAAATCATGCATTTTTAACATTTCACTGATTCTGCAAAGCATTTCTTATGAAGCACAACCGGTGGCGCAGCAAGGGAGGTGCTGGGGGCTCCGGGCGGCAAGTTGTTGATTAAAAAATAGCTTTTGAAAGTAGAAAGTAAACTTGGAAATGTGGTTGTGTAGTGAACAAATTAACAAAATATTTCCTCAAAAACACAGAGTTAAATCCAGAGTTCTAAGCTGCCCCTGTGTTTGCCTTGAAATCTGGGTTTCTTCCAACTTACTTGGATGGCAATTGCCATCCAGTCTCCGCACCTTTCTCCCCGTCCCCAGCCAAGGCCATTTCACCTCCTCCTTAGTCAAGCGTACTTTAAACAAACGATAGAGATGACATTCGACCGCAGATTAGCATATATCACTGGTCCAGTAGTTCAAGGTTAAAATTTCTCCTCTCCAGTCAAAATCTGATAAACAAGCCCTGCGTGTAATCACTATAATAGTCAAAGTTATCTTAATCCTATTTCTGTCGTTTGATCTTTACCGACGCCCAAACGACACATCATCACATCACCTGACACCTGTCGGCACTGGTGACAAACATTTTTGGCACGCCTTAGGCTATTGTTGAATGTTTAGTGGAAGATTTTCGATAAACAAGTACCACAAGCTATTGCCAAGTCATTGGGTGGGCTTATCAACATTAAATTTTAGCGGGTGAAGTGAAGATCTCTGAATAAACTGAAGTTTTTATGTATGACGTCACGGTGTCGGAAAATCACGTTCTTGAAGAAAGATAGTGCAGTTGGTGTGTTTCCATGGGTAATTTAGAGCTCAGATTGTGGGCTTGATCTGCAAGCAAAGTGAATCAGAGCAAGCCGGAAAGCAGTATGGGTTTCGTAAAAGGTTTGGCTTCATTGCTCAATGGTACACTTAACATTTGCAGTCATAGTAAAAGCCAATTCAACATGAAAAGCTTAGAAAAGGTGTTGCTCTGATTTTGATAGAGGCTACGATCCTTAGTCTGAAAACTTAACGTAAGGGCAAACGATATGTTAGTAAGGGAAATGATATTTAGTTATGATTAGGGCAACCAATTTTTTGACCTAAAAACATAAAATTTTGACTTTGCAATTTACGAATTTTGACTTTATTTTGACCTATACTTTTCTGCGTTTGTAACTGCAAAATAATTCAGCCATAGGTGTTAATGTTAACCCAGAAGGATATTCATGCACTCTACGCTTCGAAATTAAAAAAATTGGTTGTTGAAAAAAGCATGCACTCTATGCTTCGAAATTTAAAAATTTGGCTTTGGGAATGATATATCGATGAATACATAAATAACTACAGTAGAGTCAAACTTGAGAACATCATTCATAAAGTTGAAACACTATATGCGTGATGAATTGACCATTTACCAAAACAGGTACTGTAAAACCACGTTTCTTGCCTTACCACGCCTATCCTACATAATACTCAATCGTCCAGTAGTTAAACAATATTGGAACGTGAGAAATCACAACAAACCCATTATTATTACAGAATTGCAACTAAACTTGCAAAAGCACATCAATATCTGTTTTTGCATTTTCAATAAAACATCGTTAAAGAGAAAAAACTGCGCTCCAAGGAAAGTTTTGCCCAACGATAAATTTTGATCTAATCATAAATTTTGCCTTTTTTATCTGATAACTCGGAATTACCTCATGGTATAAGGGTGAACATGGGCGTCGGAAAGGGGGGGCAGGGGAGGTAGGGGAGGCCTTGGCCCTCCGCTGGATTTTGAAAATTTCAGCAAAAAGGGTGATTTTCTTAGTTTCGAGAGGGAAAAAACAAGTTTGCCACTTTTGGCCCCCCTGGAAAAATTTTGAAAAAATTCCCTGAAGGCCCCCCTGGAAAAAATCCTTCCGACGCCCATGAGCGTGAAATTTGGTTTGTGGACGTTTCTTAAACTTTAATAAAGGCAGAAAATTTTTGGCTTTATTGACTTTTGGTTGCCTTAGTTATGACAAACGATATTTAGTGATGAGCGTGGTGGGGGCTTTTATCAGAAGGGACTTTAGCCGAAACAGTTCCACAACTAAGCAATGGCTATACTGAATCAAGTCGTTCAGTGCAATTGCCGTCGAACACTTCTGAGCACTAAAAAGGGGGATGTCGTGCATGGCAGGGCTTGGTGATACAGTTTTCGAAATACTCTATGCGTCTGCTGCTAACAGAATAAATGTAAAGAATATGTAAAGAAGCCCAGTCCAACAGCTAGTCCAAGTTTGCAGGTTACGATGGAGGCTCCAAAGCAACACATCTCTACTAGAACCGCTTTTAAGCTTATTTGACAAATTTTATCTAAATGTGTCCGCACCTTAAGAGGGTCCCGCGATAGCGCGAAGTAACGTTTGTAGCCTTTTATATATTCTAAGAGAAATAAACCACTATTGAAACCTTAAAGTGATCAAAGCCACTTTAGATCACTGAGATTAGATTATTAAATTTATTATTATAGCCTACTATATGCAATACTTTGTTTTCGTTTAAGATGGGATACTACACGAAATATAAACATACCTTTTTATAAATGTTTACCTGTAGAGTAGGTATCCTACCATCACTGCTCTAATTGGGCCCCGCAATAACACACTTTTGTGTTTTTTGTTTTTATCCCCTAGCCTAGAATGAGTAAACGATTGAAGCTAAGTAGTGCGGCATACCCATAGGCGGATCCAGGGGGACGAAGGGGGCTGAAGCCCCGCTAATTTTTTTAGATACGATTTTTGATCGACGGTTCCAAACACAGAAAGTTCCATTAGTGTGATTTTTTAGGATATCGTTTAAATAAACCATTTCTTGCACACGGATAGGGACGAAGACATTATATGCAAAGCTTATTTTGCTGAATTTGGGCAGTCCGAAAGTGTTTATTTCACTAAAAATAAAATTCTAATAAGCAAGTGTTTATAAAAAAATATGGCCCCAATGTCATATAAACCGCATGTAAGTATTTAAACTCTTGTTTAATTTGGGTAAGATTGGGCTTCTTGCGGACAAAAGTTGAATNAACAGTAGACTACACTATTTTTTCCTACAAGCTTTCATGAATGAATCCAGCTCATTTTATTACTAAAGGAAAGACATCAAAATCACGTTGCAACAAACTTACAAAGCAGTTAACTACAAGGTATAGGCTAGAGTGCTCAGGGACAGCATAAATTCCATAACAGCAAACTTAACCGTGGAATGTAGCCTACAAGCCAGGTAGGCTAAAAATGATGTGCGTTAGATTAGCTGTATAGGATACGCTAAAATGACTACTGATCAGACCTGCCAGAAACAATTTGGACAAAAGTTCAGCTCAGCACGAAATCAGACGCTTTTTTCGACCCATATCCTGCTATCTCTATAAAATTTTTCAACCTACTGCACAGTATTTCTAAAATTGCGTTATCGCGATATGGTCGCGTGTCGTACAAAATTGGATGGATGAGAAGTTGGTTATTGACTCGCTGCAAACTTCACACTTCCCGCTGTGACGTGGTAAAAAACACTTTCTGATCATATTCCATATCCTTGTGGTGCAATAAACACCTTCCAGGTCATTACTTCGAGTTTTTTGCAGTGTTGCCAGTTTGGATTTTTTAAAGCCAAATTAATAATTTTTCGCTTTTTTTCAACACCTTGGGTTTTTTATTTTTGAAAAAAGCAATTCGATTTTTATTCCGATTTGGCAGATTTAAAGATTATTTTATCAGATTTCTGGGAACTGGCAGATTTCTAGACACTGTTTATGGACACAGAATGATACATTTTATTGGAAACTCTGCACGAGAATTTATAATTTTTTGTTTTGCTGTTTCGTACATTGTTAGGTTCACAGTTTCAGGTTACTCTTCAGCAAGACCAAAAGTTTCGAGAAGTTTAGTAGAGTGACTAGTGAGCTTTATTCTTGTTATGTACAAAATATGTATATATTGCCTTATAAAAGCGCGTTGGGTGTTTCAAAGGTGTCGTTGTGTGTTTATCTTGAATTTGCTGTTTTGGTGCTATTTGGCTCTTCTCATGGGTTGATCTAGCCTGTTTGCCTATGGCTACCTGTCAGCCTTGTTTTTTGGGGGATATTTGTCTCTACTCATACCTAGGAGAGATGAACATGGATGTGGATTTGGATATAAATCCTGCGGATTTGCAGTTTTTTGATGGATTTGGATTGGATTTGGATTTCATAAATTTCTGACTAACCGGGTTTGGACTTGGATATGATAATTTTGTTTAACTTGTTTCATAACGGCTGGTTCAGTTTCAAGATTACTGTTTTTATTCTGTGCGATGACTTTATGTGTGATAATGCCATTGATCTGTGTAAATTTGTTTAAGTTTAATTCAGGTTCAATGAAAATAAGACGTCATTAGGAATTGTACAACACATCAGTGTTGCCACTTCTGATGTCTCAACATCAGATCTGATGTTTTGAGAGTTATTTCTGATGTCTGATGCTTTGGCAACAAATCTGATGTTGACTAAGATGTTGCTTTTTTTCAAATTTTCTATTCTTTTAGGATGAAATTGAGTTAGATTCACGCTTTTTAAGTTTCTTTCACCAATTTCGCACCCTCGTGTGTGTTTGGTAATCATTCCAGAGTGAAGAAGCTTTCTTCATACCGTTGGGAATAACACACAGGTTGCGCATAAGTAAGCAACTTTTCCATTTAATGACGATACTTCCCTCTCTTTCGGATTCAACATGGGTTATCACACTTTGTTAGATATTGCAAATAGAAGCATTTAGCTTATGTTAAACTGTAATGTAAAAACCGACGTTATCTGATGTTGAAAAACACAACAATCTGATGTTAACGCCATTGACCCCAGTGGCAACACTGCAACACATACATCGTGCTGGTTCAAATGTTCAGCCTTCAGGATGACCAAGAGCACTAGCAGCGATGAGAGTCTGCTCTCATGTTCAGGCCACTGGTGCCACTCCTGGTGTTTTTCCACTCGGTATAGTGTTTTTGCATTTCATCTAGTGTTCTATTGGTTTTTCATAGGTGTCTAGTGTTTTTTAATGAGTGATCTGAATGTAATTACAGTACAAATTTTGCGTAATTGTAACTGTGATTGAGACTTGATACACAAAAGCATACAATCTGTTTTGAGTAAAACCGCAATGAGTCGAGGTGACTGTGGTGATCCGTTAAAACTTCCAGTGACCTGTACAGCCTACAAACAAACACAAGCGTTGCTGCTGAAGGTTGTGGGTTATGGCTATGTTGAAAGTCATGAAACAGAGGTGCCATTTACCCATTTGGCTAAGCTTCACATTTCAGACCTCGAGAAATTTCTCAAGAGCAATGGCGTGGAAGTGTGCTTGGTCTTTTCCTTGTGGTAATTTACCATGTTGTGTGAAGGTGTTGCACTTCACCAAGTCACGTTAAAAGATTGCAAGCAGAGATGAGCATTGGACTGGAATAGGATTGGGCTGGATCCAGAGTATGCCGAATTTTGTTGAATCTGGATTGGATCCGGACTGTAAATTGCTTCATAAATTTAGGATCAGGATTGGATTTGGACTGAGTTAATGGAAAATAATTGAGTAATATTTGTTATTAAAAAGCTGCATTTTGTTAATATTTTGGACTTTATTTGGACTTGNACTTTCAATTTCAAAAAAAGTTTGGACTGTGGTTGGACTTGGACTAAATTTTAAAAATTCAGGACTGGATCTGGATCGCAAANTATGACAGTCCGCTCATCTCTGATTGCAAGCGTAAAAGAATAATTGTTTGCACGTGCTTGTGTGTTTATGTGTGTTCTATGGTCTATCTGATCTGAGACTAATAAACATACTTGTTTGAAACACCCGCCTGCTCCTAAGTACAACACCAATTTTCTTGTAATCTGACAAATCTGTCACATAGTTTAGATCTAGTGTTTTCTTTTTTTGTGAATCTACAGCTTTTCATCATGAAATCCAGTGCTTTTCCGTAACAACAGGGTGGCAACACTGGTTCAGACGAATTGTGTCATCAAAGTTACCGATTTGGTGTGGTTTTCATTGACCCAATCACAGTAATACCTACTGTAACAGAACAGTAATACCTACTGCTTAGTTACATTTAGCACATTTCATCAGATCATTGTTTATTTATGTAGCCTAGTGCCAAAATTTTGCGCGTGCTTTTTGCCTGTTAAGCTTTTAATATAATTTTAGTTACACCGACAGGCTATGCAGTAACGAGGGCCTAATGTAGATTGCTATTGAATAAAATTTTTTAAATGGCACAAACGGACAAACGAAAGATACGTGGCCTTGGCTAATATGAATAGATCAAATGTCATTCACTGCATGCCTTTTTCATTGAATTGTTGCGTGTGTACATCAAAAACTTGGTTCTATTTTTGGTCATAATGGTTATAATTTTTTTCAGGTATTCTAGTTTTGAGTGGTTAAAACTGACTCATATGACTAACTGCATGAGCATCTCAATGGATTGCTGCTAAAATTGATTGCGATTTATGTTGAAGTCTTTGAAGTGTCAACTATTGAGGTGTTGTAAAACAAAGGTACAGCATAAATTAATTTGAATTATTATGCAAATTTCTTTCTCGAATCATACTGAATTGGATTACATGTAGACTAATATAGTGGTGATAAGATTTCGGATTTAAACAGGATTTGGACTTTAAAATGGTCGATTTTCGGATTTGGATATGGATTTTAAAATGAAATTCCGGATTGGATTTAGATTTGAAAAACCTAAATCCGTTCATGTCTGATACCTAGTGGCGTAACCAGCCCACAAATTTGGGGCGGGCAAATCTTTTGACTTTAAGCGAGCAACAGTATTTTGTTTTCGACACCGCCTCTAAAAGCACAGTATCACAAGAAACGCTAGAAATTTGGGAGAAATGGTTCCCTTGCCTCCCCCGCCTACGCCTATACCCGTACCCATGTGTTTTTTCGGTTGTGCTTGTTTTCGAAATAACTGCCTTTTTTCGACCTTCAACTTATTTTCTATGGTCAAATGGCCTTGATAATCAATAACATTTTTTAATAGTTTGTGATTGATACTTTGCTAATGATTGGCGGGTGTTTTTGTAAACAAATGTCGCCATTTTGGGTAGACAATCGCGATGCGTAATAAAAACTGAGAAATTTTTCCGAAAATAAACAAATTTTCAAGTCCGAACGTCATGAACTTCTATTCCATGCACATCTGCGATTTTCGAACACAATACGGCATTGGTCTTGTACAGACTGCCAACAAAGGTTTCGTTTTCTTGTGTCACTTTGACACTTTTATGCCTGCCCCACGCGATTTTTCTGCGCGGACCTGTGTTTGTTTTGCTTATGATTAAATTTTTTCGACAATCAATAAGTTACTTTAAGGTTAGATGAGTTTGAGAATAATTTCTGAATTGGTGCGAAGGCCACTTCTGCTCCGGAAACGTTCTAGTAAGCCTGGGTAATGGCGAGAATGCGATTGGCCAAAATGTCTATGGGTATTAACGGTGTTTGTCAAAAACGTTACCCGAGTAGTTGGGTTCTCACCGCTATGCAGTCAATACACATCCGGATGAATTTGTCTCTGAGTCCCCCCCTAAAAAATTCCTGGATCTGCCTATGAATACCGCAGACTGAAAACCAGCAGGGAAGTAACTTTAACAAATTATGCCGGATCCATAGATGCATATGTAAAGAAAGCAGAAAAAATGGGAAGAGGAAATGATGAGAAAGGTGGCGAAGGGCAGAAAAAGAAAGACCCATTATCGAGAGTGTAAAACAAGACCCATTCATGATTTTGATGTCCACGATGTTTTAATATTTCTTACATCTTTACAAAGCACAAAACATGTTATTCATTAATTTTGAATTATTGTAAGCAACTTGGAGGGGTGGAAAGGGAGGCAATTTTCACGGCCGGCCCCTGGCGACACTTAACCTCGCTGCGCCACTGAACGCAATGCATCGATTGTGGAGTCGCGTAAACGAGGCCATAGTTAGTCCACATACATTGAATGCCTTTTCTGCTTCCACAGGAGTGGGTTGGATAGTAAGCAGAACTTCAAAGAGTGTTTGAAGATTGGAAGACCGCTGACAAAAGCGTAAAACGCATTGATAGCGTTACTTTTTTATCCGGTTAACCGACAGAAAAATATCTAGATATCGGATAGCAAATATACTCTTGGTCAACCGGTTAACCGTTATACGGATAAAGCAACACTAATTGTGACAAAAGATGGTAAAAACTAGCAACCAAGACAAACAAATTTAGCAAGCAAATGGCTGGAAGTCCGCACAGGCTCCTCGAAAAGGTCGCACCTTCCCCCATCACTGGCTTAGCTCATTTGTGCATAGCGCTTTTTTCCACATCAACTTGCGAAACAGTGAAAATTACACGAGTGTCAGTTTTATTTTCCAAATAACAGTATGCAATGGCACCAGGTGGTGTAGAAAAACACCGAGGTTGAAATTCTGCACCAGCTTCACACGATTTCGCAAAATTGTTGAGGAAAACAGAAGCAATTTATTTTTTATTTTAAACTAATTCCCTTTTGAAAAATAACCAAAGCAGAACAGAAGACTGCGATCATCAGGATTACAAGGTGGAATTCGAATTCCAGTCTACTGGTGTGCTTTTCAATCATGTAATATTATTTACAAGTGCTACTCGTCTTGAGATCACCGAAGTGAAATTACATACAAATTCGATGACAAGCAGAAACTGACACTCAGCGGACACAGAGATGGTTTATAGAGTCAGTTAATGAAGTCAAGCGTTGTTTGATCTAAAACTTCTATTTACTAGATCCGTATCCGTTCTTCGAATATGAGCGCGTTGCATGCAACATCCTAACTCGAGGTACATAGCATTTCGCGTTGTAACCTCAAAGACGGGTACTCCTGTAATTTGAGCATTTACCCCGACTATACGTACATGCATATCCATTTCATGTACCCTTACTTTGATAGTTCGTCAAAGTTAGTGCAGTGTTTCACTATTTATTGTGGACTTCAAAGAAATGCATTTGCTGTGATTGAGTTCCGAATACCGATGCTTTCACTCTAACCTTCACGTTTTATTTCCCAAGCACATCAGGTTCTACCAATGACACGAATGTACGGGAACGTTCGAACTCATTTCTAGTTTGTTGTGAACTATTTCTAAAGCGCTTGTGAGGACAAAAATATCAGTGGTGCGCTGGCGTTCCAAAAATTGTATTCTCGCAGAACCTGAAATAAAATCACGTTTTTGTAAATTGCCAAACGCATTCCATTAAGCATTCTTTAAAACTTATTTACATTTATTTTCGGCGGTGCTCGAATCCGGGCAACAGTAAGTCATTTTCCGTTTGTTTTGTTCACAAAAACAAAAGCCTGTTCTGGGTCCCACCATCGAAAAATTCAAAACCGGTGCCTCTCAGTCAGATCTTGTTCAAAAATGCTTACGTTGAATCGTTGTGACTGTTGAAAAACTTGACTAGGGTTAGAATTTTTCATCTGAAGCTTAAGTGATCCCAACATATAACAATGAAATGTTTCAAACAAGGAAACACAAAAATCATTTTACAAGATCATTTGTTCCACATGAGCGTTAAGAGTCAATGCGTATAATAACAACAAAGGTTTTGCAGCTAAACGACTTCTCAAACTCTCATGCCACTTTGCCAAACTGTGTTCGTTTTTCAAATTTGAACAGAACAGTGCTATCGAATTTTGCTGTGGAAAGATATCCAATGCCGGAAAAGTAAACATGGTTCGAGAGTTTTCGAAACGCTTTATTCTTGAAAGGACACGCGGGCCTACACAAGTTGGGTTGTTTCTAATGCACTTTTTGTTCCTTTATTGGGTGTAGCGTAGATTACTGCAACTATGCCCGTAGTTACAGTGATAGCGAAATGTTTTAAAACATGTTGAAGTCATTTCAGTGACGAGTTACTATTGTTTTGAAAAGTTAGTTTTCCCCTTATTTCCTGAGTACAATAAAGTGAAACCGAATCATGAATCAACTTTTATTTGGATTTGTCATTAGATTGTTTATGCACACAAAATACAAAATCAAATCTGAAAAATAACATCTATACTTGACAATTTAATCCACTGTCTTTCTGTCAGAAAACTGTCACAAGGTTCAAGACACATCTGTGAAAACAGGTTCTTTCGGTTGCAGTCAATACGCTGGAAATAGTTTCCATTCCTCCAGCGAAATGGAACACCAAAACAGTTTTAGGAAGTGATACAAGTTTGTTAAAGTAAAACGTTTTGTGCACTTTCGGAATATTAGTAGACTACACATGTTGTACATCTGCATGTTTTTTATTACAATAGACCTAAACCAGAAGAAGTGCAAGGCAAAGAAGAAAAAAGGATTTCTTTTTAATTTTATTGCTCTGTGTCAGACACTTGCAACCAAGTACACATTGTTACATTTCTCTCGATTAGTTTATGCGGTTACCGGTTAATTTTTAAAATGGCATGGGTTTATATTTACTGGAGGGATTCAAAATAAATATAATCTTCTTGACTACATTACGCCGCACTACTTTTTTCTTGAGCTTATACAAGGCAGAAATATTACAAGTTTCCGCTGTTTCGGAACGGCAGTCACTGCTGTGTAGATTGTTTGACAACATACACATGAGACCACACTAGAAAGTCAGTAGGTGCGCTTCATAGTTCAACCACACTGGGAGCCGATCACTTACGACGTATTACAAGGATCATGGTTTTTTGGGAACACTATTCGGTAATGCGTCTTTAAGTTACAAAGCTTTAAAGTTTTGGGAGCTACAAACGTTTGTGACCAACAAAGCATATTCAACAATTTCCCGAAATTGCAAAGGTAATGTTGAGGCAAAATTTTAAGAATTTACTAAGTTTTTAAATTTTTTAATTAAAAGATTTTTACTAAGTTTTTAAGATTTTGCAGATGTTACCAAGTTTTCGGTTACATTTATAAGTCTTGCCTACTCAAGATTTCGATTGTTTCTTGCTGTGTAAGTCCATGAACTAAACCAAACGGATGTAACACACAGGTTTTCGATGGGAAAAAACGTACTTTTGAGAAATTACTGTTTATCCCATTTTTAGATATTGAAGTTTGGCGGAGAAAGGTCCAAAAACGAAGTATTATGCATTTTACGTAGGCGCACTCCAATGTATCGTCAGGTTTTCCGCAGAAAGAGTCGTGTTTATCATACACTAAACTTTCACTGAATTTTTATTATTTGATTTCAATAGCAAAAGTGCAACAGAACTTAACGTATAACATGTTTCCCAGAGTCATTTGATCTGAACTGTAAAGAAACTGCTTGTCGAATACATAGAATAAAACTTGCGCTGTGGACCATGTGCAGTTACAGACCACTGTGTTGGATAAAAGGGACTACGGTATACCAGGAAGAAATATATTAAATAAGCGCTAATTACAACTCTCACATCTGCAGAACCAAGTTCGCTTGATTTCTGTGACCACTTATGAAGGTGTCGCTCAGTGCACCTTCACTCGTCCTGCAATCGTTACGAAAACAACAAGCAAAGGTCCTAAAGATTTTGATCTCAGTTCTGAAGACTATCACATCCTGCTTGCAACTGGACTGATTTCTGGAAGTAAGAATTTTACCTCACTGAGGTCTTTACCATATGCTTAAAATCGTATTCATTGGAATCTTAAACGTTGCTTTTACGCTTTGATATAAAATGGGAAAAGCATGATCATTTCCGTCCTACCAGGGTCGTCAAAACTGATAAATTGTTGCATGTTATTTCTAATCATTTCAGAAATAAACTATTGTCATCTGATGACTTGGCTTTGTTTTTGTAAACATAAAAATCAAGTCAAAAATAATACTGCTTATTTTTTCACCAGCATATGACTACTTTTTGTTCTGGTTCGTTCATCTAACTCACCAAACCAATTTTAGAAGCGTTGTTCGATCCAGAACAGTGAGGTGCACCAAAGTATATCAAATTTCTCTGAAGTGTCTCCAAAGTACAAATAAATTGGGAACCACTGAGTAAAAACGAAACCAATTTCTAGGTACTTGTAGAATATGGGCGCGTTCCCACCTAACCACAGATGTTGTTATGCCTATACGTTTTTCAAACATCGTCTCTCTGCGAAGTGCAAGAATGTAATCAGAACAGCAAAAGCAAATAATGAATTATGTCGGTTAGTGCAGTGTTTCACAAAGCCTGGTAGCGTTGATCGCATATGTTCTTTGTATTTCAATGGCAGTAGTATTTATTACGATTAGAAATGCGAAGGTTTTGTGACATTCAGCAACATTGCTGTTTCTTGGATTTGTGACAAACATTTTCGAGGAACACGTTTTCGAAAATTGCAAAATTCTTTCCGTATTTATTGATTTAAAATCTCTAGCTTTTCGGATGAGACTCATAGAACCACTTATGTCATGGTCTTAATGCCTTGTAGCATATCTGCGTTGCTTTGCGCGTTTTGCATCTTTTCTGAGAACGTTCGTGTAAGTACGATCCAAAATCTTCCGATCATTTACGGAATGATTCAGCACCAGCTGCTAACAACGTTCTTGGTCTCGGCAACAAAGTTTTTCAACTTCCCCCGCCTGGAAAAAACTGTGCCGAAACACATGGCCATTTCGCGTAATTTTAGCAAATCATCTTTAGCCTTAAGAAAAATTCCATTTAATCATGTATTAAAAACATTCTGTTTCTGAGTTTCATGAACAAGCAGAACTCAGACAATTCACTCTTGTTCGCTGCTGCCCACTCCCGACTGCATGAGAAGAGTTTGTCACGGCCCATACCTTAATCATGTTTTACCTCTGATGATTATTATCTATCTCTCCGGAATAATGGTCCGCAATCTTTATGGAATACTACGCCATTTCAGAGCATCAAGAAGGCACACTAGGCCAGAAGCAACAAGGTGTTCAAAGACAAGTTGTTTTAGTTTATTGTACGAGTCAAACACGAAGTTCTTTAAAGATTTGCATGGTAGGCACACAGCTGCAAAATGCAGTTTGCCAAAAAAAGACGAACAGAACATTGTTTGGAGACTGTTCGAGGTAAGCGCACGGGATAAAGTTTAATTCGCAAACGCTATGACTCGATTACTCTTTAATGCTTGCATGAACACTTATTGTACACATATATTATTTCACTTCATTTGCAACTCACATAAGAATCGGACTCATGCCAACGACCGCATGGGACACAAATGCGCTGTAAAACCGAACACTGCGAGTGCGAAACCCTTTCTCAACTCCCCATCCAAACGTTGACGATGTGTTGTCAACAATCTCAGCGCGTTCATGCGAACCAGCAATAATGAAGCACATATTCATGTTGGAATGACTTTATGCGTGCAAGCAGCAAACATTCAATTACAACAAGGCGTAAGATTTTAACAATATCAATTTGTTTGCAGCATTTGCAACCGCGAACGAATAACTCCACCGAAATAAACCTTAGCAACAGCCACCTACACATGGACAGACTTACCCACGCACTCAAATCGGTACTTACTAGAACGTTTAGAATCCACGCATCCCACAAAAGTGGCAAAACACCAGCGCTACTAACGGCTCCGTAGCATAATCCTTTTTACGACCGTCAGCGCACTAAATCCGCAGACATCTTTCTGAGTCATTCTACTACCACATATGCAGTGTCATTGTGACGCAAGGTAACACTACAACATTGAGAAAGAAATGTAATCTCGGGATTATATAAACCAGCGTTGCCAAACGTGCGGTTTTCCCGCGAAATAAAGCTTGTTTTTCTGAACTTGTGCTTTCTTTAAAGATTTGCGGTCGCTTGTTTTTGGGCTGCTTGTTGCAAGTTGCTTGTTTTTGGTGCGAATCAGCTTTTTTGAATTGATCTTGCTTTTTCAGAGTTATTTGCGCTTGTTTGTTTTACTTAATGTTTTTTGTTTTGTTCAATTTTCCTATAACACGCATTTTGGGTTTGTCTTTCTGTTGCATTGCTTATTTTATGTTTGTTTTTTTTCACAGTTGCATGCTTCATTCATTTTCAAGTCTGTTTTGGGTAGGGTCGCGGAGGCAGCCGCCATAGGAGTCGAAATGTCTCACTATCAACAGCAATCTCAGATAGTTCTGCTGGCTCCACACCAAGACGGGACCAAGCAAGTACGTAGATGTACTGCAGTCGCTCCACCTGGTCCGTGGACATTGTCCGCTTTTCCGTGGTTGTAGCTAGAAAGACTTGCCTCAGCAATCTTTCATGGGGCATTCTGGATGCAAACCCTACCCTTTTACTCCGAACCCAAATACCTCGGAGTAAAGCTGGACAGGACGCTCATGTGTCGCCGACACCTTGAGTCACCTCGCAAAAGTTGACAACACGCCGCGCACTCTTGAGGCGGCTTGCTGGCTCGGGCTGGGGAGCTTGGGCAACAGCGTTGCGAACAGCCACCTTAACCATGGTTCTTTCAACAGCAGAGGACTGCGCTCTTGCCTGGTGTCGCAGTGCACATATCCGCCTCATTGATCCTGTCATCAACGACGCCTTTGCGAACTGTGACTGGATGCCTGCGCCCTACACTAGCGGACAATCTTTCTATCCTCGCGAGAATCCAAACTACTGAGCTCCGTCTCAAAGGGCCACACTGTCTCTTGCACGCCGCTCATGTAGCCTAGACATCTGCTCCATTCGGCTCTTAGCCATTCGCTCGGTTCAAGCGCACGGCATCTCAAATCGAGACACCCATTTGTACCCGCCGCACGACAACTCATCAGTTTATCTGACGAAACAGCAGAAGTTCGGTGCGCCTGGCGGATCACCGATGGAATGCAGAGTGGTTGGAGAGCACTACGAGACTCCGTACTTTCATCCCAGACACCGGCACCCACACTCCTGGAATGGATCTTCCAGGAACAGCATGGGTGAGGTTTAACCGTCTTGGCACCGGTGTCGGTCGTTTCCGCTCCTGGTCACACAAATGGGATACAGTAATGGCCACTTCTGCGGATTGTGATTGTGACGCAGAGGAACAGACCGTTGACCCAGTGCCGGATTAAGGTAGCGCGAGGCCCGTAGCATTTCGAAAGCTCGGGGTCCTAAATTTAAAAAACATTTCAACACCTGCTAAATCATAAAGTGTGCGTACAAGGCAAACATGTTACTATAGCTTTACTCTCTGCATGCTTTCTCCAGTTTGTATCGTGACATGACAGTCTCGAGTGTATCGTGCTGACCGCCATTGCTGTCAGATGGTTGTGTCCTAAATCTGCGAAATGGTGTCACAAAAACTGCTAGATTCTACTAAAAGTGTCACAAACTTTCATCTAAAATTTGCTAAAAGCAGTGAAATTCTGTTAAAAGCTGTTATTTGAACATGATTAAAAGAAACCTAAGTTATACAATATAGTAATTTTTCGCCTTGCACTCGCTCTTAAGCATGGGCTGAAAATGCCGGTTTTGGCCAACACACTTTTCGGCCCACACTTTACTTTTAGTCAACATTTTGGGCAACGTAACTGCAGCCTACTTCGTTTTTTGTATTACACACAGTTCTTGACGATCGTTTTCAAATGGTTGCATGCTTTGATACAGTAGAACAATGCTCAGCAATAAACAATCTGAGCATAGCTTCAGCCCTGCACCTTTCTCTGTCTGGCCTTTGTAACTAAAATTTTGTGTTACATTCGTGAGCATGCATAAACTTCTTTATTCTTACCTGAGTGTTTTTGCAATCAGTTATGCCTTTTAAGCTGACAAGGTTTCACTATGATTGCATTATTGCAAACTTCGCAAAAGACTTTTCTTGAATCAGCACGATAGGCAGTAGGCACTGAACCAACTTTTAAGTTCTGAATCTTGCAACCATATATGTCGAAACTTTTGGCAGCTTTGGTTTACCAGGAAGTTTTTTTACCAGACATTACTACTTGCTAGTGTAACTGAACCACTTGGAAATATAGTGCCATGTGATAAAAACATATTCTACCAATGTCGTCTTTAATTCAACGCGCTCACTGAGCACCCAAGCAAATCATTTAGGCTTCAAAGCCATTTAATTACTTGTTATCATAGGCGTACGGGAAGGCATTACTCGGGGGGGCGGAAAAAATTTGCCCTGTACATAGCTTTTTTAGTTTAATCCAAATGGGGCCTGAAATCTCTTGTAAATCTGTTCTATACAATTGAATTCGTTTAAAATGGCTTCGTCTGTAACGTCAATTCGCATACAACGTTACATTTTTTTCGGTTACTATGGCATCTTTTACATCCATTTCAATTCGCTTATAACGTCAATTCGGCAATAACGTTCTTTATGCAATCTCCTAGAGGTGCCGTTATAGGCAAATTCTGTAGTTACCTTGCT
>JGI24021J15306_10001698_pt1 | contig 22248 bp, 23 predicted proteins | sample Ectturendosymbi1_FD_15306 | JGI IMG/M metagenome (IMG submission 15306) | reverse complement strand
TATAATTCCGTTGACGGGATTGCCTGTTGCCCATGGTATATATATATGTGTGTATATTTTTATAAGTTGTGGTCGTGGCTAGTTGGCCTGGCGTACTTTTCGCAGTTCAAAGCGCTATCGTTTGTTTTCAACCACACATTNAGCTTAAAACAACGCATATAGCATGGAAAGCAATCGTTTGCATGGACATGTGGTGCTTTCCTACTAATTTTCTACTTCCGCGGTTCGTTTCAGCTTGAAGTCTGACCTCGAAAAAAGCCGAGAGTTGTACCGGACGCTTTCTGACGATCTAGCAAGCGGAAACAACGACCACCTGAGGTGAGGAACATTCGCGAAGCATGCCTCATGTTGCAAGCTGTGTTCGTGGTGCTTTTTTATACTGAGGATGTCTGTGTGTGTGCCACTCCTAGAGTAAATCTGTATCGTCCGTCTACTTTAGAAATCTCCAAGCTGCTCACAATGACGAGCTTGAAGCGCAGCGCAAGAGACTGGAAGAAGAACACGACGCAAGGCAAGAAGCTGCTTTGAAGAAGCAAGCGCAGGTTTATGAGCAGGTGCGTGTAAAACTGGAAAAAAAATTTGTTTTCGAGAATTTTTGAAATTTTTTTCTCGAAAGCTGTTTTTTTTCGCTGAGACATTTCGGTCATTTTTGCTGAGACGAGACATTTTGGTCACTCATAAATTTCGGTCAATTCTCTCACAACTGTATTAAAACTGGCCATGACAGTGTTGATTAGCTTATATTTTCAGACATCTAACCAAAATGGCTTAATTTTTTCTGTCATTTCAAAAACATTTCGTTTTTTTGACCGAAAAATGACCGAAAAAAAACACCTCGAAAGAAAGCCTTGCTCAGTAAATACCTTCGATCGCGTTGGTGACGCTGATGAACGCCATAAGCGATGTTTTCAGATTTTGTCTTCGTCCAGTCTCTCTAAGTTTGCAGAACTCCCTTTCATGCAGTTCGTTTGCTGTCAAACAATATGCTTGGAATCAATATTTCTGCTATAGTAGCTCGCTCAATCGCTTGTAATGCGGCATCTTATGGATCTGCGCGTGCTGACTATACTTACATTGTTTCAAGTGCGTTCAGAATCGTTTGTGTCGTTGTCTTGCGACAGGCACAGGAAGACTTCATTAAACTGCACAAAGCCCAGCTTGAGCAGTTCACCGCGGCTGAGAAAGAAGAGGCTGGAAATCGAGAGAAGGAAACGAATCGCCAAATAGACGAAGCTTGCCTGAAACTTAAAAAGGAATTCGACGATCAGAGAGCAGCTCATAATGAAGAAGTAGGTTGTTGTGAAATGAATCGTTTTTGGCCACATGGCCATCAATGATTAAGGACGATTCGCGAAAGCTTACGTCTATTCTTTTCTACACTTAAAATGTTGTCGGCATAGTCACCACGTGTGGTCGTCAGTAAAGATGACACGAGCTTGTTTCTACCGTATATGTTCACTTGCACTTTTTTGCAGCTAAACACGGTATCAACAAAGCTTGGTGAAACTCTGGACAAAAATCGACAACTCGAAGAAGAAAAGGTGAGTTGCTGTGATGATATGAAACAACTTGAAAAGCATGGCTTTTTTCACTAAGTTAATATAGGAGACAAAAAGATTTGCCGTGGGACTGCATCATGGTAATATTTACTTTTGCAGAATGACATGGCCAAGACGTTAGAAGCTTGGCAGGCAGAAAGGACAAAGGAGCTAGCTGACATGAAAACAACTTTGGTGAATCAACACATGCAGAAGTTCGAGGTATGCTTAAGTCGAGACTCAAGCGAAGTTGAAACACGTTTTCGTTACCGTGTTGTCTGTGTCAATCGGCGTCTTTGTTTCACTGGGGCAAGTGGTTTGTAGAAGATAGTTGTTGATGTTGTATGTTTTAAATGAGGTTTGAAAAATCGCTAAACTGAGACGAACTTTGGCTGAAATTTGTTTTTGAAAAAGGATTTCTGACTTGCATCGCGTAATTTTTTCAAGAGATGGCTCGTAAAGTAGTACTCCGTCTGTATTTACTGTTTCTGACGTCAACTTCTTCCATGCACGAAGCTGATAGGAAATATGTCAACCACGCTGTTGTTTCTGTAACACTAACGAAAAAAGAGACCGCTTACTGTGACGTCACACTGCTGTTGTCGTTCTGCAGGAAGTGGCAATGACGTTGGAACAGGATCACAAACAGGAAATGGACAAACTGATCAGTTTGCATCAGGAGGAAAAAGCGAATCTTCGTTGCGAGTTGAACGCTATGAAGAAGGAACTGGAATCCGCCGCCGAGAATCTCAAGCGTGAAGTGGATGAGGTCAAAGACCATTACAAGGATTACATCAGGCCTGACAATTTTGAGGCTCAAGTAAAAGAACTGTCGGACGGTCACGAAAAGAGGCTGGAGGAGGAGAAGCAAGCTCACGAGGATCTGCTGAAGCAGATTGAAAATGTGCGGGTCGAGACCTGATCGGACTATTGTTTTCTGGGTGATAGACAAGGCTTGTCCACGGAACACTTTTTTTCTGTCCCTTCCCGTGGGATTCCCACAAAACTAATAATACGGAGTACATCATATCATGTGAATTTCTAAAGTCTATCTAGCTTCTACAGACCCGTGGCTCAATCACACCAAAACTTCCAATTAGGAGGCTAATGAAAATTGGGCGACCTTTCGTAGTTGCCACCTGAAAATGGCCCAACAGACTTCTTTTCGAGGGCCTCACACCATCAGACCATGACACTGAGCCTCTATAATATTTTGAACATATGATAATGAAATTCAACTTCAGAAAATTTTTAGTTATGTGATGTAAAATTACTAAATATAGGACAAATTTAAAGTCTACTGTCCTATCAAAACCCATGGGAAAGCCATTCCCATGGACAAGCCTGGTGATAGCATTGACAAGTTGTGGACGAAGCGAAAAGGCAAGCTGCGTACTTTACCGAATCATGTGAAATTAAACGAAGGAGTTGAACCAGTCAATCGTGTGCGCATCGGTTGGTGAACCGATTTTTGAAAGTGGTTTTAGTTACAGCCACGCGTAGCCATCCCAACAACTTAAAAACAGCTTATCTAACTGAAACGTGTCTTCCGGCATTGGTTGAAAAATATTCGGCGATTTATTTAACGCTGTTGCTTCAAAGGCTGCGCGAGAATGTTCGCGAACAAACCACTCGTGGCATCAAGATAAAATTTGTTTTTGTTCAAGCTCGTTTTCTTTGATCCGTTGTTTTTACTGCAGGAAATCAGCGCACAAGAGCAATCTCATAAGGAAGGGATGAAAAANATCTTGCGGTCGCAGGAAGGGGAGTTGGAAGCGTTGCAAAAACAATTCGACGAAGCTCTGAAGTCTGCCACCGAAGCTGGCCTCGAAGAAACCCAGGTAAGTTTTACTCAAAAACCTGCTAGGAATTGTTTCATTTCCCTGTCTTTGTGGCGGGTCTTCTTCTTTTCGTTAATCTTCCAGACGCCGTTTACGACCGTATTTCTCAAGCTACTGTTTTTAAAGCTGTTGATGTCGGTTAAAGGAGCCTGCACCCTGATCAGGTTTTCTCCAAGTTTATTAAATAATGTATTTAGGTTTACAAGCTTTAGTGCGTTGTGGCTGTCAAGCCAAAACTTCAATAAAGAAAAGCCGTTTCGTATTGTAAAATTTTCCTTGAAGATAGCTGCAGTTCGCCACGGAGGCTATTTTTCTTTGTCTTAGACGAGCAGTGTTGGACCATTTGTTGATCACGGCTTAAATCGGTCGTTAATAAATTTGTATTGAATATTTAAACCGGAAAGCAGACTCTGCAAAAGCTACTTCCAACTGCGAGTCCAGGCGATTGGTAAAGTTGTTCGGTCGACAACCGACGACACTTTTGTTCGTGCGGCCAGTTTTGAAGCATGTGTTGCCCAAGTTGCGATGCTAGTGACATTTGTAAAGTTTTTCATTTGTGCATCGTCTGAACATAACTGCTTCAGCGATCCTTCAAGGTCATTGTGGTCTGTTCTTTCGAGAAGTAAACGCTTGTCTTCAAACTAAGAAAAAGAAAGTGTTTGTTTCAATGTTTTGTGTGTGCAAACGTATGCTGTATGAAAAAAGTAAATGTTGTTATATTTACTGATAATGTTATCAACAATGCGCTGAATTCGTCTCGTGCACCAAAGAGTTCTTGGGGGGGTTTGTCGATACCCTGGCAAACTGAACTTTCGCCTGCTTGTTCAGTGCACGGTTCAGCTTGACAAGAATTTTGTAAAGATTTTGCTTTGGCATGAAACGTTGCTTCTGAATAAACAGTTTTGTGCCTCAATCTTTGTGCGTATCAACTCCCAAGAAGCTTAGCGGTCATCTGTTCACTTAAGCCTGATTGGTCGTAGCGAAGCTTGTGTTTTTCACAAAGGTTTTCTTTTTCTTCACTGTTTTTTCACTCGGCGCACCAAAGCTAATTACTGAAACGTAACAAACAAACGTTTTTTTGGAAACGGTAATTCTCAACCTTAAGATTGCTGTTCCTAAGTACAGTATAGTATAAACCAGCTATACAGTTTATGGCAAATCTTGTAGTCGTCGTTGCACAAGAGACGGGTAAATGAACCTGCTTCGCTGTACCTAGAGCTGACTAAGAACAGCCTTATCGGTCATATTTCGAAGAGGTACGGCATAGTTGTATAACGATCGGTTCAACAAGTCGTGCTAAGTTTTAAAAGTTTATCTCGCGGCACACCGGTTGAGAAGAGCTGGTACAGAAAACGATCGATATCATGAAAAACAATTTGAATTTGAAATCTCCGAGGCATAATCTCTCACGCGATGATGCCACTGAGCTTACGGTCGCGACCGAAACGTAGTTGCCTCTAATGTACTGTAGGGATGCTGACAGACGCGAGGGTTTATTTGCGATTCAACGATTGACCGTTGCGCGTTTTTCCCCGACGGCAACGTCTCAGGACCCAGCTGGATGTGTGCACATGAAAAACAATGAATCAACTCCGTCGCTTAATAATACACTCAACTCTTGCGCAAACGGTAATAGGCAATTATCGTCGCCTTGCTGTTGGTTTGTCAGCCAGTCTCGTTCCACTGGGGAATAAGCGAAGTGCAGGACAGTTATAAAATTGGCAGTTAAATGAAAGGCAAGTATGTCGGTGCGAAACGCAGTAAATACGATTTCTTGAAAGTATTGCTTCTGAAACATAACGCACGAGCCTTTGCCAAAGTTGTTCGTGAACGCCCCTTAGTTGCATACAAGGTTATTGAGTCGCATCGAATAATTGCAGGCTTATTTTTGCGCGAAGTCTGTTTGCAAGAATGAACGGTGTGCATCGCGTCAAACATTGTGCTCGCCGTTCTGGTTAATTGCCGTCTTGTTGGACGGCCGACCTTCGCTCGTCGTAGACATACTTCGGTAATTGCTTCTTTTTGTCCGCGCGAGGTTTTCGCGCTGTGCTGCCTTCTGTTCCGAAAGAAATCCATTCATTGTAACCTGGTAACAGTCGCTTTGGTATGACGCTCTTGAAACCGTGCTAGTGTCCAAGGTTAGATCTGCACGAGGGGTCGAAAAAACAACAACTTTCTTTTCGTGTAGAAACTATCGCAAAGGGTCGTAGAATTAGAAACGCAGCTGGTTGAGACTGAACAGCTTCGTGCGGAAATGGAAGAATTGAAAGAAAATCGTGCGAAGCTCGAATCTGTTGTTGCCGAACAAGACACGAGAATAAAAACCTGGCAAGAGGAACAAACCGAAGAAAGAGATGCGTATGAGAAGAAATTGGAGGAAGTAAATAGCTAAATAAAACGTTCAGTGCTTGATGCTACCGTTTTGCAATGTGCAACATTATAAATGATTGAAAAGTGATCTTTAAATGCTTGGAAAGATTTTGCTATACGCATGAAGTACTGAAATGACTTGGTTAAAGTGTGCCCGCACTTCGACGCACTACGGATGCTTTGAACTTAAAAATTCGCTGACAAAGTCTTTTGATTTATTTAAAGATTGTCAACGCTCCCCCCAGTCTTTTCATCTGATCTCTATTACAGTTGAGGTCGTTGCCTGAAGCTCAAATGGTTACAGTTCATGTTTTTTTTCTTTAAAAACACTCCGCTCGAGTAATCATGCATTTCGCCCTCGCATGTAGTTGCGGTTGACATGCCTGAAACGAAGCGTTTTTTCTCAGATATCTGAGGCTCTCAGCGCAAGTAAGGAAGACTACCAGGATCTGAGTGCGCGCATCGAGTTCGAACGCGCTGAGTATGAAGCTGAACTGGAAAGCGCTCAGGAGGAAATCCGTGGGAAAGAAGAAAATCTAAAAGTAATTTTTTTGCTATTCCGTTTGTGCGCGTTGAGTGACTATCAAGGTAGTCAAACTGAGCTTCGGAATCGTATTTTCGTTCTTAAATTGGGTGAAATTATGCGTCTACTGTCAACGCGGCTAAACCTCAAATGCTGACCACGCTACAGCATGTATAGTTGCGATCCGCGCACTTGAGTGTGGACCGGTCGATTGTTGATTGAACACACTTGTTGAGTTTGCTGCATACTACCGGCAAGCTATTTTCAGTTAGTAAAACATTGTTCCAATGGACTTCGGTGATCCACTGAGGTGATTCTTCCTTTTGCTTTAGTTGTGAAGGCCTGCTCTTACACGTCATCCTTCTGACTTAAGAGTGGCAGTTTGTTTTAATCTAATCGAGATAAAGTAGCTGTTGATAGTGCAAACATTCTTTTAACACCAGTTTCTTATGGCAGGCCCTGTGCTGTGGGGGTGTTTTGCATATGCTTTTTACTATTCCGTACGTCTTGCACTTGGTGGTCCTGATTAACCGACTGTGCTTTCCTTGTTCCCCACCTTCATATTGCTCATTGTCTCATCGCATTGCTTTTCACCGTTTTATCTTTACTGCTTCCTTGCATCATTTTTCCTCTCCTTTCACCAGGAACTCCAGGCCGAAGTCAATCACAAGATAGAAGCTTTGAACAGCTTGCAGAAGCAATACGAGCAACTGACGTCGCGTCGCGAGAGGGAGACTCAGGAGGGGGATAATTTGCTCAAAATGCTTAGAGACGACTTGGACAGAATCAACAAAGAGAGGTAACTTCCTGCTTATGATGCCACTCGCATAAGAGCGCTTGTGCAAATTCATTTCTGACACATTTGTAAATTAGGGTCAGAAAAAGTCTTTGTTTCACTTGCGACTGGTGACTTGATGGTGGTTTCGCGTTGCTATTTTGCGAACGTTTTTTGCCTTGTATTTAAGTTTTTCGTTTTTAGAATGCAGTGAAAGCTCAATTGAAATCGATTTGACAATGAGACATGGTACTTGAGGGTGAATGAAGTGTCGCTTTCCAGACCCCTGGTGGAGAGCCACTGATCCACACAATAGGTTCTCCGTCAAGGCCAATGACAGCTCTGGCGTTTGACAAAAACATGTCCTCATGCGTTGCAGAGATGCGGTCAGCGCCTCAAACGACCAACTCCTTCTGACGCTCACAGAGCTGGTGCGAGCCAATCAACGCTGCGAAGAGGTGATCGCTCGCAGGCTGCAAGCTCTCCCGATCATAGGAGCGGAACAGAACGCCGCGGAGGCCAATGCGAACCTGTCTCAATCGACCGGATCCAACGCAGGTAATTCAAGACATCAAGCGCATTCTGTCATAAACTCACCGCATGAAAAAGAAGGAAGTGTCTCTGACTGAATTCATAAATGCTTGTTGATCTTATCTTCGATTCAACCAGCGGTCGGTTTGGCAGATACTGAAACAACCGGAACGCCTCGCACTACGAGTCTGAGCGGTAGTTTTGTCGACGAGGGCCTCGACGTGTCCCAGCGTCTTGCCGAGTCAATGTTCGTCGGTCCCGAGCTGGACCCCTCCGCCCGCGAGGTCGTAACCACCGCTGGAGTGCGAGTGAGCCAGGCCGTTGAGAGAGTGCTGGATATGCTCAACAACACGGTCCTTCAGGTAAGCAAAGAGTCTTTAAATGTTGTCCTGAATCTGACGTCTAGCGTCACGTGGCATTTTGTTTGAAAAAAGAAAAACACACAAAAAAGCGTTTCTTCTGTCCGTGCTTTGCGGATGTGCTGGGTGTGGAAACTGCATCTCTGAGTTTGGACTGTGGAGCTCATTGCACTCTTCTGGTTCCATCCGTAACGCCTATGATACCTAGTCAGTTGCAGCGTGGTTTTGTTTACANTAAGAATGGTTAAAAAACGCTGGGCCTCATCAATTTGTCACAAAANTTCTAAATAATTCCTCGCACGACAGTAATGAGCTTGTTGGAGCCGAAATTANAATATCAGTCCACTACATTTACTGGAGAAAGAGCGCTGCATGCTCGACCTGCTCTGCCGGAATGAATTTTCGCTCCCTGAACTCCGTTGAAAGCACAATGCCGTAGGCCGAAACGCCACAACAATATTCTGAAGGTTAGTTGCGTATAAATATGAATGACCTTTCGAACACACCGCCTCAGGCCCAGATGCATTTTACGGCCCGAACGCAATGAGCGAACGGGCGGTTTGATGTCGAAGAGTGGAAGGCAGCGACCAGTTGCTGCAGCCGCTATGCAGGGTGCTGCCGAGTGCAGTTGCTTACGTCAATATGGAGTTCGTCGCTTACGAGGAAAGAAATTTTGAAATCAAGATCATTCCTCAATATTCGAGGTCTTGCATCACGTGGCATGTCAACGGGCAGTGGATGGTTGACTTCATAGGACAGGTTGTTGATCGTATTTTGATTTGGCGCAATAATTTGGGCAGACGTTAAGCCACTCGCGATCAAATGAACTTTGTCGCAGATGAGTTCCGATTGATTTATGAGCCCGGAAGCAACAGTCGGCGAGACTGTGCTATGCAAAAAATTTAGCACTGTTCGTCAAAGTACATTGTGAAAAGATTTCTGTTTTTATTAAGTTTTATGAACGAGAGAAAGAGACTCGGTACTTGTTGGACAACATCCGGGTACCCAGATTCTAATTCCTATGTTGATTTTCCGTAGTTGAACGCGGCACAGCAAGCGCAAACGTTGCTGGGCGATGAACTACAACGCGTGGTAGAAGCGAAGCAAAGCGCGTCAGATCAACCAGAAGGTTTGGCTCAACCGATGTTATTTTGTTGCATGGCGCTTGCGCACGCACTATTCACGGTTGTTTTTCCTTTGTTTGCTGTTTACATCAGTGCTAAGTTCGCTGAGAACAACAGCTGTCTTATTTTTCTTCATCTGCTGCTTTATTTCGCAGACCTAATCAAGGAGCAGTCGAACCGCATCGCACAATTGCAGCGGCAGCTTTCGGATACCGAGGAAGCACTCGCCCTGCTCCAGCAAGAGCAGTCGCGCGATTTGACCGACCGGGAAGGGCGGCTTGCTGAAGAGAAGGCGCTTCTGGAGAAACAACGAGAAGCTTTGCTCGAAGGAAGAGATGAGAAAGAACTGAGTAAGTGCGATCGGTCGGTTACAGCAACACTGAGTTCGCTTTGACGGCAATGAGTGCTTGAACAAGATTTCTAAATCATACAGAACAAAAAGCGTAAGAAAGAGAACGTTCCATCTGTCTATATCTAATAATAGCTCATCGATTTCTTTTGCCTTGATCAAATAATTTTAGTTGCGTGGCCGTTTACATGTTGTAGCAAGCCACGTGCTTGTCATCAGCAAGTGTTTTCGACTTTTTTGTAGGTTTGGTACGAACCACTGACGAGCTGTCACGAGAAAAGCAAATGCTCGTCGAACTTCACCAGAAAGAACGCGATCGACTGGAGAAGGCGGCGCGTCAGTTGGAAGAGGCAATGGAGGAAAATGCTAGAAACGCTCAGGAGAGGGAAAGTGCTTATGTGGCGCAGATTGAGGATCTTAATTCTCAGGTATGGTGTGGAAAGTGCGTCGTGCATGATGGAAAATTCTATTCAATTCTGCCCCAAGTTAGTCACGTGATGGGTTTCTCGAGTAGTTGTTGAAAAAGTAGAAGCAAACCACTTTTTGCAGATTTTATTATGGTATCTTACAGTCAAATAGTATTCCAAGTCCGAATGAAGTTCTTTTGTTCTTGTATATCCTCAATTTTTTACAGGCGTTTTTTTGCAGATTTTTCTTTGTGCCCGTAACCTTGACAAACGCAAATGCGTGATGTCTTTAACAAATTCTGCGCTATAGTGGCGTAAAGACAGTTAAAAGATCACAACTCTCTTCCGACCCTCCTAACGCTGAGTAGACGCGATGGCGGCGCACGTCTCTATCATCAACAAACTCTTTTCAACATGCGTACATGCAGCCGAGACGAAGTCGCTGTTATTCTGCAGATCGCTGCTCTCAGCAAGCAGAACGAATCGGACAGTCGGTTCAACGCTGAACTTGTCAGCGACCGGGAGGAGGAACGCGAGCACTTCGAGCAGCAGATGGAGAAGATGCGAAACGAGGTTGAGCTGGCAAGAGAGATCGTTAACTCTGAAGCACTGCTTACTGAAAAGGTAGACGTAGCAATGCAATCAAGAAATGTTGGACAATCTTATAATTAGCTTTTCGTGATGTTTTAAATTTAAATTATTCTTGCTTGCTGTCCCTCGCCTTGTGTGTTCGTCCGTTGAAATATGCACACACTATTGAGCGACTACATTACTTTTTTGCTGCAGTGGCGTGTATAACTGCTGGCTACATGCAATGTGCCCTCTAAGGTGTGTGCACGCACAAGCATTTTGGAAAGCGTGCACATAGAGTATTGGCGTGCGCACAGGCTAAAGCATTGGTGTGCTGGCAGATGCATTTACTCTCACTAAGTATATAAGTTCTGCGTCAAACATCCAGAAATTTTATGTCTGTTCCTAATCTCTTAACTCCGTCTAGCGTTGACTTCGTGGACGTTGTCAGTGTAATACTGCCTCAGCAACCTATTGGAGAAAAATTACCATTCCATTTATACGCCATAAAGTCACAAACAATTGGAAAGTTTTGCCATGGTTGTAATGTCATATATACTTGAGCCGTTTAACATTGTATAGTGTCGTTTTCTTGCAACACAATCACGAAGGATAAATTGGTTTGTTGTAACTACTGAAAAACACCAGCACGCGTGCTTTTGACTGCGGTGGATCGTGTTTTTTGAAGGATCCTGCTTATCTTTTGTAGAACAACGTAATCGATGTTCCTTTGTGAGCAGAAAGTGGCGGTTCGCCAAAGAACATCGCGTAAATAAACGCGCACATTTTTGAAGTTTCACCTGAGAGCTGCACATGGGTATTTTCCTGCGCAAACGCTGAACCTAAAACTAGAGTCAACACTGGTGATGTGTAATCTGATTGGTCAACTGTAATCCGATCGGTTGGCGGTCACATGCGTTTTGTTTGTTTTTTGTTATGGTTTCAACTGACTCTAAAGAGCATAATTCTTTCACGGTGCGTTGTTTCGCGTATGAAAGCGTTAGTAAAGCTTATGGTGTCGTATCTCGTGGAGTTGTACAAACACACAATTTTTCACAAATCAAGTCAGTGTGGTATCTGTTTAATCGAAGCGGCAGCTGTCAGGTTTTACTGCACAGCGTGCAGCGCACATATCCTATCTGTGAAATCAAAGGAGCTTATCCAAAACTTGATTTTACATTCCGTGGGGAATTTCTTCGAATATACGTTTTGCCGGTACGAGAGTATAGACCGCTTGTTTTCTTTCAATCGCCATTTTACTCGTCTGATGCCAAACGGTAAGCGTCTTCTTGATAAGCCTTTGCAGACTGACTTTGAAATGGATTTGACTGGGATGACTATTGCAAAATAATCATCCTTCCACAATAAGCTACGCAAGCACCGTTATGAAACGATTAACTCTTCGTATGTTTCTGAAAACTGTAATTTGGTAAGAACCGTAATTCACAGTACACAAAAAAATTACTAGGTTGTTTTTCACTGCTCGTCACAATTGGCATGCACTCGTTAGTGGATTTGATGATCTAGTTGTAGTAAAATACTCTGGGGACGTCACTGCTCCACTTCTACGTCATTGGTCTGCGCGAAGAAAGCAGTTGTCAACGATGCTGCCGCGAGTGTACGACAGTGCGACTGGAATGCCGCTGCGAACAGATTGTTTTTGCTTGGTAGCGCGCGAGTAGTCTTCTGATAATGCTTTAATCAAGAATAATGCTGCCCGCCGTGGTACCTGCTTATGCAGTTTGGCCAACGCTTTATTATGGAAAGGTGAGCTCGGTTCAGATCTAACGGCATGAGTAGTTTGTTTCTCAAGTTGAGGTTTAGCTTTAGTTTATTTGCGCCGTCCCGGCAGCGTTTTTCTAACTTCAATTTATTTTGCTTCAAGTAGATTTTAAACTGCAGCAGCTTAGTCAAGCGATTTTTAGTTTGCATGTCATGGCCAAATGTTTCTGATTTCACAATACTGTTATAACAGGAAAATTCGATGAAGAGTGAGATACAAACTCAATCCCTCGTTGAGGAAACTATATATAACAATTTTCAGTTCTCTCGGCAAGTAAATGTCGTTGCATTGTAAGAAATGCAACTGGGCAGCAGCGTAATGATTTCAATAGTGCTTACCGAAACGTCTGCATTGTGACTCTTGCTTTTTGGTAATGTCCGTTATTGTTATTGTGAAGTTGTTGGGCACTTCCGTTTGTCGTGCGCTGCAGTTGAACAACTTATGGCATTAAGCGTCTGGTGTGTCAAAAAACTTCTACTTTTCTCAAATAAAGCAGTGCCTTATTAAAACCCCATGTGCAGGTTTCCCATTTGGAAGAGGATCTGGAGACGAGGCAGCAGCAGATGCAAGAAAAAGAAAAGCAACTTGGCGAACTTCAGCTCAAGGTGAAGGAGCAAAACGCGCTCATTGAAGAGCTCCGGGCCCAGCCGTCATATGAGCAAGAGGTAAAGATTTGTTGTCGTATGTAGAACAACAACCGTGGCGTCCGAACTAACAACACAAACAGAACCGGGCACCGTGTTGCAATTGTAATTCACGATCATGTTCTTCGCATCAGATCGAAACACTTAAGGCGCAGAACGCCAATGCTCAGTCCGAGCTGGAAGAATCGAAACGTCAGCATGACGTCATACAGCAAGAGCTGTACGCGAATGTGATGCGGATCTCGGCTCTGGAGGCGCAGCTCGATCGCTATCGTCACGGTGTGGACGAGGAGAGCATCGCCGCTCGAGAAAGAGCGGAGACTGCTGAGAGACAGAGGGCCGAGCAAAAAATGGAGGACTTGGAAGAGAGAGAGACCCAGGTGCTGTACAATGTACATGTTCCGGTTTTTCTATCATTCAGGGTTTTTATTTCGTTTTTTTTTGCTTTTCGGTTTTATGAGATGCTGTTTTCCCATCTCGCAAGATGCAATCGTGGACTGAGCTTGTGTTTCCTTTTGTTTTACCACAGATCGAAATGCTTGTGGAGCAGCAGCAGGTCTATCAAAACCAAGTCATTGAGAAGGAAGAGCAAGTCGAAAAGTTATTGCACGAACTCGATCAGATGAAAGAGTTTGAAGCAGAGAACGTCAAACTGAAGGCGCGCACCTTGTGACATCCTTTGTCCGAAAGTCATTGCCATAGTCTTCGTCACTGCATCTCGTATTAACTTGTTTTCATAACGGGCGTGAGCTTGGGCAGAGTGAGATATTTGCAACATTATTATAGCAGTTTTCTTTACGACTGTGATTCCCATCGCACTCAAGCACAGGTTTTCGGATGTGACCATAACCGCAGTTCTGCTTGACGTGGGTTCACGTACCCACCCTCGACCTATCGTTAACTTTTTGTGGCTGTAGCTTCCTACCTTTATTAACCGCGCGATCGAGACTTTTAGTACCTTGTGCGCAGCATATCAAAATTGCTAAACACACGCCCGACTTCTAATGAATTCTCTGAGAGGTTCGCTCTACCCTGCAATGTTGAATGACATAAGACAATTTCTGTATCAACAGGCTGATTTCGAGGAGCTGCAAGCGCAGCAAAGCAGCTCGAATCAACCGCATGCTGGCCAATCGGGACAGCTTGAAGCGTTGTCGCAACAACTCCTGGATGACAAGAACGCTGAAATCGATGAACTGCGGCGGCGTGTTGAGGTGCTGCGAGGAGAGGCGGGAAACGAAAGCGAGGCTGAGTCTGAAATGGTACGTGTGTAATTGCCGCTGGAACCAGATTGCCACTTGCTATTGTTGTTCATCGAGGAAGGTTTTGTGCAGATCGAGGTATTTTATCGGTTCGGTCAGAGTTGACTCTTTTTGAAGCATCAGGTTTTGAAGCAACTGACGCTCGTTTGCTTATTGCGTAATCATAAAGTGGCTGACTCATATCACGTGACTGGCTTTGACGAAGGCTGTGGCCTCGCATAACTTTTCTATAACTTCGAAGCTAAGCTGCAACTCCAGGAAAGATATTGCCGCAAATCAAGTCTTGCTGCTTCTTTTCAGTTTATCGCTTCCCTGCAAAATCAACTGCGTGAAGTAATCGCCGAAAACGAGGATCTCAGGGAAAAACTGCGTTCCGCCCAGGAACAGCTCGAAAGAACTCAACGCACGGAGGAAGAGAATGTTTCCACTGAGGAAAACACAGTTGAAGCTGCCAAGAGCGAGTCTTCATCTTCCAGGAGCGACACTGGCATCCAAGAAGTCGATCTTACAGTTGATGACCTAGTTCGATCTGACGAATCGAGTCGATTGCAACACCTCGAAGGTGAAAACGCGCTCCTGAGAGAGGAGCTGGCAGCTGCTGAAGCTCGCGCTAAGGAACAACTAGTGGAGCTTGAAAAGAGTCTCTTGCGCATCGCACCTGAAACTAAGGAGAAGATCAGGGACCTCGAGGAGCGTCTCGGAAAGGAACAGAATGATTTGGAAAAAACTCTTTCCTCAAGCAGTTCCTCAGAAGACGCTCATGATGACTCATGCAAGTCAAAGAATGGCGAAGGTTCGGATGAAGTTAAAGGTAATCTGGATTTCAGAAAATTTATTTTTCATCTTTTGAAGATATCATAACTTGATAGCGAACATTCACCAGGACAAAAGATGTGGTTGTTCCTGGCATGTCTGCATCGTTTAAACACACCTACTAAACTAAACTTTTTTGTTGCCCAGTTTTGCAATATATATTGATGCTAGTGCTTGTGAAAGTTGCATTCTCCTTCATTTTTCCATGAACATATGTAAAATCTACCACTTTTTGATCTAGATTTTAAAGCAACGTTCTGGTACCTTCTCAACTTATGTGTCCTCGTGTCTTACTTCAGAAATACTGATGGAAATTGAAGCAGAGCTGCGCGGTGGCCAACCCAACGTTTTCAATCGAATCTTGAACTGCAAAGACGAGGAGCTTCTTGACCTGAAGGAGGCCAGGCGGCAATTGGAGATCGAATTATCGAATACGAAGAATGAAGTCTGCACACTGAAGCAACAGGTTAGTAACGGCTGTGGCTGACAAAACATCACGTTGCCATCTTTCCCGAGGCGAAGTTGAACGTTGAAATGTTGGCAATTTAACGTGTTGGGCAAGTTGGTAATTAAAGTGTTGTAAACAACTTGATTACGAACAAAACGTTCTCATGAAAGAGTTTCAGATTTACTGCTGAAAAAGTGACGTATTTAGCGGATGCTGGAAGTGAAACGTCTGGATCTAAGCAGATGACTTTGCTGTAATGTCGCGCACAGCCACATGGTGCTTGTTGTCACGTTGTGGGTGTTGAAATCTCAGACTGGCTTGTGAAACAGGTGGCCGACTTGCAGCACGAACTGAACGAGCCGGACGTCCAAATCCGAATGAAAAGCGACGATGGAGACAGCGAGGATGATCACGACCTTGACGTCAAACTGGAACAGGTGAGGAGGAGCAAAGTGAAGGAGATCACTGTTCAAGTGCAGCGAGTCCGCCTCGTCTGCGGGCGTGCGGTGCCCACCAAGACCATCTGCAAGATCAGATGTCGCAAAGTTGCGGTGTATTTCTAGCGTGTTGTTTTTATTCGTCTTTTTCGGTTCTGCGTGCCGTCTTTGCGCAACAACAGCATGTCCACATGATATCCACTTTACTTTCTCACACATGCTTCCGGTTGTCTTGCGTCGACAACCGCGACGGCCCCGATGTCCCACTCAACGTACTACCACCAACACTGGCCTTGCCTTGGCCTGGTTGTCAGCGTTCGATCTGCTTACGTGCAGAGCTTCTTTGATATGCATGAATGCTCGAGGTCGTCTGTTCAGTGCGCTCGGCGATGGCCTCGGTAACAGAGATGGCAGCTGATTGGGACATTTTTTCTTACTGTACTGACCCGATTAGACATTTCTGCAAACAATAGAGAGTTTTGAGTTGAGCGCGAAGCCTTTATGGGACTTGTAAGCAATTAAAGGATACCTGTTTGTCGTACCTTCTACCTTTAAGCGGCAACACAATTGCAAACGAGGATACTAAGTGTTCTTCGTCCAGCAGCAGTTGTCCTTTTTCACTTGTTTCCTTTTTCCCCGAATAGCGTTCGTATGGCCACCAACCGAAAATGTCTGGGCTGATTCAAAATCGTATAAAGGTAAAGCCTGAGATTGAAAGAGGCTAATCTGCTGCTGGTTCCGTTATTAAAGAAGCAGTTTTTCATCTTCATTACTCTGTGTTTTTTCTTATCGCTGATCAGTCGACTTTATTTCTCATGCTTCTCATCACTGTGAATATGTTGAATAAAATTGTGTTTCTTCCCTTTCGTCTCTGATGGTGTTACGTCTGGCGCAAACAATAAATCATTGGAAAGTTGAGACTGGTTGTTAACTGCAGACATGAGTCGATTTCCTTTCTCAGTTGAGTTGACCGTTCTCAAGAAACTGTTTTTTGCATCCCGCCTTATGTTCATGCCCTCAAGGCATGTTGTGGTTTTCGTTTAGCTGCAGCTCTTGCTCGCCACCATACCCTGATCTTAGTCTCCTGCATTTTCCGCTTGAAGTATATCGTTTTTAGTTCATTTTGTAATTCACCGTACTTGCACGTTTTCAAACGCTTGGTATTGGCGTGCGACCATCTGAACTGATTTTATTCCTTGAAGTAGCTGAATTATACGATCTCGCATTTACCCAGACTTGCGATGAAGATAGGAAATACAGGGCTTTTCTCGATGTAGCGTCATGCTTTGTTTTGTCAACGTTAGGTTCAAAGTGCACCGTTCGAAGAAGACAGAGACGATCTTCTTGATGACAAGGCGGACGAGGTCAGTGAAGTTCGTGACTCGTCTGCATCGGAGACGCCGATCGACCGTTCTGACAGCCACGACGAACTCAAAATTTTGCTCGACGCCAAAGAACAAGAGATCTCGAAGCGCGACCAAGTTTTGTTGGAAAAGCAAAAGCTTCTGGAGGAAAAAGAGGGGTAGGAGAGCGAAAATTCTTTCCCCTCTAGCGTTTGCATGAGAAATCGCTTATAAACGATTTAGCAACAAATGAAACCAGAAACGTGTGACAGCAATATATTTTTCATGCTATTTAATAATCACATGCTATTCGCTCACAGCTTTGATTCAACAGCTAACTTAGCTAAATTTTGTGCGAACTGGGCGGCAGTATTTTACGTCATTTCATGCTGTTTTGATTTCGTCACATCCTATGTAAGAGCAAACTAACTTTGCAGACTTTTGACCGACCTGTTCGAGAAATACGAGTCTGTAGCTGAGAAGTGCAAGGAGATGGAGGAGAAGTAAGTTTTGCTCCGAATAACCCTTGTATTGTTGCGCAACTACTCATCCTAACGCCTCTGCTGTGTTTCCAAGGTTGGAGAACGTAGGTTTCGAATTTGACGAGTATAAGCAGAAGCATCCCGATACATCAGATGACCTCGCGGAAGAAGAAAACTTGCGGATAGAAGTAGAGGCTTGGGCAAAGAAAGCGACCTCTGCGCAAGAGGTATTATTTGTTCGAGTATCTCAGTGCGCTACAAAATCAAACGCGGGAGGATTCACCGTTTTTTGTTACAATAATTCATCGAGACACTTGTAATTCCTCACTTCAATTTCGTCTTCGACTGTTGTACGGAAAAGTTAAATTAGCTCTGGTAAGCATTGCTTCGGCAAATTTTGCACAATCGGCATTTCCATCCGTCCTAGCCATGCATCATCGGCAAGGACAGATGGAAATTTTGAAGCTTGAGTGATCGCGCGCGAAAATTGCACCATCTCTGATCACTTGCACGCTGCGTCGTAAGCATTTGCGTGCCTGCTTCAGGAACGCAATCGCATCACGAGCCAGCTGAACGACGTGCAGCGCGAATGTGCCTCTTTGCTCGACGACAATCACCGCTTGGAAAGAGAAAACAAGCAGATGACCGAGGATGCCGAGTGCCATACGTCTAAACTGCAGGAGCTGGAAGATCTCGTCACGGACAGGGAAAACGAGTTGCAGCAAGTGAGGGAGAGCTCGCGTGCACTTCGACGCTTACTCAGCGTTTCGCTTATTTTTATATTAGTTCGCTCAAGCTGAGCCTTAATGCCACAAAGCGATTAAAGACAAGCCTTTTGACGTGGCGTCAGGATTCGTATGACGTAGATATTTGCATGTGTTTATTTGGTTGCTGATGTTTTTGGTGCGTCACATTAGAAATAATATTCCAAAGATTCATGCTGGATAGCAGCCTTTGTCGGCGACGGACCACTATGTCTTAACTTTTTTTCTCAATTTAAAGAAGGAAAATCTCGAATATCGCGTGTTGAAAAGTGTTGATTTTATTGCAAAGCAATTGTCACCAAGATTAACATCGAAAAACTAGTAGTGCTGAAAAAACGTCTTTTCATAATCCAAGCCTATTAACAATGTGCAGTAAGGCTATTTATCGCCTGCACTGTTATCCGTTGTTAATGCATGTTTATTAAGCATCTGACTTGAGTTCAAAATCTACAAAATTGTTGGAATCGGGCTCATAGACCTAAGTGGTGCATAAAGGATTGTTTGTTGATCCAACAAATAACGGTGTGCGCTCGAATGCTGTTGAGCTATCTATGCAAGCTACTGGCCTTGCTCATGGAGGCCTCGAATTTAATTTTGACAAGCGTGTGTTGGATCCCGGCACACTTTTTTCGGTAAAAATGTTATTGAAAAATTGTCTTGTCAAGCTTGCGCCGTTTCGCCCAGTTTTTGTGAAAGCAAAACTTTATTTGAAAGCTTCGACAAGTTTTTGTTCTTTGCTTCAGTCATCTTTTTTCAATCAAACGCACAGCACGAACATAGCGCTGAGTTTGCAGGAGCAGTCGCATTTTCGAACTAAGTGCTATAAAGTCAAGTTAGAAAAGAGGCTGTCCCTCATTCGTAGTTCGGTGATGTTTCAAGACTATTCGCTGTTAACAAAACCGCCTAGCACCTGATGATATCTTTCATAGTCGTGTAGGGCTGACTGCTTTTATCCTACGAGTTCGTTTCGTGAGTTTCCGCCAGTAACGACTTTCTTGTCAAGTGACCGGAGATGTTTTTGAAATGACGTCCTTAGGAAATTAACGGCGGTGTTTTGTTTGCCATCTACCAACAAAGCCTACTGCATGGGTTTCTCAAGCAATGCAAATTTACAGTAAGCTTGGGAACAGAAAGAAGTGTGTGTTGACCATACACGGTCAGCCGAAGCGTCGTATCGTGTTTCCTCGGCGTAGATTGTGGGCGGTACCATTTGTTCGCAGCACAAAAAGCGAAGTTTGGCAGCATAGAAAGGTGTGCCGTTGCATCGATTTTGAAAAAAGCATTTGCATTTTTCAATTAGCCAAGTTAAAAGGCAAAGGGCTTTTTTCACATGTGTTTTCAACCTGACTTTCAGCACTGTTACAATAACCGTTATTTCGTTTGTTGTTATTTCTGTAGGTGCAGGCTGAGGCAAGCGAGCTGCAGCAGCAAGTAACAGTGTTAGCCAACGAGTTGCAGTCGATGCAATGCGTGGTGGATGACGCGACGGAGGAAAAATTCAAATTAGAAGTAAGTTAGCGCGCATTCTGCCGTGCTTCTCTCGACGTACGCGCCGAGAATAACGTTAGTTGTTACAGCTTCGAAAGCTTTTGCGCCGATTTGCTTCCTGTGCATCAGCTGTCTGCCTCACGATGAGAATGATGGTCGTACGTAGGGCCGCTTGATCATCGCCAAAAAACCTACTTGGTCGTTGTTTGAGTTACGACTGGCGGCGATTAGATTGTTTGCCACGCTACTCAGGCGCGCTTGCCTCCGCCTGCCGCAACCTGCACTTTTTGTCCCGTCTGCAGGAAGACGTGCGCAATATGTCGGCTCAGCACAAGAAGCTCGTCATTGATCTTGAGAACGAAATCAAGCGCTTGTCGGCGTCGCAGAACATCGAGGTCCGCATCGACGGAAGCGGCGATGGTCCGCGCAAGACCAGCACTGATGAGGTTAGATCGCGACGCTCGCCTGAGTTTGGGAATGAGGGTTTGAAGTGCTGTTGAGCAACGATCGATTGCCGCTGCGTGTTGTTTTATGATAGAGGAAGGCCTGTGATGTCACTGGATGCGTGATGTTGCCACCGTTCTGTGTAAACTGCAGCAGCACGTGCAACGAAAGCAGTTGGTTACAGTTGTAAAAAGAGCGAAAACTGACAGTTTTGTTCCCACTGCTTGGTTTTCAACAAGATTTTTGTTATTGGTTGGAAAAGAGTAGGGGTGGTAGCGGTGATTAAATGGACGATTTGGAAAAATTTTAAACGTTAATTCAACTGACGCGGTATAGCCGAGCGTCAGCCTTTTTCGTCAGTTGAAATGTCTTGTCAGGTCGATGGATCCATCAAGAACCCAGATTCTAAGAACGAATTAGAACAGCTGAAAAACGACGTAGATGACTTGCAGGAAGAACTGCAAAATTTGACTTTTAAGAACGAAGAGCTGGAAGCGGAAATCGAAAGTTTGAAACAGGTGATTTTTTGCAATAAATCAAAAATAATATTTGCGCCTAAACCGTTTTTCGATAATGTTTTCTGTGTTTTTATGCGAAGCCCGCACCCGCCAACAACTCATGTGCTGCAGACTAGTGCCTCAGCAAACTACCTTGTGGTCTGTATGACGTAACAGCGATCATTGTGTAATCATAGAACTTACGAGGTATTTCAAATCTATCAACGACGTTATGCGCTTGAAGTAACGTAAATGTAAACGAACTGTTTCTCGGCGTTTGTCTGTCAGCATCTAGCAAACAGTGGAGTCTGTGAAAGAAAGTTTGTGAATTGTATTGTTACTCTGCTGTCCCGTCAACCGTGTTTAGCTGCAATGGATGAGACGTTCCTTTACCTCTTAGTGTTTGTGTTTGTTCAGCTTCGTTGTGTTCTGTAGTGTCGGCACGCTTCCCTGTTGCCAGGTAAACCGTTTGCCATGTCAGTTAGTTCTCTTTACGTTGGAGTAGAAGAAATAACAAGTCACAAAATGCTTTCGACCGCTCGTTGCTAGGTTTTGACGCTTCTTTTTCGTGTGCGACGCTGTTTGATTTGGCAGGGAATAATTGCTCTTAGCCGTGTAACCCTTACGCAGCATATCGCCACTCTCTTAAAGGCTGACAGTGTGACAGGCCCGACCTTACATTCACCTGGTACTTGCGTATTGTGAGATAGCTCTAAGAGAATTTGCTGCTTTTATGGTTTACTGTGTTAGGAAAAAAAATCTCAGCGTGCGCACCTTAACAATGATTTAGGCTTAGACTTCTAAAAAAGTTTAGACCAGCGGTTCCCATCGTGGGTCTTAGGCCCCACTGGGGGGCAATTTGACTTCCGAGAGGGGCAGTGAAGTCGACCGAAGGAAGCTGGTTTCAACCAAGGTATTGGGGTTCAAACTTCGTAGCTGAAACGGAGCTCACCCGGGGCAAGAGGGGGGCAATCAAGATTTCAGAGTTGATTAGGTGCAGCATTGGCAAATAAGGTTGGGAACACTGGTTTGGGCGGTAGTTTCTCAACCGGGAGCAATGCCTTCTCCGTGGTAGGTATAAAGAGCTATCGCCTGGGTCTGGGGAACCACGGGTGTTGAAGGTCGTTCGTAGTACACGGTCCTCAGCTGATTCACTCCTGTTCAACGTACTTTGCAGTCGCACGCTGATGAGATGCAGATCACGCGATCGCACCATCAAACGGAATTACGTGAACTGCAACGTCAGCTCGATGAAGCCGCCGCTCGCCAGTATCCTGTGCTCCAAGATGATCTCCAGACTTCACAGGCCTCGCTGGTGAGCGTTACCTGTTTGACGCCTTTTCTGGGCTTATCGAAATAGATCAGTGCATTCGTGTTGCCTGCTTGGCTGGATCACAACTGGTTATGTGATTTTAGACAAGAACGTCTTCGACCGAGAGCAAGTCTTCCGACGACG
>JGI24021J15306_10001696_pt1 | contig 22250 bp, 21 predicted proteins | sample Ectturendosymbi1_FD_15306 | JGI IMG/M metagenome (IMG submission 15306) | reverse complement strand
GTCTTCCCGCATCTGTAGAGGGTTTGAACACCTCTCTAGCTGCAGCAGCTGGCGAGTTATAACCAAAAAACCGAGAGCCAACATAGTGGCTCTGGTGGGCGTTAAAGGGTTTTAAAAAGCTGCGTTTGGTTGTTACTGGTACCTGTAACTCTTCCCATCACCAGCGCTTCATGCGAGAGAAGTTTTTCAAAAATAAAATTACTGAAAGCATTTCCCAGAAATTCCATGGTCAGTGAATGATTGGGTAACATTGATCGACTTTAGTTGAAAGGGTACGAGCTGAAAAAATAGATTTATATGATTTTGTTGATGAGTTTGACAGTCGACATGACAATCGAAGGATTAAGTTACATTGAGTTGATAATTACATGATATAAAGTTCCAACGTAGCCTGTGCAGCCATCTGTGTGAGAATTATGTTGCTCATTGTCTATTTGTCTGAATCTTTTTTTATTTAGACTTAGAGCAGTGGTGCCCAACCATTCGATGGCGGTCTACTGGTAGACCGCGGACTGTTCCCAAGTCGACCGCGAAGGCCGTTGGTAAAAATTATTTTTTTTCTATAGCGGCTTCTAATTAATCGTCTATTTGCTTATAATGATTGCAAAAATTTACTTGCGGCGGCAACATAGCCAGTAACTGACATTATCACATTTTAATAGCCTCTAACAATGGAGGTGTCTTGCAGTTGCCCGCCATGTGTCGTGCAGCGGGATAAAGTGATATGCTAGTTACTGAGACTAACGAAAGCTGCCAGTTTAATATTAGTATTGTGCTACGTGTTAAGTCAGTGAGCACTTATACCAGGGTCTCAAACTCAAATTTCTCTGGGGGCCAAATGAAGACGCGTGAAGTAACTTGAGGGCCACATTATGACGCTGACGAAACAATGGCGGTACCTGAACCTCACTGAAAACAGTTTTTGCATCTTATTTCTTGCGAAAGGTATCGTGCGTTATAGGTAATTCATTTCTAGCTGTCACTACGTTCGTTTACAAGAAACTTGTTCACTCGCTGTCCGAGCACTTTTTAACAAATGTGAATAAATTAAATAACTTAAAGTTATACTTTAAAATTCCCAAAAACTATCACGGACAACACAAAATTCCCTTGCGGGCCGCGAGTTTGAGACCCCTGACTTAGAACATCAAATTTTAGAACTGCGTATGTGGGAGTGTAGGTTGTCAATTTAATGTGTTGATTGGACGGTGGCGCTTGCTTCAGACAGGAGGTTGTCATTGCAATCAGATTAAAATACTTGTCGGTACGACAGCTTCGCAGGAAGTTGACGCACGTTGTTACGGATGTTAGAGTCCGCCGTGCTCAGGAAACCAACAATAATTTTGTGTGATTTTGGACATGTTTTGGTATTTTGTTAACTAATGATAAGTTACGCTATATTTGCGTAAGAATTGTTTGTTTATTTGTTGATTAGGCGCCATGGAGAGCTACTGCCTTCAAACAACTGAGCACGTTTGGGCTTTAAATAGTGCGCTTTCCAGAAAAAATTTATTGCATCCCTACTAGCAGCTACGACCAGAGCGGTTACGCACTCTTGAACCATAACATGGCTGAGACGATACGAGCCAAGACCGACAATTTTCACCGAAAATGGGAGGAAGGTCATTTTTTGTTGATTCTCATTGAAAACCTGTTTCTGTTTGATCTGCAACGCAGTGGTGGCGCTGACAAAGAAAGGAATTTGAATCTGCATTTTAAAACAGTGGAGAGCTGTGAGAGGGATTTTCCTGCCAAAAGGCCTTTACATGCCACAAAATGCGGGATTTGAACGTAAAGCTTGCAGCACGGCAGTCAATCTTCACCAAACCCCAAAACCCAGGATAAGGCCGCAACTATTGCTTCCTATCGCGTCAGTCACGTCCTTGCTAATCACGAAAAGCCATTCCAAGTTAGCGATATTGTGAAGGAAGCCTTTCTCGAAGCAGCAGATAGCTTTTTTGAAGACTTCAACAATAAAACACAGATTGTGAAGTGCAACTCTCCCAAAATACTTCTACAAGGCAATGTGTGGGAATAGCTCTGTATATGGAGGAGCAACTAAGGAACGTTATTGATACGTGTGGGTGCTTTTCCCTCCAATCTGGCGAGTTGACTGATATGGTGAATGTGGCACACTTGTTTGTTTTCATCGAGCTAGTTTTTGAAGACACGAGTACCAAGGAAGAGCTACTCACCATTTTGCCATTAACAGGACACACCAGAGATGAGGATAGAAAATGGTATGTCTTGGCTCGTTTCGGTTCATTTTTAATGCTTTCGTGGGATTTGTTAAGCAGACAAAACTGGCGCTCTTGAGTTGATGCTAGTGACATTGCCACCAAACTCCAGTAACGTTTCGACTCGGAAAGCTCCGCTGTTGAGGAAGAGATCATGCCTTTTCAAAATGACATTGAGATCAAAGCCAGATCAACATCCGCTCAACCTAGAGAGCATGCAGTGTTCTGCGAACTACTGGTGGTGGAGTGGAGAAATGTCCCAATCTCAGATGTGCCTTGAACTTGACAGCTCTTTTTGGATCAACTTATTTGAGTCTGTTTTCTCGCACATGAAAATCATCAACTCTTGAGTACAGATCAACAATGACCACCTGGTTGCTTGCCTATGCCTTGTAACTGGCTGCTACACTCCTGATGACGCGAAGATAGCCACCCTATCCCAGTGCCAGGTCTCCCACTAAGGTTGGAGGCAATTTCAATGTGTCAAATTCAGAGATCCACCTATTTTGTAACTAGTTCATTTTTCTATTTGGTTCATATCAAGGTCACTGCTTTGCTCATCAAACTGATTGGTATACGTGCGTGTTTGTGATGTGACATTTAGCGGTTGTGCGACAGCAAGAAAGTGTTGTGAAGTCAGTTACTGCAGGCTGGAAACGATGTGTAGCGTATGGGTATGTGATGTTCACTGGACTGGCAGATCCCGGGAGACGGGCTACCTGAAAAGTAGATCACGGAACAAAAAAGGTTGGGCACCACTGACTTTAGGTACTGCATGTTTCGCGTATGACCGGACGGTCATACATCAACGCAGGGTTGAAAAGTCAGCTTTTCAGGATCAGTCAGAAAAAACTTCAGTGTGAATAATAAAGTGAACGACTTTGTTGGGAATATTCTGCAAAATGAGTTTTACGCCTACTGTTACATCTTGCTACCACGTACACGCCGATGCACACCTGTCTGTGGCGCTGCTATGCTACTTAGGTGTCGAAACCTCGCTACTAACTGTATCATGCATTGAATAGCCCTCACACTATCCATCCTGCACACTCATAACAGTAGTTGCATAACATTGTTATGGTCACACCACAATCACAAAATGTTCATAAGCTACCACAAAAACGGATTAGTCAGTGTCACAAAACCGTTGGAAGATGGTTTATCTTTATATGCTTTGCAATAAGAATACAGCCTACCTGACTCTGTTTCATGATGGAATTCGTGGTTGGAACCATTTCGCTTTTATGTGATCACTTTCTAAAGCTGCTTTTGTTCATGTGAGGCCGGCACTATTGTGTACTGAAAATGGTATTTCGATTTACATGTGCAGTGCTGTGGAAGTTGCATGGTTAGCACAGAATTTTTGACACAGCAGTACATGTGTGTGATTGCATGTACAGTGGCATATAGGTGTCTCTAGTGAATAATAACGCTAGTTCATCTTTAATGCTATTCACAAGCCTATCTGGGGTTTGATGGGTTCAATCATAGCAACTTAATCTTCGAAACAATGAAAAAACACCATGCAAGATATAATTTATTTTGCCCCCCCCCTACTCTTTCCTTGGCCCGCAGTGGCCCCCACTATCATTCTAAAATCGCCACTGGCGGCGACCAAGCAACGTTACGCGCGGCTACGATCGACTGAAGCAGAGAATGCTCTCCTCGCCCCCCAGTGATCGAACCTGGCCGTGCTAACCTACCACCTGGCGCTGTTGAGCTGTACGCTTGGCAAGGCTTTAAAATCAAGTCACGCGTACAAACACAGGTCAGTTACAGATCCAAATGAATTTGAGAGCACGGGACGAAATCGAAAAACGATCAGAATTTTGTAAACTGCAGACAATGCAAGACATCGACATGCATCGAAAGGCTCGATAAAGCTTCAGAAGTCTTTGACGTATCAACAGTTATTGGTTGAATAATATCCAGGGTACGGTTTGGTGGCATTCAGCAATTTAATGGCATTGCATTCGTTCTGTTAAAGACGACGTATAGACCAAAACACACCCAAGCTATGTACAAGCACAACATACAAAATAATTTCGTGTGTCTGTGTCACCTGACGATCGACGTGCCACGCAAATGACAGTGATTGGAATATTATTATAGAAGTTAAACCGAAAACTAAACCATTTTACGCGAACGATACCCGGCCAGATGGAGAATTTGATCATGAAACAGTGGTCGGGAATCAATGGGTTTGGTTTCAACTTTGCACACAATTTCGCTCAAATCATCGTTTGCCACACAATTGCAGACGTCATCATGCTAAACAGCGACAGAGATCTCGCACGAGACACATTCTTCCTGATTGTCGCCGATGCCGAACTGGGCTTTCTCGTCGATCCAAGTTGCATCAGTGACGAAGCAGCGTCCATCAATTTCCTAGAGGCAACAGGCTTTGCAACTAAAACCGATGAACACAGTACACTGAACTACCTTTAAGCAAGCAAATAACTGTTTTCAAAATTGCTTTAAGGAAAAAAAACGCGTCAAGTTCGTGCTTTTGCGTGAGACTGAATGAGAACGGGCTGAACACGAGTCGCTATGCGGCATCAAGAAACCATTGGCAAGCCTGCGACGAGGCAGAGTAAAGGGAACATGTGTGGACACAACAGGGCATTCGTTAAGTACGAAAACAAATCCAACTGTTGATAAGAAGCACGTAGCTTCGCAGGCGTTGGGCTATTTGGTCGTTTCGTTCAACGCACTTATCAATTCGATGATGAAGCATTTTTCTCAAATACGGGTGGACAAGCTTTTGCATTGATAGAAGAATATAACTTAAACATGTTCACCCGGATGCTGGTTTTATCGAAGGAGAGATATCGTACAATTATGATTAGAAACATTTTAATTTGTTACGTAACCACGAATATTAATTCGCAGTGACAAGCACTTGGATGATGACAGACGTGGGATGAGTGTTATACCTTCTTTTGCAGCAGTGGCCAGAAACCAGTCGTTATTCTTTTGTGCGGCAACAATTTAAGTCTTTACAGTGTTCCTGAAGCGCCGATACAATTACGTCTTATTTTAAAGGGTAGCTCCCCACACTCTTGAGATATCAACCTGCTCACCTAAATTTGGTCTACTCCTAAAAATTTCCAAAATCTGTCCGAATTATTGGTGTAAAGAAGGCACGACTATGACGTATATAGAGACATAACGTCAATCAGAGGGGAAATGTTGCATGCTTGGTTGGAATTGGATACTTCTTAAACTTTGTCATTTAACACAAATTGTATGTTTTCGTGGTCGTGAGCTTTTCAATAGGACTTCTTCAGATAAAAATTTTTGTCAACAATGACTTGCTCGTGCAAAGTAAGTTCAATCACAAAATCGGGTTTTTGGTACGCCGTTGGTGCAAGAGTTCATTATGAAGTTTGATTTTCGGTCAAATCTAATGAACTTTGAAAGTTAGGTGTTTAATTTATTACGCTGTTTTCAAATATACATACACACGAATAATTAAGGTGTGAACTACGTAAGTGGATTCCCGGTAACGCGCAATTGTATGTAGTGTTTATCATGCCCGTGAAAGAAGTCAACAGAAAAACATCACCAAACAAGGAAAACTAACCCTAGTTTGCAGTCACTCATAATGCGCTTATAAAACGAATTCAGCATACAGGCTCAAGCACGATGCTTTAGGTCAAGGGTCACCAGTATGGTGCCCGGACACCAGGTAGCCCGAAAGGGCCACGTAGGTCGCCCACGGGCGTGTTCTGAAAATAGCATCAACATCATCAATGTCTTCGCACAGATGAATGTCATCAAATTATTAATAATGACATTATTAAAGCGTAATTTTTTTATTTCATAAGTGTGCGTCAAACTTGCAGCTCCTCACATTTAATCGGTACCCAAGAAATAGCCGAAGTTCCAGTAAATATGGTGACTCTTGCACTCAAAGTCATTTGAAAAATTCGTAATAACACCCATTGGATTTCGTGTGTTTCACATATTTGGACATGGTGCTGAGAACGGATTCGAGCTTCCACTAATTTAACTGAAGTCGGAAACAACCAGAAGTGTTTCGTTGCAACAAAAATACTCATGAACGTCCTTCACACCAAAACAATAACATTGATGTCACTCGACAATCATGCTCGAAAACACAGGTTCATAGAACAACACACGTGGCTGGTTATAAGAGCTCGGCAAATCACTTACTACACTGCGTGTGCACTTGAAGTTGACGCCGTCTATGTTCAAAATATCGGAGGCAATCTTCTTCAAAGCAGTACTGAAAAAAAAGTTTAATTTACCGACTGGTCATAAACAGTCCACACTTCAAAATGATAATAGTGGCCAATCCAAAAAGTGTGCTTATCAAAAACAATGTTTAGTGTGCTTATCAAAAACAATGTTAGACATTGCCAATGCTTATGGATAGCAATAGCCACATCGACTTTTATTCATGCACACATTCACAGCGAAGTGCGTCCACAAATTGTGTTGGCTTTAACTAAAGCGTCAGAAGGCCGAACCATGCATTCTAACCAAGTAACTGGTCCTAAACAATGGTCAATCAACGATATATCACCACTACGTCAAGAGAAAGCAAATGAAGTCAACAATTTGAACAAAACCTTGCGGTTTGAACAGAAGAAAGCAAGCTTCCGCCACTGGTCAGCAGTGAGCTTCAACCACGGGGACGTCAAGAGTTTGCGAAGGGTAAAAAATACAATCCCATAAAAGATAAAACCTTGCAATAAGTTCAACATGGCGCAACTGGCAAAGCCCGAATGACCATATAATGATATCCCGGGGCATCTAAAATGCGATCCTGGTTGGTTAACACAGCATGGTTTCTTAAATGAGAACGCACACAATACACGGGCAACAAAAATATACGGTGAGAAAAGGCTCGCCGGTGTGAGGATTTTCAAGCAAACCAAAGAAACACATTTCCCCGACGATAGTGACGCTGTCCGATGATATAAGACAAAATGTATCAGTCTTTTTCGAAAACACTGATTCCGTGGCAGAAAATAGCAACAAAACAAAGCTACATCTAGTACGTAGTATTATTCCAGTTTTAATCCGGTTTTGTTTCCCGTTAAATTGGTGTGACAGGATTTACCTCGTTTCTTCACTTTATACCATTTTTGAGCTTTTTGAGCACCACACTTCAAAATGAGAATGGTGGTCAACCACAAATACTTCATATGTTAACAATTACCTCTGAGCTTCAGATATGCAGTAGTAGATCTGGCGAGTACTGAAACCATTGAATGCAGAACCAGCGGCAACAGTGTATGCTCCCATGTCTGAAATAACAATTCAATTCACAATCTCGTGGATCAGCTCGGATATAATCATTATCACTGCAGAAGCTAGCACGTAATCAAAGCCACAATTAAACACAGCCTATGCATATCGGCATGCCGATTTGTCGGTCGAGCTCTAGTTCATGCTACAGGCCTGGCTCGTCATGGCGCGGTTAATCAGCACTGACTCAGTTTCGGGGTCGATTCGCCGGCCAAGCGCTGGCTTATCCTAGAACTCATGCGTGTTTCCTGATATGGGAAAGCTTGTTAATATTCAACAGAACAGCGCACTGTTGTAGCTTCATAAGTTATTACAGCCAAGCCAACAATCTGCCATAGATGGCACTGCCCGTCATTTCCCACTTGTGACTTTCTGGCTTTAATATCCAAAAATCTTTCCAACAACAAAAAGATCAAAATAGCATTGATCCGGGTCGGCATACGTTGATGCACTCGTATCCGCGTATAGCGCCGAAGGACGTCAGCGTATAAATGGTGCCTTTTACAACGCTATCAACCGGCCTTTTAGCTCCGGGAAAACAAATGTAGCTTCGGAATTTTAGCTCCGGAAATGTCACAAACCTCAAACCTGTCAGTTTTCACAACGCCGAAGATTTTTAACTTCTCACAGTTTCTTAACCACAACAACACAGCAGTAACTCACCAGTGCAACGAACACCATTGTTCGACTCCAATAAATTTTAACGTAAAACATCTGCAAATCCTGTAGGGCGCGACACCGCTACATCACTTACCTTTCCATACAATCCAGTCACCAACGTTCAGTTGCGGCAAACGAACGCATTCCACAACCCGATCGATGCCATCACACGTCGGTCCCCAGATGCTTGAGGCAAACTTTTCGGCGCAGCTCGATTGGTGCTGAAACACCGAAATAAGTCAGAGATTGAGAATGGCTCAACCCACAAACCAAAGCAGGACTACTTCGTGAAGCAAGTTTCCGAATTGGACGCACTTTTCCCCGTGCACCAAAGGATGAGTCTCGAGCAGCCATGTCCAAACCGTGACCCGCCCACGACTCAACCAATGGTTTTGTGAGTTGAAGGTTTCCATTGTGTACATCAGTGCTCTTCAACCCTCTTGTCATGGAACCCCAATTAACAAAAATTAAAAAAACACGCATTACTTGGAAGAAAATCAAGTTTTTCGTTATTAGACACTTCAACAAATGAACAGTTATTAACAGAAGTTAAAAAGCAAGAAATTTAATGACTCGGTTGTTCTTGCATTTCTGGAATACATCTGCTACATTCAGAATTTGGCAAAAAGAACCCGTATCTCAAATGCGTCGTACCATTTTCAAACTTGGCAACTGAATTACATCTGGTCCGCTTCGGATCAGGTGCGTCGTTTACATTTGAACTACACTGCGCATTACCGTCCACACCTTCGCTGTTGTTATTATTTCGCTTCACATATGAAAATCTGCTATTTTGCTTCATCTAGCTTGACTAAATAGTAAAATTTGTTGGAACAGTATTGTGAACTTCACGTCAGCAACATCGTAAACTATGATGCAACAAATTGCACAACAGTGAGCAACAACTCTCAGTATTTCTTGTTCCGCTATTTGCACTCAACCTCCTGTACAACTAACTGGCTTACTTGGAGTCTGAATGCATCACGGTGATCTAAAAATTACATAATGACGCTCCAACAATACTGAAGCAAGAAATAACTTCTCTTAAACAAGGAACTCTCACGGAACCCTACCATACGTGTGTTGCAGAACCCCGGTTGAAGAACACTGGCGTATGTATCATATACTCAGAGCTAGTCTCTATTTTGACAACGTTAAATTCGCGATTTTTGATGCAATGGTCCTCAGCGCCACTTTATTACGTCTGCACTGCGTACTGGCAGATTTCCATGTACCCACTGACACATCGGCACAAAACAGATTTGTTCCATTGGCACTAAATAGATTATTTCAACCATTCTTGTGACATTCGCATTACACTTGCCTATGACACAGTTATGGAGTGATTAGAGGTGCCAAAAGTAGTTATCCATTGCAGTTTTAAGCTCAATTTTAGTTCGCCGAGAGCAAATTAAGCCAGTCAATGTGCGGCCTTCGACAGTAAGTCATCCAATGCGGCCCTCATTAAGATAGTAACAACATTTTTGGGCGAGTAAGGCATTTCGGTCGGACATAGCTGGTGTGGACAATGTAGCAGCGTTGCCANGCGCGGTTTTCAGTCTCAAACCACAGGTCGCAAAAGAAAAAAGACTCACGAGTAAAGTGGGTGNGACATGTGCGTGATCAAAAAACAAGCAGTTGAAGGATCCGTACAAACCATCGTTGATATAGTACATGTAAGCAGGCTCGTGATTCGCCAACGGTGACACGGTATTGTTTTCCACCGATCCTGAAGAGAAACAAACGGTTGGCTTCTGCGTATGTCCGGCTGCTTTTGCAGCAAACACAACCATGTCATCTGATATGGCGCAAGAAGTTGCAAAATATCGGAAACATACAACATAGACTCTACTGTATGTGCGTAAAACATGTAGACCTCGATTCGACTGGAATTTCCAGCGTAGAAAAATTGTATTGTGCCCTACATCCGTCCCAATGCCGCTTTTGACAAAGGTTGGCTTTCAACGCTTCTCTGGTCTGGTACTGGTTAATTCAAAAAATATGTTAACTCTTGCCTAACAAATTGAAACCGAAATCGAAGTACTTACACGTTAGCTACTTATTTCTAGCAATTTTTTAAACGACATTTCAGTAACAAAGAAATTAAAGGACTAAATTACTAAGTTAGAAGACAAGTTGGATTCCAAACCTCATATAAGGCTGTTCAAATACGTAATGAAATCAAATAACTTTAAAGAAAATCTTGCTACTAAACTGCAAAAAGGAACAATGTATGTCTCTGCGTTTCTCTTTCTTCGGTGAACTTCCTGTAGAATAACAAGCAGCTTTCAACCGTATGTTTATCTTTTTTGAAGTGGTTTACGGGCATTCACCACTGCACAGACTACTAATATAGTTTAGTGCACTTCACTGAGAGGCTAACTCTAGGAAGTTGTAGAGAGCATTGTGTTCTTCAGACGAAATGCGGTCATCGACGTGCTGCAGAAACCTATTTCAGCTACTCTGTTAGTGTGGAAATAAGCTGCTCTGTTAAAAAAAATACACACACACACACACATATATATATATACATTGCGCTTTAGGATCTTCGCTTCTTTGGCCTTGCACCCCGTGGAAGACTAAAATGTCAAGACTTATAAACGAGTAACTGCCCGCTGAAGTTTGAAACAAGGATTCGATTTCGGATGAAAACCCACCATTTGCAGGTATGCCATCCGACAGTTCAGCCACGACTTTTTTCTTGGCAATCACATTAGTGGTGAGAGTGAAAGCAGAAGCGGCGTAATAGCGACCGGGCTCAGCAATGATGCGCACATGGCTGTACTTCTCCACCGGAAACAGCAGGTCCAGTTGACCGTTCACAGCCGACGTGATCTGGGTCAGTGAAAAGGCTCGTGTCAGCTGTTTAACGGTAGTTTTAGTTGCATCAGAAATTAAGTTCGAACCCAATAAACACGAGTGCCAGACGTCCGCTAACATCGAACGTTGCTGTCGTTTTATTTGACAGGGTTCCCACACACACAAAAAAACAACATTTCCATACTTTTCATTACCTTTCCAATACTAAATCAAAGAAGTTCAATAGCATTACTTCTCTTCATTTGTCGAAATTGTTAATTATGAAACACAATTTTACATATTGCCCAAATAATGAACTGCTTTACCTTCAGTAAAATTATGCTCAGATACTTCTGATTTCTTTCCCATTTAGAATTTCAATACTTTTTCAAAACTTTACGTACATTTTGGTCAAATTCAATACTTTTTCAAGGCCTTGAAAACCGATTTTGAAATTCAATACTTTCAATACCGCGTGGAAACCCTGATCTGACCTCGCAAATGAACCTTGACTGGAGTGCAGCGCCACGAATGATTTGTCCGGAAAAGCAAAACCGCCGGCCGTTTATCTCGCACCTACATCAGTGTGCCTACTGCCGATAAAACGATGATGTCGATTAATCATACCGGCGAAATTGCGCCGAATTGCAAGATTGTGGGTAGTAAATCATGATTTTGCAAAAATGTGAACATCTACATGTGTATTTCTTAAATTGTGAGCAATTCACATTTTCTTAGGACTTGGTTTAATATGCATTGCAATGTTTCCTGTGTTTTGAGTAGTGCTAAATTATCGGTATCGGCCTAAAACAGTCTTAATGATGGAGCTCCACGTGGTGCGTGACATTCATTTCATTAGAGTTTAGTCACTAAATGAGGTTCTATTTTAACTTCTATTGGAACGATTTCGTCCTGTGAGTAGAAATTTAAAACAATCACTGGCTTCTCAAAAATCTGTCCCGAGTTAACTAAAAAATTAGCAAAAAAACAAGTCGAAAAAAAACCTGTTCCCATACTGCAAAGGGTGTTTTTCTTGAACATCACCAGAAACAAATAAAAAAGTTATGTTACACACCTCCTCAAATTTTAATTCGACATCATCCGTTCCCGGAAAGCCGCCACCTATGTCGAGAACGTTGAAATGGAAGCCGACTGATTCGGCGTAGTCAAAGAGCTTGCGGGAGTTCTGCAAAGCTTCAACGAATGCAGCTGTATCTTGACAACCACTTCCAACGTGAAAGCTGATCAAACAAAACAACTCATCAAACTTCATGGTTGCCCTGATTAGCGCTAAAAGTCACGTGACTGGTGGAGCACAGCTTCGACCCGAGCGATAGCTTGGGTTAACGGCGACACAAAAGCGATGAGCGTTTTTGACGAAAAATAAACCAAAAGATTAACTCGATCCAAAAATTCTCTTTGGTGGACAAATAAAAGCAAAAGACGGTTGTTTTTACGAACAACTGCAGCAAACACCGTCAGCATTTTTGAAGGTCTATTTTGTTCCATTGAATGAAACAAATCATATATTACACGCAAAGAAATTATAAAGGAACAGTGAGAACTCCAAAGTTTTACATTGGATTATGGAGAAACAACGGGGTGCGCAACCGTTCAGAAGCACAACCTAGTAACGAATGAAAGCAATTAGGTTTCTAGGACAATCAACGCAGTTTCGTAAAAGAATTCATAATGTCTACTTTCTTTACACTGCAGAGCTGACGGTCACTTATTCCCACAAGTTGTTTGCGCGCGTCGAAGCCTGTGCCACTCGTTCGCTGCAATCCGCAAATATCTACCTGATCCCAACAACGTTGAGTTCCATTTTGCGAGCAGTGTCTATTAGGCCAGGACAAGTATCCGGATGCGCACCGTACTTCATGCTGAAGCGACAAACTGAAGCCGAATCGTCGGTTTGGATGCGCAGCAGGAGCCTGTAGCAACGCAGAGACGGAATAGGAATAGTTTCCGCAACACAACGCACGTTGCCTTCGTTGGGCTGAACATTTTTGTCAAGCATAGATATAGTTCGTGTACGGGTTGCACATAGTCGTAGTGCGGTACGTTTTACGTTTCAGGTTCAAACTATCACTTCCACTCCAATATCGCAGTTAAATTTGTGCAAGCTCACGTGCGGATGTCACGCTCTAGTTCGAGCAACGACGCACAAGGAAAAGCATATACTGAAAAGCCTAACCAAGCCGTTGTGCCGCAACAGGCTGGTTTCATGCACGGCACCGCTTAAACGTAAATAGGTCAACCAGCGGGAGATTTTTTTGCAAATAGCACGGTTCGGTCACCTGTTTTGAGATGTACACAATACAGGAAACAAACGCACGTTTGCGCAGTGCTTTTCACCGGTGGTGTGCAGTAGGCCGTACCAATTTTGGGCGAATGTCTCTGATCTCTACGTAAGTTGGTCGAAAGTCGCAGTTGGACTCATCATTCACAAAAATGACAAAAAAAGTAAATTCAATTGTTGTTCGACGCCTCCTCTATGAGCGTTTCCATGGAAACAAAATGCACTCATTAAGCTTCTGGCTGATCATTGCACTGTGGATTACAATGTTGAACAAGATTTTTTTTCTACATTCTCCACTTAAGTTCCGTAGAAGTACCAGTAAGCATCAAAAATGAAAATCTTGGGCCTAAAATCATCAAAAAATCAAGAAATCTTAAATATCTCAATATATATATAAAATATGCAAGTCAAATGTATTAAATGCATATAGGAACATGTTAGGTCTGGTTCATTAAAAAAAAATTTGTTCTAGCTCTTTTGGTTGTTGAGATCTTGCATTTTTCTATTTTTTGGGTTGTTTCCATGGAAACGCTCACAGAGGAGGCGTCAAACAACAATTGATTTAACTTAACTTTTTTTTTGTCATTTTTGTGAATGATGAGTCCAACTGCAACTTTTAACCAACTTACGTGGAGATCTGAGACATTCGCCCAAAATTGGTACGGTCTAGTGTACAGGATTTTGGAGTCCAATCCGGCCAGATATTAGGAATTTTTTTGGATTGGATATCGTTTTACTTGCAACCGGATATGGATCATCCAATTGAAGCAAACTAAAGCTTGAGCCATCTCAAGCAACGTGCTGCTCGGAACTGTGAAGATGACCACAATTGCATTGTTTTACTATGAAGCAGACCGTGGTTTTTCAGATGAAGTATGCTTCATTTTTTAAATCAGTATTTATTAGTAAATTATAGTAAAATGCTGGTGGTTATTAAAGCATTAGCAAAAAACGTCTTTTCAGTGTACGAAGTACACCAGTGTCGATCTCAACAGCGTAGCTTAGTAGTCTAACTCAAAGTGGCCAAAACAAAAAACTACTAGTACTAAGCATGCCGAAAATGTATTGACAACTTGACCATGTTGTTGCAGGTACAAATACACCTAAATTGAGAAAGAAAACTTGAGAGGTATTGGTTTTAATAAAAAGTGACATAAGTAAGTTGTTTGTTCTAGGCCTAACAGTGCTAGAAGTTCAGTTTGGAATGAGTTTTAGAATAAAACGGACATTGCACTGTGTTAAGAAATTATTTAATTGGACATAACATCATGGTGCTCGTTTTGTCACTGTTAAATTAACATGCAATAGCCGGTTGGCATGCTTGGAGTCCAGCAGGTACACAAATCTGCTACCATTTGATTTAAACAACTCCATTAGACTATACGAGAATTGTATACAACTACAACATCTGCTGTCATATAGAAAAAGAATTGTGCACTTCTTGTTAAGTTGTAAGAAAGTCGTAAGTTTGTAAGTGTAAGATTATAAGTTGTAAGATTGTTAAGTCGCCTGTAAGATTTGTCTTACATTTACAGGACTGATGATGCGTTGCAAAACGCGAAACTAGTTTCCCCGTCAATAATCTGTGACTGATTTACTGGCCGCCATCTTTGTGGCTTTTAACTATGATAAATAGATACGCTTGCAAGTTTTAATCGTCGCAGAAGAATGAAAGCAGAAAGCAGGCAGATTCCACAGAAGCTTGCCGCAAGGCTAAAGTTTGTTTGTTGTCTTGTTAAGTTCTGTCACAAACTGACTGTGGTGGGCAGTGGAACCAAAACATGTTGGCAGTGTCTGTTTTGCCTCATGAGGCAAAGCACTGCTGTAGCTATTTTACCCTTAGCCGAACACGATGGTTCAAGTGGTCACATGACAAGTGCGGAACGCATGACATATTGATCACGATGTCTGTTAATGGCTTAGTCCGGTGGACTAGTGTTGTCATGGTATCGGTGCTGGCAAGCTGTTAGTGGCTTCTTGACAGCGTTGTGTGAACTGTAGGTCAAACCCTAATCCTAAATTCTAACTCCTAGCCTTGTCTCTTTGCATATCGTACATTGCACTTGACCACTTCAACTAATCGTGTCCGACTAAAGGCAAAATAGCCACAACTTTTGCCTCATTAGGCAAAATAGACACTATGAAATATGTTGGCTAATGTGTAACTGAGTAAGCAGTTTCGGCTTTGGATTGGATATCGGAGTACATAATTTTAAATTCTGGGATATGGAGTTTATGAAAAAATTTCGGATTGGATCAGGATTACAAAATTTCCACCGTGCACCAATGCTGTACACCTTTCTGGAACCACGTGACATCAACCGCCGCTCACTTTGCGTCGGGAAACGTTTTCTTCATCTTTATCAGCTCATTTTCGTTGTCAAAGACAATCAAGTTGACGTTGTTTTCTCTGGCGTAACAGATGTGCGACTTCTGCTTGCAAGGATTAGCGTATACGATTTGCTCGGGTTTCGCTCCCAGTTCAAGCATCTGGCGAATTTCAGCCTGAAAAACAAGAGTTGAGCGCGATCATGGCCTGAATTGTATATTATTCAGACACAGCGACGTCACATTTCGCTGTGATCTTTGGCAGCGCGTGGTAATTTGGAGTTTGGACACAATGAAACAAATGATTTTTTAAACTTGGCACATTTCTACGGTACTTCGCGCTTTCACGTGCACTAAGTTAACAATGGATATAACTGCTTGATATGTGCCACGAGGTTATAAAGTTACTTCAAATAAGTGACAATCACCATTGGTTCCAAACAATTCATGTTTACCTTGCTAGCACAATCAAAGCCCATTCCCATTGCCAACATCAGTTTCAGCATCATTTTGTCAGGGTTGCATTTGACTGCATAATGTGGTTGAATACGCGGGAATTCTTTTTGCCAACGCTGATGTTTGCCAACAACGTCTCCAAGATCACACACATAGAAAGGATCGTCAGCGTTCTGCAAAAGCACATCGAATAAGTCACAATATAGCAGATAATTCGGCTTACGAAAGTAGTACATTGCGAAGAAGTTGAACATTATCTGTTTCAATGACGCACTCGTGCAGTTGACAGCTGGCACGGGTACTGCACGTCAATACTGCCACTCACAAAATCACTCCCCAATCTTAGTCCACAAGCGCAATCCTAAACGGATTTGGCGGAAGCAGCGTGTGGGAAACACTCCCTTGTTCCATGAACTATTGTTTCTTACGATGCAGCTCTGCGAACGAAACAGCGACAGGCTGAATAAAGCGAAACAAAATAATGTTGTCGCCAGTTCGGTGGTAAGTGAATCAAGCATTCCTCTGAGACAATCAGCAGTGATGAAGTCGATTTACAATAAAAGTTGATAATACATTTGTGCAAAGACTGAATAAATTGCAATCATAATTTTTTGTTACAACCGAGATGATTAAAGTGGAGTTGCAATCCGCAAACTGTGTTATACATCGTGCATACTCTCTTGACTGCAGCAAAAAGTGCTGTGTGCACGTGCTATGGGTTAAAATGTGTGAGGTCTCCGAATGTATCACGTTGTGAATTATGGCGCACAATAACATAATAGCGGATGATTTGAGCCACACGAAGTGAGTCACGAGACAGGAAATACATAGCCTGTAGAAAGGTCTGAAAAAATGGCGTCAAACAGACTGACGAAAGATTAAGTACAAACGCAACTGCTACTTTCTAATTTTAATTAGGACACTTTATTCTAAAACGAACTGCAAAGAAGATTTGGCGCATGCGGGTTATGTCTGCACTGCAAAGAATGTAGCAATCGATTCCACCTCCACCACACAAAATCTATAAAAAAAAAACGGAGGTTCTGCCATTGCCAGCTCAAACGTCTTGATCGGTTGAAATGGTTTACTTAATCACGGTACATCAAACTTGGCCATACCTCGCGTTCGGAAGCTTGCAAAAGTTTTGATTTGACAACAGCATCTGTATCGACAACAGACATGACATCTACAGTCGTAGAAATGTTGCTGGTCTGTTTCATCTTGGCCGGGTAAGAACGCGTAAAAATGGGTATTACACAAATAAGTGGTGTCTGCTCGCTGCAAAAGCAAAAACAATTAAACGAGATTAGGACAAAACAGCTCAAACCATGTACAGACAAGCAATACTAACGATACACCACGAAGTCGACAGTGGCCACATGCCCACATCTAGTTTCTTAAACATTTCGATAAACCAAACAATCTTGCTAATAGAAAAATCTTTCACCTGTGGGGAAAGGGCTTGCCTTTCATTTTGTTGAACAACAGAGATCATGCAATGGGTTATTTTATACTCAACAAACTATCTTCAACATCACATCAGCAAAGGAACTCTCTTTAATATAACTTCTCTATTTTTGATTTTACTGTAAAAATCTCCAAAACATTTTCTTCAAAATGAAGTTCAATTCCAGGTATTGCCACTACTAGCTCTGATGTCACAGTTTGTTTAATAATTAATTCTGTTTTGCATCAAGTTTGTTTGCACCAATAGTAAATAACATTCCCAAAATTAACCATTAGTTCGCAGCAACACACCTGCATGCTGTAGCACACAAGTAGATTGGTATGGAAACCTCAATTGTTCACCATTAAACATGTTACAATCCAATTGGCTGATACACTAACAAAAGAGTTGCTGCCGAGCAATCATTAGCGAAAATTTGCCTCTAGCATCAAGTTAGAAAAGCTAATCCAAGAAACATTTCTGATAGAAAATGTTAATCAGGAAAGGACTGCAACATCTAATAAAGCGGCAAAGCATTCACATACTCACTCAGGATGACAGGAGACACAAGATCACGACAGATACCCACGGGGTGCTAGCTAGGATCCCAGGGTGGAGTGAAGTTGAAGTCAAGCTGTTCGCGATACAAGCACAGGCCTTCCTGTCTTGAAATGTACTTGCTGATGCAAGCCAACTAAAACAATGTTTTTTTTATTTAGAAAGCACAACAGAATTACAAAAATGACACATAAATCCATGGTTTGATATATATAATTAAAGATATATATCATGAGATTCCACTGAAATTAATTCTTCAGAATAAGATTCGACTTTCACAATTTCCAACAACAGTATTTCTTTGAATGCCTCCATTTGAATCAGAGTATCTCCATTAAAAACAAAATGTGTTATCAGTATATTTCTTGTTGCTCAAGAAAGACTCACATTATCCTCAGAAGTTTCTTGAGATGAAACAACTAACTTAATTTGGATTTGTCTGGCTCAGTATCTGAGACATATTTACAAAAATGTGAGTTGTTTCAGATGGAACGGTGGTCTGAAACAGGGGTCAGTAAACACTGGGGCTGCAGCCTGGTGCTTGCTGTCAACAAATTGTTACCGGGCTGTGTGGAACCAAGGCCAAATTGGTCCAGATGTGACTGCAACAATTGACATAAGGAAAACACTGCAGGTACCGCATTGACTACCATAACCCCTACAGGTCGCAGCACCTTATTTGGGCAAAGCAAGCCCAGATCTCTCACTGAATCAGTGTCATGATGACTTACAAGTTGTAATAAATTTGTATGTGCCAAACATTCATTATGTTATTGAAGGTTGGTCTGCAAAGTAATGCCAGGCTGATACCAGTCCACAGTGTAAAGGTTGCTAACCCCTGATCTAGAACACTGAGCAGACAAAACGATATGAACATTCATTTCGTGCACCCATATCCAGTGAAGGATAACACACCCACCAATTATACAATCATAATACACATATGTAACACTGATCTACCAATACTTACCTGATATGGAGTCAAACACACACTCTGATATTCTTTTAACGACGTAATTTTGCCAAATTTTAAACAACAACTAAGTGAAATGACCTAGGCTGCAAAACAGAGGAAACCCAGGTTAGAAGCTTGCATCATTCAGTTGCACAACCAGGGGTTTTATCCAGGGCTGCAGAACCGGAGCCCCGAAACCAGTCATTCTTGGTGGAGCCAGAGCCGGAGCTTAATTTAGCATCTCTGGCTCCGGACCCTTTCTGAGATGCATTATCCAACACTATTTGTAAGCGCCAGGGTTGCCAGATTGGCCAATTTCCAAAAATTTTGCCATTTTTGAACTGTACTGGCCATGAAAAAACGCATTTGGCTCTTTTCTAAAATTTGGCCATTTTTTCGGTTTGTCACTGTCAAATTAAATTTTCATCAAATATTTTACCTTCTTGTATTTTTGGGGAAGGTCTTCATGCCGCTCACTGTTACAGTAACACCATGGTACTACAACCTTATATTGCTTTGAAGTGTGTAGTAATGATTTTGCCCTTGCAGTCAGTAGATTTTGCACAGGTGTTTCACTCGGTGATAATCTTTTGGTTACCATTGGTATCTGCTGCGCACGTACTGTATCTGAAGAGTGATGCACTTGGCTGTGTGACTGATAATGTTATCAGTCACACAACCAAGTAGAAATATTTTGCATTTTTAATAAGATTTTACTTATAGAAGTTTCTCATCACTTTCACAGTAACGTTCTGTAGTAACTTCAACCTCGTAATGTTCAAAGTGTGTAGTAATTATTTAGTCCTTGCAATCTTGTAGATTTTGTGCAAGTGTTTCTGTCGGACCTGTCATGAGTCAGTGCTTGCTCTCTCAAGTGTTCCTGCCCTTTCGCTCAATGTGAACTTAATGATGGTTTTGAGCATGTGGTTAACTCATTATGATCATCAAATTAATGCAGTTCATGACTTTAATATGTTTGGAGGACAAGATCAAGAGAATTCGAGCCTTGTCGTGGAGTTGGAAAGTTAATACTTTGACGTCCAGGTAAATTCAAGCGGTTTACAAAAAACAGCTGATTCGCACATGGCTTTGCGCAGGAATATCTCCACACCTGTATGGGTTATGGACCTGGTTGAAGTGTCAAAAGATGCAGCAAGTCCTGTTGTTTGCACTCGAAAAAAATTTTTTTGCTTCAGGGGTGGGTTTTTTTGTAAGTGACGTCATAAGTGTAGGATTTTTTGGCCACCTTCACGTGGCCCTGGGCGCCAACCGTTACATGGTAGTATTTCGCTGAAGGTTTTATTGGATTCTAGGCTACAATCCGAGTCTTTTGATACTTTGAATGACCGGCTGGGGTTTTGGGTTCAAAAGTTATGATCTAAGTTAGTAATTTTTTTTGACTAATCAGTTAATTAGATAATTAATTACATGGTTTATTTTTGATCATAACATTTGAACCAAAAACGCTAGAAAGTCGATCAAAGGCTCAAAAAACTCTGACTTGAGCCAAGTTTCCAATGAAAACTTCAGCGAAATATTTTGGCGTAGCGGTTGGGCCCTAGGCCAGGCAACATGAGCCAAAAACTACTTCACTTATGACGTCACTCACAAAAAACCTGCAATCCCCACCTAAAAAAATTTTCTTCGAGTGCAATCTAGAAGACTGTCCGATCCGTTTCAGCCCTTGAACATCTCTCTAGCGCAATCAGCAGAGGAGCTAGGGCGTTGGTAAGACAACTGACAACTGCTGGTTTTAGGCCGAAATCGAAGTACGAATATATCGTACCCCGGCACTGCATTGATTTGTAAAACATTTTACTGTTATTGTGTAATAATTTCAATGACACACTGACTTCACTCATCTATTTTCCTTTTTTCATCTTGTCAATCTGTTTTTTATACACCATTTTATGAGAAGTGGCCCGCAAGTTGTCATGTTTTTGTAAAATGGTCGGTAGGTCAAAAGTAGTTTTGACTACATTGCTCTACACCAGTGATTCCCAAACTTATTCTGTTTGCATACCATTTGCGGGTCCCGCACTGTTAACACGTACCACCATCTTCCCGGAAAAATCAATGTGCCAAATATAATTCGATCAGAAGTTTGGAAAACCATTGGCTATGAGAAAGTATTATGGTCATTTTTAGAAACCAACAATCGAAGTAGGGTACACAGAAATTGAGAAATTTATTAACAAAACCCGACAGGTGAAACGTATGGCTGTGAAGATAACATTTTGTGAAGAAAAACAGAAGAAAGTAGGTCTATTTGTGTACCACCTTGAAGGTTTTCACATACCACAGTTTGGGAACCACTGCTTTACACGATAGCAGCGCGGCAGAAATCAGTGAATAACAAAGTTTGTGTGACGAAAGGAGCAGGAATAGACTTCTCTAATTGGTTGACGAAACAGTGGTAAATAACGGAAGATTTAAGTTTGGAGTTGGTTGGTAGGCTGAATTGCTTATGCTTTTTGTTATGGTGGTTACAGAATATTGAAATAACTTCACTTGAAAAGCCATTTGAGACGGTATCATCATGAATGCCCAATGCGTTTTGCGACAGTGTCACGTAGCCGATATTTGGAGACTGCAGACCAGTAGAATGCACTTTTCCATTTTTCTTGTTTATTCAAAATCCTGGACACACACTAGCAATAATATCAATTACAAAACTCATAGGAAATCTGCTTTAACCAATTATTATCAGTGTTTCGCAATGACTTTAATTGTGGCTATTTTAGACTAACAGATAGCCATTAGTCACGTACTACTGACCTGTGTAAACAATCTCGGTGCAATTCCAAAGTGCAATCGGCATGTGGGCAAGCATGTCGACTAGCCAGTTGTACACATCACTGAGGCTATTGTTTAGTCATAATTCATAAATAAAGATAGTAAGGTGCTGTAAGGCATGAGGCAGTCATGAAAGCCTTGTTATTCAGTGCTCTTAGCAGGGTTGCCAGATATTTTCCATAGATTATGGCCAAAATCCTGATAAAAAATGGCTGTTTTTGAAAAAGTAAAATTACAAAATATTTTAACTATGGCAGTGTTTCCCAACCTTTTTTACCCCCGTACCATTTCGAGGTTTATGCTATGCTTGCGTACCACCTACATAAGTTATGCGCGCTGAAGGCGGTCAAAAAATTTCCCCACCTTTTATGACGTCATAATCACGTATTTGACCTATGCGAGGTGTAATAACAAATTCTATTAAACTAGGTA
>JGI24021J15306_10001694_pt1 | contig 22256 bp, 10 predicted proteins | sample Ectturendosymbi1_FD_15306 | JGI IMG/M metagenome (IMG submission 15306) | reverse complement strand
AGATAAAGATCCTTAATTTGTTTGAATTCCCACACGTACTAGCTGCTTAGACATCAAAAGCGAAACTGCAAATGACGTATTAGCCGAACAAAACGCTTCTCGGGGATAGCAAGAGGTGACGAATTTGACGAACAGAAATGTACACAAAAGATAAGGATTCTCCCGGGACCGACGAAAAAGTAAAGTATTGAGCGAATTAGACGAGTTCTACTGTGCTTCAATTGCGGCGATTTGGTTGGTTTGCCTGTGGCTCCACTCCAGTAATGATTTAGAATTTTTTACCGACAGTACTTTCAGAGTGTCATTTCGAATTTTCGCAAATTGATTAACGCTTTCCGTTTTTTTCCTCGCAACAATGGGAGAGGGGGCCTCACAAGTGGATTAGCCTAGGGCAGGGGCAGGCAACCTTTTCCGGTTTGCGTGCCGGAATCGGGTAAATCAATGACAATTTTTCCGCGTGCCAACCAAAATTTGTGGTGAGGGGTCTGAACTTTGGGCCCCTGTGGCAGCATGCCCCCCTCCCCAATTGGGGGCCACGGTTCTGTCTGTAGCCATATGGCATCGAAAGCACATAACGGTTAAATTAAATAACGAATTGTTAACAAACGAAATTGAAGAAACGGACACTTTGAAGGGATAGCATCTCGTTTCCGAGGCCTCATTCACGTGCCGGAGAGAAGTGCTCGCGTGCCAAGTTCGGGGTTGCCCCTGGCCTAGGGCCTCGCATAAATCAAACCCAGCCCTGGGTACGTTATACAGGGTTTGTAGCACGTCAGCGTTATCAAAGTGGAATTTTGCGATGGTCTTGAAATGAAGCTTTCAGCACCATCAGATGGGATACAGCAAGGTGGTGCGTTAGAAACAGCTGCGAAAACCGTTACTCCTTGCTTCGGTTATTGATTGCAAGCGCTTAAATACACGTTCGTATTTCATTATCATAAACTCGCGCAGGGAGCAAGCCTCAGATAAAGGTCAGCCATGATATGAGTTTTCCAGCATTTACAATGTACACAACACGAGTTTATAATCATATTAGCCATGGACTACTAGTAAACCGTATTGGTTGGATCAGGTTCGACTCAAAGTTGAAGTAGAACAGGTTCCTTAAGCAGTTTCGTTGATTTGCATTGAAGTATTTCTTTGGCTTACACACCAAAAGCTTTATTAACCATAAAATTTGTGGCGCAAATTTCGGGATTGGAGGGGGCATTTGCCCCCATTGCCCCCCTGGCTACGCGCCTGTATGCAAATGCACTTTATCCAGCACAAGCAATTCAATGAAACAAATGTAACTTCACACGCTTTTCAACAAATTTCATATTTGAAGATTTTTTCTGAGTGATTCCGCTGGCCACATGCGGCCCTGTAGTTGGACCACCCTGTCATAATGTATCGCTTCTTCCAAAAATTGCAGTTGATTTTATTCCAAACTATTTTCAGCAAAACCTCGCAACCAGCTGATGAACGACAAGGGCTCTGCACGTGGCGCAGTTTCTGGCGACGCAGTAGGACGTTTTGGCGACAAACACAGGCACAACTTGTTGTTGGCGCAGTTAAAACTTTTGCAATGGTCATCTGTTTCTCGCAATGCATTTCAACGTACACACACTTTCACAAAGGATGCACGCGCTGACGTATGTGATCATGCACCAACGTTTCTCCATTTAACTATGACGTTTGCCATTAAAAAATCGCCTAAATTACAAAATAAGGTGTTTTTCAGGAAACAAAAAGAGGATCAACCAATTCAATTGTGATTAAACAGTTTTCAAACGAAGATGAGGTCGACCGACAAGTTCTATGCAATTGACTGGTTGAAAAATATCGTTCTGGTTTAGTTCAAACTACTAATCTACTGTAAAAGCAAGTGTGATACGCAAAGTGGAGGAGGAATACCATTCAATGATGATCTCCATTCACTGCAGATACACCGCTGCCTCCCAGTAAACATGACGAACGTCATCAACGACGTCATCTCAAGTTAAGAATCAGGTTCAAACAAGTTCGCGATTCCTTTGTACGACACCTCATCGTTAACTTTCTTCTTACCAGGTCGCCGCTTCACAAACAGAGGACCCAGAACATCCATCCTCTGCTGTTCCCGGAACTGCTGCCCGATGTGCTGCTTGATGATGCCGGATACCAGATTTTTGAAAGTCACCTTTCGCTGCCGGTCGGAGGTTTGGTTGAAGTTTGATAGGAACTGTGCGGTTTTCTCCAACGCTACATTGGGGAGGGCGGCAGCGAAGACATCAGCGAAGGCGGAGTCGAAACGTTGATGCAACCCGTCAATAACTAGCAAGGCCAGGGACGACAACTGCGCCTCGCACCCGTCATGCTGGCCATGGCGGTTCAGACCACGTAAAACAGCTTCAAACACAAACTTAACGACATCCTCATTGAAGACGCTGCCGTGCTCTTGAATCAGCTGCTTGAGAAGAGGCCCGAGCAACTGCGCCGCCTTGTGGCAGCAGGCCGTGTCGTGCCAGGACAGGGCCACCAGACCGCTCACCAGTACTTTCTCGCAGACCGGGTTGCCGAGCACGGAACAACCAAACGCTGTCAGGTGACAACTGCACGACTGTGACGACATAACTGCGTCCGAGCTGCCCTTGCCCTCAGCTTGCAGGGTTTTGGCAGTGGGAGGATTCTTGTTGACACACAGCGTGACGAGGAACTCGATATAATCTCGTGTAAGAGTTCGAAGGAGTTGCTCTTTAACAATCTCATCCTCCGGTCTATCTTCTTCATCGTCGAAATCTCTATCTAAGCTTCCGTTTCCTACAACAGCAAGACGTTCAGCTTCCTGCTTCGCGTAACTTTCCCACAAAGGACGAATTCTGTTCATGATTACGTCAGAGAATGTGGAAAGAATAGGACTCGCGACGTCTGCGAAACGAGATGGGGGGCAGTTTTTCAGAACATTTGTTAAAAAATGTCGCATCAACATTTTGAGACGAAGCTCGGGAAGAAAGTCTAAACTGCTCAAGACTCGATCAACAACCACCTCCCTCAGGCTTGGGACAGCGTAGAACCTGACTCCGAGAACTTTGGTGGCCAGGCCAACAACCTGGTATGCGCTGTCCAGGTTGTGCACCAGGAATGATTGGATGCGTTGCCATGGCTGCTTGGTGACCTCCTCCGCTGTCGGAGACTTTTCAGGGGACAGGGACAGGAGGCCGGCCTTTTCACTGTCCTTCATGTCAAGGGCACGCTTCTTTGCTTCAGCGACCAACTGTCGCATTTCAGACGACCACATTATCGACATCTGGCGAATCAAAGACAGGATGTGGTCGACAGCACCGCACACGTGCTCTGTGCATGGATGCAGAATGCTACCATCATCGCCGCAGAAGCCGCCACTGACGAGCTGGTCTCTGTCGCGCGGCGCCTGGGAACGGGTGACGACTCCCAGGGTGATCGCGATGTAGTACGAGATGTTTCTTCTGAGATGGGCCGCCTCCTCCTCATCGCCATCCGCTGGACCTGAACGCAAACCGATGTAGGAAGCAAATGATTCGGTTGACTGGAGACAGGCAACGAACCAATCCGAGCGCGTGATGCTGGCAGTTGTGGCCATGACGTCAGCAATCAGCTGGCTTTGCACACGGAAACATTTCTGTTCGTTGCTGATGAGGACCAATGATTCCAACATAGTCGCTTTTTCAAGCGGAGACAAAACATTGGAACTATCTTTCAATCGCTCCAAGACCAATGATCTAAAATAATTTACTAAAGCCAAGCAGATGGGGGCGTGGTCTCTCGCAACCCGGATGGTGATCGACCCCAGCTGTCGGCGCAGAGACATTATTTTCACATTGTCGTATTGTTGCGCTGTCCTGTCCAGCAAGTCGAAAATGCAGTCGAACAAAAACTTAAACTCCGGCCGAGGGTCAGCCGACAAAGCAGTCAGATTCAACAGAGAGAAGGCACAGTTCATATACAGCTTCGTCGATGCAGCGTCCGCTACTTTCGTCGAGCTCTTGTTAAGGAACAATCGTAGCAGTTGCACAGCTTCTTCAACAGGCAAGAGAGATTTCTCTGACTTATCCTCGGCAGCCTTCACAACCGACCCCACCACCGTTTCCAGGTACGTCATCAGCCCCTCCCACCGCGCGAAGTCTCCAGTGCTCCCGTCCAACACCGAGATTTCTTTGAACACGGTTTCAAAACACAGCCTCACAACCTCGATGGGAGATGTGCAAGTGCAGCACCTCAGAAGGTCGATGCAAGCTGAACGGAAGCTTTTCATGAAGCTCAAGATCTCATCATCATCATTGAAGTCAAGTTCCTCAACAGGGGAAATCCCTTTCTCGGTGTAATCCTTGCACAGGTGTCGAGAAACTAGTTGCACCAACTTTGGCACAACTCGCACAAACAACGCATTGCATCGCACTTCCTTACGTCGTAAAAAGTTGGTCCATGATGTAATTACCGGACAGGCCACAACACGACTTTCGCAGTTAGCGAGGAAATAAAGTAGGTTAAAGAACTTCTCTTTTTCAGCTAGACAATTAGCTTTAACCTTTTCAAGACCGTTTTCAGTTTCGACCCAGACCCACACAATGTGTCCTGCCAGCGATGACGTCATGATCGCCACTTTCTTTAAGAAGTTATAACGATCGTTGCAAGTATCGGGCGCTTTGCTGATCAATCCTGCTATTTTATCGACAAAAACATTGTCTGCAAGACTAACGATCAATTCTCTCTCACTCGAAACACCTTTCCGTTGAGCAATAGCAATGAGGCAATCCATCACAGGACTCTGTAAAGCCTCACTCCCAGCCAGCTCGTACAAGACGTAAATGAGACTGTCTGCCGAAGAAAAAAAAACTTTGAGATCTGCCCATTCGGCAAAAGCAGTCACTGTGCTCAAAGTGGAATAGAAAAGCTGTTCATTGGCTGAGGAAAGGTTCGGCCCGCATGTTCCAAGTTGGTTTAATGTTTTGTTTAAAAACTGCACAATGTCAAGCGACGCAGCAGTGAGGGCTTGCCGCAGGTCACGTGCTCTGGATCGGACAGCGACATTTTGAAAAAAAACAACATCCTCCACCAAACCTTGCAACATCGATTCAACAATCTCGGTTGCGGCGTAGTTGTCACGTGAACACAAGTTAAACAGTTCCTCGAGCATATTGGGCCAACACTGGGGCCAAACATGCTTCGCCAATTCCACAAAAATGCTCGACACTAGATTTTTTACAAAACGCGGTTCTGAGTCGGGACGAGCAGCAATGAAGTTGACCAGTTGCTCCTTGATCAACTTCTTCTCGTCGTCGCACGATTCTGTCCACTTAAAATGGACTCTGTGTTTTACAAGTTGCCAGCCGAAGTATCTCACATGAGGTGGGAGCGCGCTCTGGCAGGCTAAATGAAAGCCAATCGCAGTGCATTGTCGGCTGCTTTTGCATTGTTCGCATAAAGTCAGCGCCGACGAGCGAGCTGAAGAGTTACTTTCTGAGTTGAGGATTATTTCGACGGCATGGATAAGCCGTTCCATTTCCTCACTATTGAAGGGCAAGTTCACCTCAAACATCTTTTCCCACAGAGAGAGCGTACAACGTTCTATACTTTCTTGCTCAGTTGATTAAGTAACTGTTTTTGTTTCGCTTCCCACTGCTTCTGACCGTCGATGAATCCCAGCCTGCTCTTATTGAAAGAGTTCGGTCCGGCGGATGTTGGTGTGTCTCTGCAGAAAAAGTATAAATCAGAACTAAACTACCCACCGAGAAGCTCACGTTGGATCGGAACGACGTAAAGATCTTATAATCTGCTGGAGCGAAGCATCAAGAACATTCCAGCTTATCAGAGCTAAGCGGAGACTTTCCACAAACATCGAGCGAGAAGCACATTCATAACATGTGCGCTTATTTTTGCATGACTTGACAATGGTCACTGAACTGATATATTTCAACAGCCGTTAATCCAACACAACTGTCAGTGAAAACCAAAGGATGATTTACCTGCCGACGTTTTTCATTCGCATCCGAGCTTCAGCGGGCATCTCCTCAGGTTCACTCTGTAGCCAAACAACATTATCATTAGTTTTTTATTGATAGCAGTAATCAGCAACCGCAGAAATAATTTACCACGTCACAGATGTAGAAAAAACGTACCAAACGCAATACACTATACAGGTTTTTTAAGGAAAATGGTAGATACCCAGTATGGACCTGTAGGGACCGGTTTCTCTGATTCTAGGGACCCGATGATAATTTTCTGATCCTAGGGACCGGAATCGGGTCCTTAAAACACCATAAAAAAACCTGCACTATATAATGCACATGCGTCATTGATGAAGTACAAGCACATGTAGAGCTACCATCGGTCTAGAACCAAAAATAAGGACGGCTGAGGAAGATTTCATTTTCCTACACGAAATGAAACAATAGTTGGTGAAATTGTTGTTTGTACGACTAACGTCAGATCATATATTTGCTTATTCATCTCCAGAAGGGTTGCCGGAGGTAAAATACCCGACTCTGACTCCTTAACATAAAGGGAATGAAACTTGGCTGTTAAAATCAATGGAAATCGTGGTGGACAGCAAGAAATCTCTGTTTCAACAAAAGCTTCAAAAGAAATTGTTCCATTTCAACAGGAATCCCAATTTAGGAGTGTGATGTAAAAAATGATTCAATTGGACTTTCGCAGTCGGACAAAAAAATCCGACTCCCAATGTTGTTAGGAATCCGACTCCACCCAAAACCTCCGACTCCTTACGAGTCCGACTCCGCAACCCTGATCTCCTGGCACAATTTACTTCAGCATTGTCTTATTCTTGGAAAAAAACTCGTGCATCTCGACATCCTTCTTGCAATCGTCACGAAAAACGTTTTTTCACTTGCTTATTTCTCGACTGCTAAACCTTCACTACAAAATTATTCTTCCTCAGATTCCTAACCTGCCTAGATATCATACAGTGCTAACAATGCCTGACAATACGTCACATCTTTGTGCTGCAAGACTAGACTAATTTTATGACCTGACAAAACCTTGATTACAAAATGTTCAAAATGAGGTGGAAATGATGTATTTGTTAATCACTTACAAGCAAATCAGTTCATAACACCAGCACCAGTGTACAAAAAGAAACATTTATTGGAATGACAATACTCAAACCATCAGTTCACGAAATTCATTAACACTTATGACTTGTTAAGAAGCTTGTACAAAAAGACAAGCTTGCTAGCTATTTTGGTGCGAAGTCTATTGTTCAAATTAATTATTGTAACGCAGCTTTCACTAGTTCAACTTTTGCAAAAGTGTAACTTACATGCATAAATAGTAAAACTTATAACATATGTGTTGTTATGAATCTGAATCAAAATTATGTTCTAAAATTACTATTTTCACAGTCAACAGCCTACATATTTGCTGGAATTTAGATGTAACTTTTACTTTATGCCAGGCCCAAAGCCATGGGGGCATTAAGGGCAGTGTCCCTAAATTTTTTAGGTCCCCCAAATTTTGTGCCCAGAAAAGTTCATTTCAAACATAAACAGAATTCTTGCCCCCCTAACAATTTATTTTGCCCCCAAACCTTTAAACCAGGCTACGGACCTGCTTTTTATGCTATCCTACACTTTCAAACTTGTGGCATTCTGACTTCTGGTCTGCAAACAATAGTGAATTCAGTCCACATATTATTTCTGTAGTAAGCTGTCATAGAATTTGTGACCTCACAGTTGCTATGATTGATAAAACTTGAATTGCTTTTGACTTGTGTCATCATATGAGTTCTCTGCCTTCTAATAAGTGAAACTGATTAGAATACCAATTAAATGTGTCATACAAATCGCATAAAGCTTCAGAACTGCATATGATTTTTGCTGGATTTTATCACTGATTTAAATCAATCAACCCTGACGAAAAATAACTGAACTTTCAAACTTTTTTGCCTTCCAGCAATATCCTTTAATACAAATAAGTTCATAAAACCAGTACTGGTGTACAAAATGAACTATTTATTGAATTGCCAATTTACTGAAACTGCCAGTTTAGTAATTTCATGGACAATCATGGCATACACACATAAATTATTAAATACCTATTGAAATAATAATATATATGTTTCACGAATCAAAAATATTTTTTGTAACTATGTCTACAATCAACAGCCTTCTGATTTGATGGAATTTAAATGCAACTTTCACTGTATGCCAATCTACACTTTCAAACTTGTGGCTTTCTCACAGTTATGACTTCTAAATCTGCAAGGGTTGGTGATTTCAGACCACATGTCATTTTTGCAGTTAAATGATGTACGATCTGTGACCTTACTATGATTGTAAAACTTCAAGTGGTTTTGACTTGTGTCATCATAAAAACTCTTTGCCTTCTTCTACACTAATAATGTATATGTAAAAACCTGTTAGATAGCTAATTGAATATGTCAAAGAAATCACACAAAGCTCTGAAACATGATTTTTGCTTGATTTCTTTGATTTTTATTGCTTGATTTAAATCAATCAATGCTGGTTGTAGTAGTAGACTTAGTGCATGAAATACTGCAACAATAGTGTTAACCACCATGTCTTGGTCAACAAACGAGGAGGCATTTTGCATGGAGGCCTATTTTGGTAACAATTTATACAAAGTAGTTTCGGATAGAGTTTCAGTGTCGTTTCAGCTCAAACAAAAAGCAGAATTTTTAACTGGATTCAGAAGTTTAGGGAGTAAGGGACTGTACAAAATCTTAATTCAAAAGGTCTGAGAGATTTTGAACAAAGATTTTGCTATACACGATGTATGCAAGTTTGTCTCCAATGCCATGGAGGCCATTTGGAGCATATTTTGGAAAGAACATGACTTTTATGTGAATGACTTCACTAATTGAAACTTGGTGGAATGGTTGTACATAGAATGAAGTTTAAAACCGGCAAAGTGCTTGAAGTTTACTGGATCTTTGCAGGAGTCAATAAAATTTTTATGGGTTCTGTTTTTATTTTGGTCACCCTGCATTTATGTACCAGCTTTTTAACACCTTTGGTGCTGGTATACTTGTACTTTGAAATCACACGTTGAGCACATGTTTTTGTGCTATTTTCTTGCCATTTTGCAACTCCATAACTTGCAGGGGTGATTGTGCTAGAGAGCTGTACAAACACTCCACAGAAACGGGATGTCTTCGAGTCTGCAATGGACAAAATATTTTTGGTTTTGTGTTTTGAGTTTTTTGCGAGTGACATTGTAAGTGGGGTTGATTTTTGGCCATTTCGGCACAGGTTACTTGTCTTGGCCCAACAGCTAAATGGAAATATTTCGCTCAAGTTTTTATTGGAAACTAAGCAAGAATCTGAGTCTTTTGAGCCTTTGATTTGCTTACTAGCATTTCTGGTTCAAAAGTTATGGCCTGAAAACAAAAAATTAATTATCTAATTTCAGGGAGTAAATACTTATTTTGTTGTTTCTAGGCTTTAACTTTTGAACCTGGAACTCTAAAAAGTTAAGGCTGAAAAGACTCGGATTCTAGGCTAATGTCCAATAAAAACTTGAGTGAAATACTTCCATCTAGCAGTTTGGGCCCAGGGCCAGGTAACTGAGCCAAAATAGCCAAAAACTACCTAATTTATTGATGTTACTCACATAAAACCTGAAATCCTAACAAAAAACATTTTTTTTCATTGCAGACTTGAGGACTTGTCACATCTTTTGAGGGTTTGAACAGCTCTTTAGCACACTCGTCAGACGAGTTATGGAGTTGCAAAGTGTTAGCCTTTTAAGTGGCTCATGTGGGTCTTAAAGGTAAAAATAGCCTGGAGTCAATGGTGTTAACACACTATGAACATCAATGAATTTGCTAAACTGATGGTTTGAGTATTGCCATTTCAATAGCGATTTCATTTGGTATAGCAGTACTGTGTTATGAACTGACTTACAATAAGGGATATATATTGTACAAAAGCAAAGAAAATTTGAATGAAAGTTCTAAATTCTTTAAGATAAAATTTACAAGGATTAAGTGGACACCCAGCTATATATTAAATAATAAAAAATCTTATTTAAATTTAAAAAACCTGATTCAAATGGAAAAAATCTGACTAAAATAATCATGACTTTTATCAACACAGCCTTTCAGACATGAAAGTGTTAACAACTGCATTACATAGTCCAAAGCAAGCAGATGAAAAATGGCTGCAAACGTTAGCAACATTCTATAACTGATACAGACAATTATTACATCACAAACACAGTGTGCATACAGTGGCACATCTAGCCTGTAAAAAGGTGTCAGTTGCGGCAGAGCAGGTTTTGACACTACTTTTCAGCATACAGCATACATTTACTCTTAAAACCAGAATTGACTGATGAATTTTGCAATGTTGCCAATATCATATCTAGAGACGACCAACATATCAGCATGGCTGATATATCGGGCCAATATTTGGGTTTTACCGATATAATCGGCATTTGCCAAAACAGCCGATAAAAATTGACTTCAGTAGGTGTTGACAAAATGCTGTTATATTCTTCACGCACGCAGACAACTTGTGCAAGAAAGCACAACAAACCAAGTCAAGACTCATATTTATTTGAGTATAACGCGCAAAATTGTACACCAAAAACACCAACGCAAATTTCGGTGTGTTATAAACAAGGTCTTAGATTTTAATGCCTTTACGCCAGAGGGCACATGAGTTCAGGTGCGCATAATAAACAAGACATACGCAAGAGAACATGCAAGTACGGTATATTTTGTATAGCCTGTTTCAGCATAGCGCAGGGGTGCAAAAACCCAGTCATGCATTCGCATTGCGCGACTAAAAATTTCATTAAAAAGAACTTTAAGCCTTTGTTACAAAATGGCAGCGTGCCTAATTTTCACTCCCACTGTATCTGTGTTGCATGACATTGGGTAGCTTCGGCAAGCAGCTGCGCTTTCCTAGAATTTGATGAGTCGTTGCACGATACATGACCTGGATGTAGAATGCGGCCCTAATTCTTTTCGTATACCAGAGCTTCTGTCAAATGGGACAGCGCTTCCTAAAACCGGCGTGTTAGCATTTTACCGTGTGGTATCTGCAGATACAAAGAATGGGAACAATTGTTTGGTGAATCTGATGATGAATCGGATTTGGAAGGGTTTTAAATTGTAAATTTCATTTGGGAATTATGTTCATACTGGTAGTTTGCTTTACTAGGGTACTGTATGTTGTCAATAAATGTTTTGTCATAGCCGCACGCTTTCAACAGCATTTGAAAGTTACAATCCTTGGTCTGAGCTGAGAAAAAGTGAAAAAACAAATTTACACCAATTTTAAATAAAAAAATTAGGGGTGCGCGTTGCACACGAGTGTGTGCTAGACTTAAATAAATACATCTTGCAGCAACGTTAGCAGGTGCATTTTCATAAACAAGCAGACAAGATGAAACCATACAGCACACGTCGACCATCGCAACCGAAACAAAAGCATCATCATTAATCAGATTAATTAAAAATCATAGCAAAACATTGAAATTGCTGTAATTTGAAAAATTGTGGCTCATAAATCCTGATTTTTGAAGTTTCTGAATAAATGTACGGCATAGAATACATCATATTTTTGATAATGAAGCAGAAATCAAGATTTAAAAATTTTGGAAATATCGGTTATCGGTCCATGAATGGCTGATATATCAGTACCAATATCGGCCCCAAAAACCCATATCAGTTGATCTCTAATCATATCAGAAAAATCCTGCCGATATACAGCATATCGGCAATGTTTGCTCATAAAAGCCGCTACACTAGTTTTCTACATGGAGTGTTCGGAAACCCAAGTTGCTACTTTGTCTCTGATTAATTAACGCAAATTCTCTGTACTGTTCCTTATGACATGCAGTCCTACTATGACTGCATTAAGTAGTGCTAGTGCACAATGTGCAGATCACTCTGCAATAGTCCCAATAAACCAGCCTATGACATAAAATTCGCCCTTAGGTTTTTGTGCGGTAAGCAGATAGCCTGAGCCCTGAGAACAAATCAGGGTAGCCTATGTGCCATGGTGATTGACTAACTTAGTGACCCAGGTTTGCACAGAATTCAATGCTATACGCTGCTTCACCGCACTGTAGTATTGTCTTTCAACTGTGGTTGATATCAGCAGCAGTTATCAGTAATGAAAAATAAAACATCGGTATTGGCGGAAAAAAAGTCTTATGGATCGAGCTTTACCTAAAACTCAATCAAACTTCACTAGTAAGACTAGTTGCCGAGCGCAACCAACAATTTAGAATAGATCGTGGTATTGATCTCATTGTCAAAACACACAAGGAAAGATTTCCAAGTTATCACTGTTTTTAGTCACAAAGCATTCATTAGATCACAATCACTGGTTGTTCCTACGAACATGTTGCTGAAAAGATTTGTCGAACATTCAGCAAATGTCAGCCATACAGCAATGAGAGCTGTTTATCCATATGTACATACACTTATATAATCAACGCTGATTATCAGTTGCACAACTGCATCTGTAGATCGCTGTCTATCAAGATGATAGTGTTATAAATATACTTGTGAAAATCACTGCGGAGAACAATTATTGAGTTGCAATTGCTCTGATGATTTTACATCGTAATGTAAAAGCGAATCAATCGAAATCAGTATAGAACTCCTTGCACAGCAAACAACATCACCAACTGGTCAATTTTAAAAGGGTTAATTTTGAAATACAATGCTTGATTGATATTTTGTTCAGATAATCCGACCACAATTTCTGAGTCTANCTGTTGTGCCTTTCATAATGAGAAATTCCTTGTAAAAAATATGGCTTCAGTGGAAATGAACCCGCATTACTTGGCNTGACCCTGAGGAAGGCTTACACTTATTTAATTTTGTCATAATCTAGTAGGCATAAACAGCAGATAAAATTTAGCCCAAAACTACAAATCGATCATGATAGGAGACAGTGTCCTCTTGCCATGAAACGATACATAACACAACATCTCTGCATGTGCATGGCAGTGTACAAGCTTCTGACAGCTTTGTTTGCATTGGAGCTGGCACTGCCAAAGTAAGAAATTCCAAAACATTTGCGTTCAATGCAATATGAATTTAGAGCAGTGTTTCTTAACCTAGGGTAAATTTCATCTTCCAAGGGGGGAAATTCAATGAACTATAAATTGCAGCCAATGTACATTTTTATAAATCATTCCAAAATGTAAGGGTTTGTTAATTTCGTTTTTTCAAAAAATGAGCACCACTGAGTGTACTGGGGTTAAATCTGGTAATCTTGTTCAATAAAAGGGTAAGATATGGAAAAAAAGTTAAGAACCACTGATTTAGAGTGTTCAAAAATGTGAATTGTTTCATAATAGTACTATGCAATGTTAGAAGGGAAATGCTGCTGTCTGTTCCAACCCACATGAATTAGAGACCTGCAGTGACAGCGTTTAATATCTTATCAACTCTAATGCTAAGTACCTGCCATCCAAGGTGGCCTGTCATGACAGCCAAACAGACCCCCTGGATGCGCCCCTGTGTGCACATTAAAGCTAACACACAATGTATGTCACCACAACAATTTTGAACTTACATTTCATTTGGTGACTGTTGGTTTCCTTAACACTTCAGGATTTCAGAATGTAAAATGTTAGTACCATGGGATTTCCAGAACTTCTAGAAACACTTTTGTATCCTGTAGTTCTAGAAATATCTGTGTTTGGCATGAAGCCAGCAAATTTAAGGGGTGTCACACAGTGGCGCATGTAGACTGGCAAATGGGGGTCTGTCGTGGGAAAGGAAGCTTTGACAAGCCTTCAGAATTAATACATTTCCTACCTGATCAAATGTTGCTAGTGGCCTAGGACAACTAGCTATTTAGATATTGTTACTGGTAGAGCTCAACCAATACCGGTGTTTCTCATTTTTTGTTGCCTGTAACAGATACTGATATTTTTGCATTGCTCAAGCCACAGTTGAAAGACATTGTAGTGCACTTTTTTCTTCAGTATACGTAGTCCACATAAGTAAATGGAATAATTGCACATGTTTCAAATGAAAGGGTAGATTGTGATAATTTAGTAACATATTACAAATAAGCAATCAAATACACATATAACACATGCATAAGAGCAAAGAATAATTATGGAGATGACATCATATAATGTGCGACTCATTACAAACAATGATGAAACTATCACTTCACTGTGATGGAGAACCATGCAGCATCCAATTCTGCACAAACCTAGGTCACTAAAACAGTTGACCATGACGTCATGAACCCTGATTAGTTCGCAGGCAGTCATTTGCTTACCACGCGGAAACCCTTCTAGCAAATGTTATGTCATGGCGCAGTTTATCGCAAAGATTGCGCAGCGGTCTATATGTTAGACACTACTTGATGTAGTTGGAAGTCTGTGCGCTGTAAGGAACAGGACAGAGAATGTGCATTAATGGATCAGAGACAAAGTAGCAACTTATGTTTACGAATATTCTGTGCAGAACAACAATGTAGCAGCTTTTATGAACAAATACTGCCGACATATATCAGCGGGTGATACATTCCCAAATCAGCATGGCTGTGTATCTGCCACAGTTCTACATCCCAGTCTCATTGTCAAAACACACAAAAAATATTTTCATGTCATCACATTTTTTGGTCAGTGCATTTATTTCACCACAATCGCTTTTTGTTCTTGTGAACATGGTACTAAAAAGATCTGCAATAGCTTGTCAAACAATCAGCAAACGTCTGTCATACAGCAACGAGAACTCTGTTCATCCAAATGTGCATACATTAATAAAAATGATTCTAACGATCACTTGCATAACTGCATTTCTGGAGTGCTCAATATCAAGATTGAAATTGTGAAAAATATACTTGCAAACTCACAGCGGAGAAGAGCAAGAACATGCAACTGCTCTGATTTTACATCGTGATATGGAAGTTAATTACAAGAAATTGGTAGGAGACTTCATGCACAGTAAACAACGCTGTCTGACAATTTCTGAGGCTAACTAATTGTGTCTTTCAATATGGGAAATTCCTCATATATAGCTTCAATGCAAACAAATCATGGTTACTTGGAGTGACATTGAAGTAGGCCTAAACCTTTTTTTATTCTATCATAACCTTGGTGCAAACAGCAGATAAAATTTAGGCAAACTCAAACAATTGCTATGTGAGACTGTGTCCTCTCACTATGAAGCGAAATATCGCAAAACAACTCTGCGCGCGCCTAGCAGTGTATGAGCTTCTGACAGCTGTGCATACATTGGAGCTGGCATAGGTAGAATAGGAGATTCTGAAACATGTGCATTCAACGCAATATCAATTATGTTGTTCAAACACTTAGATTGTTTCATATTATTCCGTAAGCGGTATTTAGACAAAGCAGTGACATTGCTGTTTCGTAACAATGCTAAGAGCTTTAAATGGGAAATGCTGTTGCCTGTTCCAAACCATCGGCATTCAAGACTTGCAGTGGGAGTGTTTGATATTTGATCAGCGTTAATGCTGAGCACCAACGGTACAAAGGGGCCTGTCATGACAGCCAAGCAGACCCCCTGGATGCGCCCCTGGTGTCACATAGCAAGCATGTGGACAGGAATGGAGTTATGTGGTAAACTTGTGGCTATCTGTCTGATATGTACAATTGTATTTTCTGGTTAAATGCATAAAAAAGCTTGGCAACTAGGCTGTGCAATTAACCAGATGTCTACATATCTATTCCACACAAGCAATATACCAATCCAACCACTGTTTTAAGCTGGGCTGGACAAAATCCTATTTGAAAAATCAAAATATGGATTATATATGTAGCAGATACACGGGTTTCTCAATCAAAGTTACAAAACCACTTCCATAAATTTTCTACAAATGTCAACTGAAATGACTAGGAAATTTTAGATACAGCACATACTGTTTTTCAATTTAAATTCCTAAACATCCACGGGAAAAAATGAAATTAATAACTCACATCACTGTCATCATTGAATACAGCTGCCGTCTTCACCGTTTTGGGAACAACTTGTTTTGTCAAAGATTGCTGTGGTTTCTGTGGGCAGAAGTGAAGCGCAGTCAAGCTACACTAACATTCTACCTTATACTAAAAGATCCTAATCAAGAGTCTGTGAAGCAGCAAAGACATTTGCAGTAAAACTTGTAGCAGATAATCACAATGAAGACCTGGTAACTGCTGAAACAAAACATGAACCACATTTGCCACGAATTACTTTGTTTCATGTAAAGACATTTAAGCAGTAACTTAGATTTGTTTTACTTTACATGATTTTGAAAGCAGACTCTGTTTTGACCACTCACAATGGTTTTACATTAAAAAATTTAAGATCATATGCTAAAACAGCGTGGTGCCACAGTGATGAACTGATGATACCATCATCTACATATGCTTTCCCAAAAGAAACCTCATCGTCTGATTGAGCCCATTTGCATTGTGAACATTCAGCATGTTAGAAAAACATAATGCTTTAAACATTCTGTTGCCAGCAAAAAGATTATACAAAAGCCAAAACACCCATCATCACTAAAATACTGCAACCCAGATAAAAGTTGCATGCAACAACAATATTTGTTCTCTGTTATTGGGCTACACATTGGTGTAAAATCTCTTGCCAGACACATTTGTTCATTTTCATAGTCATTTTTCCTGTGGGAAGGATCATGTTGGAAGCAGACCTAAGAGGTCTCCAAATAACTCATGATTTTCAACAATCTGTCACCTCTGATGGTTCTACTGGCTCCACACCATGTTGAAAAAAAATTTTTTTTTCAAAAAAATGAGGTGGGTTGTTTTTTTTTTAAAAAAACAGGTGTTTCTCAACCCTGGGCTGAGTTATGAAAGCAAATAAGAACATAAATTAAAATGTTATGTACTGCAATTACCACTATTGATACTTGCACAAGCAAAGTTGGTTGCAGTTACTAAAAACAGACAGATCAAACATAGCAGCTGTTGTATCAATTGCACGGTGGTGGGTTAATTTCAAGTGACATCAGCATCCTGGGTCATTGGCAATCATTGAGCATCCAGACTTTCAGAGACATAGCCAGATATATGAATCAGTTTGTTAAAACAGCAAAATGATGCTCTAAAACACCTATTGAAATTTTGTTTCTCACTAGTTTTCTATTTAGGACACCTAAATCCAAATAACTAATTAAAAATAAATTAGAAAAAAAATTTGCTAAAAACCTTAATGGTGACAAAATTTTCGTCTTTTGTTGTTCGAAAATGTGATAACAGTACTTATGGCTTAAGCTTTGCAGTTTGCAAAAATTACAGCAGAAAATGCACCAAACACTAATTTAGCATAATTCTTCCATATCACAATAATAGTAAGATATCAAAAGCATAAAAAATTCAGTTTATTACAATGCCCCACTTTCCATATCCGGGGGATGAGAACAATTGATGATAATGGATAAAAAACTTCCAACACGTTTTAATTCGGTCTGTTTAGGTTTGCCCACGGATTGCATGTGTTCAATATTTCATAATGTTGCAACCTCTTGGTTGGCGTTGCATTGGATGTGCAATTCACCACAAACAGGATGTGCTAGAAGAATAACGCCACATGTATGTGGTGTGAACAAGCAAAATCAGAGTGATCTCGTCAGGTGATCTCTATTGTTGCTTGCTGTCACAGTATGACGCTTTGCGCACTTGGCATTTGGGCTTTCCGATCACAACAATAACCCAGAATAAAAAATGCTTTGAATGTTCCATGCAATGTGCATTATTATTTTCATATTCGGCTTAAAAATCTACTAGCAGTTTTGCACAACATGGGGACTTCACAACAATTAGTATAAGATGTTTGCAAAACAACAACAAAGCAACTAGGTTTTTCAACATTTTGTTTCAAATTTCTTTCAAAAACAGCATAATCTGTTCAAAACCAAAGTTCCTTCACTTTTGTCTAAATGTTAATTTAACTTGCTTGGTTTAGAGCAGTTTTCCAACCATGGGTTCCTGAACCCCAAGAGATCTGAGACGAGAGTTCGGAGGTCTAAAATGTGATGATTGTCAAGGGTGAGAATATGTTCTTGGATGTACTTTCAAAAGAACCAACTTTTATAAAAGCGTGCAATTGCAATTACTCAAAAGAGCATTATCCATCCAATCTTACTAATTTAATTTAAATTACTGAATGTGTGCATTGCAATTTCTGCTTCACACTACTGAAGATGACTGGTGATGCAATTGTAGTGCATTGTGATGTTTAAATGTTTATGATGCAATCATGGTGAGGTTGTTATTTGATGCTACAGAACTGGAAGGATTCTGGTGATCAATCATGCAGAATTAGTTGAAATTGAGTACAAAATAGCTGTCTATACTAGTGCCCTTTGCACCAACATATTGGTGCAAGTCTGAATTTTCCTTGCTACTTCATTAGAAAAAAAAAAATTGGAATCACGGACAATTGAACCCTTAAAACGATTTGCACATGGATCAAAGTTATTGTGTGCCAAGGTGTGACCAGATAATTACAAGCATTGAAGTATGATAAACAGTACAACTGGGTGTTTTTTTTGTGTAATTATAAAAATGAAGAAACTGAAAAATGGAACTGTTTTGCGATTTCTATGTGTTTTTGAAATTAGGGGGGGTGCAAATTTCACTGCATTTTAACACCTTCGCTGCCAGCTTAATTCAAGCGGTTTGCACGAAAACAGTCAGGTCGCATGTGTTTTTGCGTGGGCATACTCCGGCGCTGTAAGTGCTAGAAAGCTGTTTAAATGCTCAAGACTTGGCAAGTCTTCTAGTTGGCAGTAAAAAAATTTTTTGGTTGGGGGTTGCGGATTTTTTGTGAGTGACGTCGTAAGTGGAAGACTTTCAGGCTACCTTGGCCCACTTCACCTGGCCCTGGGCCCAAACTGTTAGATGATAGTATTTTGCTAAAGCTTTTACTAGAAACTAGGCAAAATTTGAGTCTTTTCATACTTTGGAAGACTTGCTGGGGTTTCGGGTTCAAAAGTTATGGTCTAAAGTAAGCAATAATTGATTAATCCTATAATTAGACAATTAATTGTTTATTTTAGATCATAACTTTTGAACCAGAAACGCTAGAAAGTCAATCAAAGGCTCAAAAGACTTGGATTTTAGCCTAGTTGCCAATGAAAACTTTGGTGAAATACTTCCATCTAGTAGTTGGGCCCTAGGCCAGGTAACATGAGTCAAAATGGCCAAAAAGCTACCTCACTTATGATGTCACTCACAAAAAAAAAATCAAAAAAAATTTTTTATTGCAGATTAGAAGACTTGATGAATCTTTTGAGGGTTTCAACAGCTCTCTAGCACAATCGATGAAGGAGTTATGCAGTTGTTAAGAAACTGCTGGTTTTAGGTCGATTTCACAGTACAGATATAACATACCCCAGCAGCCAACGTGTTAAGAAAGGGGTGCTAGATTTAAAAAAGGCTGGGAACCAATGTTTTAGAGATCAAGTTACATGCAAGAAAAAAAATAATTTTTTGAATATTCTGAAAGGTATGAAAAAATGTCTAGCTCTTAAAAAAAGACCACATGCTTTAATTTTTTTCTGCTGGCAAACGAAAAAATGTAAGAAGCAGGCAAATTTGTGCTGGAGAAAAATGTTGATAACAAAAGTTTGCAAGAAAAAAGTTTTTGTTGACATATACACATGTTACAGCATCTGATTAAAATTTGATAAAAATATGATTTGGTTGCTTAAGCTCAACATCACTCCTGCTGAAATGAACATGGCAACCCAAAGTTCTGATTAGTTGTTAAAGCAGCCTGAAAACCAGACTGCATGTTGGACTCGTGTTGGGTGACTGTTGTTATTACATAATGGCTGAGGAGCAACACCTTCAGGAGAAATATCAAGATGAACTTAAAATCTTTGTTAGCAGTTTGATAAAAAATGAGATGAATTGCAAATGAATTAGGATCATTTTTACTCAGGGGCGTAACGAGGGGGGCAAGGGGAGCTCATTTCCCAAGTGCCAAATCACCATGGGGGGGGCAGAAAGTCCCAACAATGTCACAAGTACTTTCTTCAATTAGGTGCATTTGCTTCCAAAAGACCTCAGGTTTCAACATGGGGGCACCAAACTTGTTTCTTTGCCCAGGCACCATCTAACCTCGTTATGCCCCTGTTTTTACTGGTTTATGTTCCCTGAATGTTGGAACCAGGGTTGCGGAGTCGGAGGTTTTTGGGTGGAGTTAGATTCCTGGCAACAATGGGAGTCAGAGTTGGATTTTTTCGTTGGACTTCAGATGTCCAATTGGATCATTTTTTACATCAAACTCCTAAATTAGGAATTCCTGTTGCAACAGTGCAATTTCTTTTGAAACTTTTGTTGAAACATATTTCTTGCTGTGCACCATGCTTTCCATTTATTTCAACAGCCAAATTTCATTCCTTTCATGCTAAGGAGTCAGAGTCAGAAATTTTGGAAAGGTCGGAGTTGGAGTCAGAATTGGATATTTTACTTCCGACTCCGCAACCCTGGTTCGAACATTTAAGAGTTTGCACAGGTACTTACTACCATGATAGGCAATTTATATGGAAATATATGCATCTGTACAAACACCCAATGGCTATAGTTTTCACAAACTTTTAGATTACCTTCAGTCTTAAAAATACTTTTAGCAAAAAAACACATTTTCAACTGTTGCATGAAGCACTCGTCATTTTTAGAGAGTAAGAGACCAACATGGCATGTTACAAACTTCTTTAACCAACCTTTTGCAATTTCAATGATACAGAGGCAACACCAAAGTTCTTGTCAGATTTAACAGTTCTTTCTCCTTTTTCTCCCTTTGAGTTTATTTTCAGAGAAATGGCAGTGCCCTTCTTTATAGGTGGACCATCAGCTTTTGTATCCAAAGATCTTTTGACAGATGAAATATTGGTGGATGAGCCTAATATGAAAACACTGGCCAACATGAAAACTATGAAACAAGCATCCTACACAGCAAGCAATTCTCTTGCAAAAATTATTCATGTAAGGATGACTTTGACATAACAAAGCATGAAGTCAGATTCATCCAAATGAATAATAATACGATATTTGTAGGAAGCCATAGTAGGATGTGCATAAGTTGAAAAATAAATAAAACACTATGCCATTCTTCAAAGTTCCTCAAAAAACTGTGTTGCTTGCTGCATTCTACACAGAATGAGTTATTACGCAATCTTGCATGATATGCTAATAAATGCCACACTCCTGTTGGAGTCATCAAAATTACAAGTATTGCCTGTGCATATCAACAAACACCAAGCTCTTGATATGCAACAGCTCAAGATTTCTATATTTTTGTGTTGTTTTACTAAACCCGAAGACATGGCCCTTGTGTATGACTGACATAAGCTTGTCAGCAATTTGTTAACTAGTTTTGCAGAATTAGGAAAACACTTGACATTGTTCATGTCTAGGTTCAATGAGGTGATGATGGTTCCGTCTACTGAAGAGATTTTTTTATGCAAACTAACATTTTCAGCTTAATTTGCAATCAACATTTTCAAGTTGTTTAGTTGCAGCAGTAAATGCCAACATAGGGTGGACAACTGATATAAAAAATCTTAATTCACACTTTCATTAAAATCTTGATTTCATTTTGAAAAGATCACTACATTTTGCTGGCATTTTTTCTCAGTAGGCACAAACTAATCCACAATACATCACTAGTCCAGCTAAATTTTATTAAAATTGACTGTGTAACTAGTATAGTATTAGGAGTACTATTTAAAGGATGAGCTTACCCTTTACCGCCCACACAAGACACTTACGTAGCTTGTATGGTTTCAGCCATTACTAACCAACCAATAGTACTAGAAAGCTACCATATTTATTTGATTGTTAGTTGCCCTTGATCGTAAACCGCACTTGGACATAGGCTACCTAAGCCTCTGAGATACTTTCGTGTACTAACATTTAACACCTTGGCGTCTAGGTAGTTTTGGCAATTTTCGTAAAAAAAACAGCAGTTTTCGGTTGCCTTACCAACGCCCTAGCTCCTCCGCCGATTAAGCTAGAGAGCTGTTCAATGGCTCAAACGGATCGGCCAGTCTAGTTGATTACACTCGAAAAAAAGATTTTCGCCTAGGGGGTGCGGGTTTTTTGTGAGTGACGTCATAAGTGAAGTAGTTTTAGGGTCATTTTGGCTCATGTTGTCTGGCCTAGGGCCCAACCACTAGGCCAAAGTGTTTCGCTGAAGTTTTCATNGGAAACTAGACTNNAGTCCGAGTCTTTTGAGCCTTTGATCNACTTTCTAGCATTTCTGGTTCAAAAGTTATGATCTAAAATAAACAAATTAATTAATTAACTAATTAGCT
>JGI24021J15306_10001687_pt1 | contig 22278 bp, 21 predicted proteins | sample Ectturendosymbi1_FD_15306 | JGI IMG/M metagenome (IMG submission 15306) | reverse complement strand
CTTTAGAGGGTTTGAACAGCTCTCTAGCTCAATCTGACGGCGAGTTATTGCCTGGGGAGAAATGCCCCTCAGAGTGGCTTTTGAGGGAGCAAAATTTTGGTGAATTTTTAGATTATGAGCCATAATTTTCACTCCCGATATGCTAGGAAGTCAATCAAGGGCTTTATAGATGCGGATTTTGACCTAGTTTTCAACTAAACTTTGAGTCCAAAAAATGGCCCATTAGGACAGCGTCCAGGGCCAGGCAAAGATGGCCAAAATAACGCAAAAACACCCCTACTTATGACGTTCCCCCCAGAAAACCTCAAAGCCAAAACGAAAAATTATTTTTTTCGATTTTGACTCCAAGACTTGCTGAATCCGTAGAGGGTTTGAACAGCTCTCTAGCTCTAGCGGATGGCGATTTATGGCCAAAAAAGGGGGCGCCAATCTGTTGGCGCGCGGTCGTTAAAGGATTAATGAAAAAGAAACTTTATGCTCCCAGAAAAGTCTTGACATCAATTTTTGACAATGAACTTCTACCCTAATCGTAGGCATCTTTTCTGAGTCAATAAATGTCTGGAAAACTGACAGTGAAATGAGGGAACTAAATTTAGTAAAAGCAACATATTTCACACAATGAACATTGAAAAAACAAGACAAGAAACCTGTTTCTCTACAATTTTAAATGCAAAGATGCATTTTTCATTTTGTTAGAAAATATATCTGAATCCTTGCTCAAAGATGTTTTTGCAATTTCTCAACTACCACCATTTCATGAGTTATGTGAAAACAACATTGTTTAATATGACAACGTTAAACCGATTTCTTAGGGTGGCTTGACCTTGCTTACAACGCTTTTTGCTTCAATAAACCATATAACTGCATGCACATGTTAAACTTTATATTCAAAGCAAAAGACTTTATTACTCACTGCCATAAACTATTCGCTTTACACTATATATAGCTTCGTCCTAGGGAGGTCTGCAGCCTAAATGACCCCTGCTCCTTCGCAGCCTCCCACTCCCCCATGGATGCATTATAAACCGGTTCACTTGGAAGTCATCTCAGCACTACATTATAACAATCATGATGGCGTCATTCATGTGTATGCCCTTTATTCCTGTACTTCATCAAAGTAAATATATTAGTACCATCAAGCGTATTTTTTACTACTGCCACGTGTTTATCCTTGTGTCCTATCATGTACTTGTGTGCATGCTTAAATCTAGTGGGTTGCATGTGGGACTGAAGATATTATACAACACACCAAGCTAAGATCAAAAGGGTGAATTAGGACCACTGAATTATGATTCTTTGATTAAGTAAATGTTTCTGAAATATAGTTGTTCACATTTTCAGTGCTGGGGGTTTTCCCCAAGGAAAGTGCAGTGCTGGGCAGTGTTTAAAAGTTTATGCCAGCTTCCTGAAACACCTTGTTATTAAAGCCCAAACAAGTGCTTAATTTTTTAATTCCACTATGTGCCTTCGTAGTTTTTCTATGTAAATGTATGAACTTTCAGGAGAAAAAGCTTACATCCAGTTTACCATAGAAGCCAGATCTGTATTTCTATATAGCCTGCTATTTGCTCTGGAAAAAACATTCAATACAGATAGACAAGTAGGGAAAGTGTTGAAGTATGACCCATTAGTACTTCCACATTTTTGTCTTGAAGTAGGCGAACCAAGTTATTTGGATGAAATGTAATGCACTGCCTACAAATGCATGTTCTTGTTGCCCCAAAGAAATAAACCAATGTCCATGCATGTTTTTAATTTGTTTCAAACCAAACTATGGTTTGAACTGTTAATTTTAGCAAGGCTTCCACAAACCATAGGCTGTCATCTGTTATGCCTATTTTCACCAGTATATATGCTTATTTGTACAATGGACATATGTTCTAGCTCAGTCATTTTTGTTTGGTCAGATGAAGTCATATTTTCTGAAAAATAAAGATATATTATCAAGTGTTTTAGGTCATCAAAAATGGCCCTACAAATAACAGAATACTTGTGTTTTTACTTATATGGACAGACCCTGTGTATTAATTGTGTATACTCAAGCCAATACATTTTTAAAAACTCTGTATATGGTTCCAAATAGTTTTTTGCATGCATTTGCATCAAGTCGGTATTTAGGCAACAGATAAAGTTTATGATCAGGTAAGACAAAGTCTTGGTGGTCAATCTAAGAATCAGTCTGAGAAAAGTTTCATTACTTTTTGTCTAGAATGGCGATGTGTTTTCACCAAATTTGTATTTGAGTGACAAGTACTAGTGACAGGGTGACATGCTTTTTCACTTACAGCTGTTTTGAAGATGTTTTTATTGTCATTTTGTTGATTATCACATGTAGTCTTTGCCCACTTCAACAGTGATCATTTTTTGAAAATTTCTTATTGTCTTATTCTAGTGACAATTGTGTTCTGCTTGTAGTTGTTGTAGTCACCATTATCATCTGAGCGATTGAAGAAATTGATAGGCTTCAGACCAATTACTTGTACTGTATGACCTGATTTTAATGCACTGTATCATTGTTGTTGTTGCACTGCATGTATGCCACATGTGAGGTTCAGTGAAATTTATCTGTAACTTTTCCATTTCTCTATTATTGGCTTATAGTTCATCAAAAATTTTTGTCCATCTGGCTGTTTGCATGCAAATGCTGATATATTTATTTCATAGGTGCCAGAAAGGTAATGCAGTGTACTGGACAGTTATTTCTAAACAATGTCAAGAGTAGAAAATTTCGTGGATCTTGGCTTAGGGTTTTCGGTTGCACAATCCTGAAACATTTTCCTTGTCTGTGCACAGGTTATGAAGGTGGAAGCGACAGTCCAGGCAACAACATCTATGTAAACGCAAGCAGAAGGAATGTGCATGATGATGATCAAAATGTTGTTGCAAGGAAAGGAATAGGAGCAACAGTAAAGTCAGCTGTGCGTGGTAAGCAAGATTTGCTACCTGAAAGGTAGTCTACTTTTTCACAGTATGTGGTTGATATTTCATAAAAAATGTGAATTAAGTTTTCTATTTAAAAGTTTGATTCAACCATTTCCTACCTGTTGGCAAAAAGATTGAAGGGTATCAGAATACTTAGCATGTAGCAAGTACAAAACTGAATATTGCACTTTCTGTACTTGAAACCTGGATGGGGATTAGCCTTAAAATTGCAGGTAAGTATATTTGTCACTAATTAGGCTTTTGTGTGGAAGTACAGTGTAAGATTGTAGGTTGTAGTAAGTTCAGGTTGGATGGAGAAGCAATTTTTGAGTTGTAAACTTTCCACAGCATAACAAGATTTATGTTGGTTAAAATCATGCCTTGCATTTAACTTCAAACGCTGACATTTTTCTGATAGCATTGTGAAACTTTTTTTAGTGTATGGCACATTTCTTGATGGTTACCACATCGTATGATCTACGTGTTGCTGTTGTGTTACTGTGCAAGAAAGGTGTGAGTTACAGGTGGCATGGGTCATAGGGTGGCTATGGTGTGGGTCTGAATTCTACATGTGGTTGTTGGTAGTAGGTTAGATGCATTTTAACTCCAATACAGAATTGGCTAATGTTTTTTCTTGTTACTGTATTTTGTGGGCCATAATAGGCACTTAAAATCATTCAATATTCTAAAAAATTGAAAGTGCACCTCATAATGTGGTGTGCTTAGTGTATGAATCTGGTTGTGCTTTGTCACCTAGAACCAATTTTATGTGGTAAACAGTGCTATTTATTTAATTGCTAGTTACAGCTTAACTATGAGCACTGCACATGTTTGATTCCAAAGACTACCGTTAGCCATGTGATGTTAGCCACGTGGCAGGTTTGTCCACTGTCTTAACAGAAACTTTCACGTGTGTTCAAAATCACAATTTTTTTGTAAACAGACCATTGTGTTTGTTATAGACCAACAGCAATTGCAATGAACAGCACATGTGGTTCTGTGGGTAGCTGGCGCATACCTTAATGTTGAAGAACAGATCATATTGCTCTGCAAGGCTACTGACTACATTGGTACACACAGAATCAAACATGCACACAACTTTCATTTTATTTTATTTGTGTCTAGCAGATTAGATATGCGTGGCAGATAAAACTCCCTCAGTATGTAATCCACCGTACGAGAATTTTATGTGTTACATCTGAACAATGTTGAGAGTTCTTGTGAAAGAGTTGAATACAGTTTGTCTTAAATGATTGCTTCACTTAATGCGCCTTATAACCAGGTGTGCCTTATATATGAAAATAGAACAAAAAGCATTCAATCATTGATACTGCACCTTATCTGGTGCACCTTTGGCCCAAAAATATTGTATATGATGGGGTTTTCTCAGTGCTGTACAAGATCAAAAACATTTAAAAATGCAGTGTCAGCTGCAGTATGCATCAAAATATAAGCAATGATTTCATTTGAATCCTATGGTTTGAAATGTTGTCTGCAACTTTTTGCCAGTCACTCATAGGTAGATTGTTTGAGAGTACATCTGCTGCTGTTGTAAACATAAGCTTACTTGTTTGTTCTATATTGCTAATTGATAGGCTGCTGCAGTTAGCTGTATGAGCTATGTGTGAGTGTGTTGATGATTCATAAACATTCTGCTTACAGAAACACCGATATATTTCAAGAAAAAGGTTCAGTTGAGTCATGTGATCTAGGTGCAAAAATAAGGCCATTTTCATTTTATATGGACATTTAGCTTAAAGTTTACGTAGAGATTTATTACTGTTAAATATAGCTCCGTTTATCAAAGTGTGATCAAATTCGAATTTTGAATGGTGTTGTACATGTAGAATGCTTTAAAATGTGTCTTTTATATTTTGATAACTTGGACATCAAAAAAGTTTTAGTGGTTGGTCCATGTTGTTAAAATTACACTGGCTGATGCCATAAGAAACTACTTCTGCAAAAAAAACATTTTGTTTATCATAATGTTTTATGCTACAGGCAATATACCTGTCATAATGGGTAAGGTGATGGGAAAAAATAACACATGCTGTGAATGTGAGGAATACTTTCAATGTTTTCATGCATGCCAGGCAGATAGTTCATGCTATTTGCCAAGTCTAATCAACATGTGTTTTCATTTCAGTTGAAATACCAGCACATATTTTTATCTTTTCTTTTTTCATATTGTAACTGAGATGATTTAGGTTGAACAAGCTTGAATAGTTTCGATTTCCACAAATATGCAAGAGGCACTCTGCTATATTTAATTATTAACTGTAATGTTTGGATTTGACGAGGCATGTTTATTTCACTGCATTGTTGTTTTCACATATCAAGAACAAATGGCTGAAAGTCAGCTGGTTGAGTCAATAAAAGTTTCAGCAGACTGATTTTAGTTCTGTGGTGGAAATAAAGCTGAAGTTGGTGCAAATTTTGCAAGTTTACACTGTTTTTGCCTGGTTTCCATAGTTTGATTTTGTGCAAAAGAATTTATGTTGCATTGTTGTGTGATGATCTCCTGAGTAGGGACGCTTACACATCTAGGTGTGAAAATCTTTTGTTTGCCGCAAGTGAATTGTTCTTTCTTGTGGACAACAGTAAATGGTGTTTGATTTCTCTGAGAAACTTGACACCACACTGTCCTTTCTATGGCTGTTTCTAGTAAGCATTCTGTGCTGAAGCACACCTTCTAGGGTTTTACATCTTTGACCAACGTGAACTGTTTGTACTGTTGTTGTGACCACAGTCGCAATACCTTTTCTTGAAATGTGAAGTAGATAGCTTAAAATCAAGGCAGTATGGCACGGACCCGTCAGTGCTATTTTTTTTAATAGAAGCGATCATCTTCTCTTCTTTCTTGTAACTCGCTTTATGTTTCTCGATCCTAAGGATTTTGCATACGTTTTAAACAACGTCGAGCAGCAAATACGTGTTAGCTAAAGTTGCGACTTCTGTGCGCGCCACATTCTATGCCAATCCGTTTCAAATCTGTTGACTGCCTTCTGTCCTTGCTGTCCACTTCTAAGTACGCTGCGCTCCTTTAACAGCTCTTTGGGGAACAAGGCAAACAGAGGACACGCAACAAGATCGAGAACTCTACGTACGAACAACCATCCGAGAACTAGTCTTGTACATATTTTTCATCATCACGCTGTGCATTTGTAAGTTTCTAGTTGTGTAAGTCGAATAGTTGGTTTCCGTATCGTGTTTAGATTTTATTACGGGTGTTTAAAACAGTTCTACATGTCATGTAAATGGAAGGCATTGACTTATTTTAAGTAAGATTGTAATAGCTTAGTGGTTTCACTTCACGCGATGTACTTTACTTATTGGAGAAATTGCGTGGTCGCAACCATCATTCTGTCACGGCATTTCAGCGTGAAGACGTCGTTTGCATCAGTTTTACCCTGCATGAGGGTGTTACAAATTGCGGCATGTTTATGGATCTTTAAAAAATCTGGTGTTTACGACAATTTACTCCACACTTCTCAGTGTGCGAATAGAAGGAGTTTGCTCTAAATCTGTCACGACATATTTCTGTTCACTACTGGAAAATATGCAGTTTGCTTTGTGGTTATTTGGGCATCATGTTGCACAACACCTTAATTAAATTATAAGCGTGGCGATATTTCACCTATGTATTTGTATGTTTCAGGACTGAATTGCAAATGATTGTTTGTGTTTTTTTGTACAGTAACCTTTGGAATGACAAGTTCAACGCACTTTTACTACACGAAAGTAATGCAGGACCTGTTTTTGGATTCCCAGTTTCCCGACACCAAGAACACATTCAGGGGAATGACAACAATGCAAGATTTTTGGCGCGTGAGTTACCCTGTCCTAGGCCCTTCCACTGTACGTCTTTCGCAACTTATGATTTTCTTACGTGCAGTTCAGTGTATTTTTCATTGCTTTTTAGTTCCCTTGGCTTATCACTTTATCCAAATGTTTTGGTTAAATTAGCCTTCAGCGAATTACAACATAATTCAGAGTTGAAGCTCGAAACTTTGCTTTATACAAAAATGCTCGTTTTGATCATCACGTTTAGTGGTAGCAACTCAGGGCTGTGGTTCCAGTTCTTATGGGAGTGCTTACAGCAAAGCAGTTGATGTTCATCATTAGGCTTGTTGTTCATAAAAGTTTTTTCACCACACAGTTTTCCGAAGGACCGTTGCTGGATGGGCTGTACTGGGAGACGTGGTATAATAACAAACCAGTTTCAGAAGAAAACCGAGGTTACATTTATTACGAGAACAAGCTGCTAGGCGTTCCACGCATTCGCCAACTCAAGGTAATTGTAGCACTGGTATTTCGTGTCTTGCATCAATCATAGACACAGATGTACTTGTCTTTTTCCCCCTGGGTATGTAGTAACTTGTCGCAGGCATTGCGCTGAATAATAGCTGCCGTGCGTAACACTCGACACCTCGTGTTGTTTCCATCTGTTGCCATTGCGTACGAACGATGCTGTTTGATACGACAGCTCGGTATCAGGAAACCGACTTTTCGAAGGACAATGCACGTGCTGTTGCCTGGAAGAAAGAAATCCCTGTTGACGTCTGAAGATGGGTCTCACTCTATCTAGGACTTGAGCTTCAAATTTTTTTCTCATGCACTGTATTTTGTAGGTTTTGAATAGCTCGTGTGAAGTTCATCCCGACTTTAAAGAAGAAATAACGCTATGTTACGACTCGTACACTGAGTCCAAGGAGGATACCAATCCTTTTGGCCTTGAGAACGGCACCGCGTAAGTTTTTAAAAAATAAGGTATAAATATAAACCCTTGTTTCTTGATTAACAGTTGGTATGTAGACTCAGCAGGGGGCGTTTGATTCGTTTATGCGGTGGTGGTGATTTGACGTTTTCAGTATTCATTTAGCAACTATTGTTACTTATATATGGTGCTGATTCAAGTAACTAACTCTCCATCTCCACATGTGAGACTAGTACGCTGGCTATTAAAAAAACACATGACGTACTTTGTCAACCGTAGAAACGTTGACACAATAGATTTCATACTGTTTCATTAGGGCATAGTTCTCTCTGTTCTTGATCTACCAGTCTCATGTTTTGAACACTAAGTGCAGGCATCCCCATAGCTCTGTGGTTCTGTCAATGTCTAATGGCTCACGATTGCAATGTGTTGTTGTAACGCGTGATATCCGCGAAGGCAGATCTGTGGTTGTGGTAGATTTCTGAAACTTCTGGAATTTCATTGGTCCGCTACAACTTCCTGGCCATGGTTTTCTGGGTTCGTCGGCTGACCCGCCGCCTTTTTTCCTAAAAACTTTCAGAATTGTTTCTAAAGTATTTTTACACGATTTTTTCTCAAAAGCTCGCCGGCTACTTTAGTCACAGTGGTGCGCACACTGCTTACAAAATTTTCAAAATAATTGGCCCAACCAACGAAGAAAACGTCAATGTGGCTAAAAACATGATAGTGTTTATCGTAAAGTTAGTGAAGAAATTTTACATTACCGTCAGCATATTTCACTATCAAGAAACAGGGCCCGTGTGGATTTTGCCATTTAGCTCGTGGGAAGAAAGCCGGGACTTGATGTGTGTGAACTTGGCCTGCCATCAATTTTTGCCGCCTTCTTGTTGGTGCTAGTGTGTAAATGTAACTGTTGAGCTTATCCTTTTCACCGAAGTTTTTTGTCATCTGTATTAGTTGGATATATTCAACTGAGAACGAACTTGACGGTTCGAACCACTGGGGCCTACTTAACTTCTACTATTCTGGTGGAGGATATTATCAGGTAGAACTACCAAGCTAACGTGTTGTGCGTTTAACACAGCACGATTGCGCCACGTATGTTCACACATTTCATCATCCGTGCTTCGGGGTTGTTTTGCTGCCATTGCTACTTCCGAAAAAAATAATAATGAAACAATTTCGTGCCTCCAGGACACTCACGTGGTGAGTGCTGTGATTATTATGAAAAGACACACTTGATGCGGCTCACCCCTTTGTGTCTGAACATACGCCGCTTGTGCCTTGTAAACCATACGCTATTTTTATGTTGTACGGTACAGTTGGGAATATCAGTACCAGGCCGGGCAGCCCTATACCGGCTACGTGGGCCAATACGGCGCCAATGGCTTTTATCAGGTACTTGTGAATTGTGATGACGTTTGGCTGGATCTAATCCGCTGCTGCCCTATTGCAAATTGGAACTTGCCAAGAGTTTGCGTCATTTTCCATTGTACGCAGTTCTCAACGCAAGACTTGCGATCAAATATTGCGGCTCATTGTAATTTTCCAATCGTTTTTATGCTGTCTCTTTGAAACGCACACGCATCAATTCCTTAGCTGCCTCGTTGGGTGAATTTAATTTTTATGTGAAAACAAGGACTTTATCGCGATTGTGCATGCCTCTCCTCAGACGTAGTATTGTTCATGAGAAGTTTTAGCCCTTTCTCATAATTTCTGTATGTGACAAGCATTGCATGCTGTAACGTACTTCAGCACCTGCGATAATCATATTGCACTGAATGGAAAGCGTTGTGTTGACGTATTCAGAGAATGGAGTGCTGGCTTGGAATAGCTTTTCTGAACCAGTTGGCTTTGCTTCGCGCTCGAGTGACGTCATTGTTTCTCAACGAATTTTGGGAAAAGACTTCTCACTACTTGCGATCATGGAGCCTGTTGTTATTCGTCGGGCGCTAAACAAACAACACTTTCCCATTATTACCCTAGCTTCGCTTTCCAGTCTCGAACCAAACCATACAATGTGCCTTCACGCTTTAGGCCAGTCGTGCTCAAACCTTTTGGCTCGTGGGCCACATTTGTCTTTCAGAAACCTTTCGTGGGCCACAAGAATTAATAATCTCAGTAAAAATTCTCTAAAAAATTATCCTAAATGATTAAAGTGTTAAGTTTTCTTTCCAATGAAAATTGCTTCGCGGGCCACTCCAGAGGGCCTTGCGGGCCACGGTTTGAGCACCACTGCTTTAGGCTGTTGTGCGCAGCAGTGCTGTTGCTGTCATTCGTTTTGGCCAAATTGGTTCGTAGCCACGTTTTTACTGCAATCAAAGGGGTTAGAATAGGAATTAGAAAGATGCATTGGCATTATACTTTGCCCCCGCTTCGCTCCTTTTATTTCGATGGTTTGACCGCTTCTCTGTAGTATCGTGATGTAAATGAAATGCATTTATTTGTAACAATGTGCAAGTCATCGCCAGTGCGCTGTTCGCGCCCCGACGGGGTTTAATCGCTGTTGTGTTACGTCACTAGGATTTGAGACAAGAAAGGGCAGCATCGTCTCTTCTGATTCAAAATCTGAAGGATAACTTGTGGCTTGATCGTGGAACTCGGGTCGTTTTCGTCGATTTCAGCGTGTACAATGCCAACATTAATCTCTTCTGCGTGGTCAGGTAAGAGCAGGAAACATTGGGCTGAATGTGGGGTGGTTTTTGCCGGTTTGCCACCCGTTGCATTTGCTATTTGTTTAATGTACGACCGAACGGGTTGAACCCAGTAACGCCTAAGCAGATTTTTTTGGACATTGAAGAACAAACGCATTTGGAGGAAGTTTTTCAGTTTTATACAATCTACCAAAAAAGCGAAAGCGCCTCAACCACCTACAGCCATCCAGTTGTGAACTTTAATGTGAAATTTAATTGCAAGGTGCGTGAGGCCGTTTTCCGTACTTCACGCCCTGGGCATGACACAGCTATCTGTCGAGCTAGCACCTACAACTGCTGCGTAGTTTGAAGCTTGAAAGCAGTGGCTCGTGTGGTATTTTGCTTGGCGGCTTATGGGTAGGGAGGGACGTTTTCTTACACTGGGCAGGACCTTGTTGGCATTTGTTGCGGTTGACTTGGTCCAGGCACAAAAACACCATCTTTATTGTCAACTATCCCACTTGAACTGCGCGGTGACGACGATGCAGTCAGCTTCTTCAGCTGTCTTGTGACTTGCTTGTGGCAGTTTTAATCTAGTTTACATAAGTGCGTGTTTGTTACAGATTGGTGGTTGAATTCCCTGCCACTGGTGGGGCCGTTCCATCTTGGAAGTTCCGAACTGTGAAGCTCATCAGATATGTCACCAACTACGACTATTTTCTCATGGCTTGCGAGGTACCGTACCTTGCTGTTTTGGACACATTGGTTATTTGCTATAATGCAATGTGTACTTGGCGGCGAGCACTCGTTTTTGTTTTGAATGTGTCATTCGCTTCGCAGATACTGTACGTGCTATTCATTGTGTACTACATCGTCGAGGAGATTCTGGAAATTAAGAAGCATAAGTTCTCGTATTTCAAGAGCGTTTGGAACTGCCTTGATGTAATCGTCATTCTGGTGAGTGCTCTTGACCGTGCTTACACGTATTTTGCGCGCGCATTTGTCATTTTTAAGTGTTAACGAGGCGTACGGAACCCCGTTTGCTAAAGAGCTCTCCACCTTGACCAAGTTCAGTTGTTCCCGACCTTTTGCAAACCGCGTAAACGTTGCCATTTTTCTTTTGATCTTGTAGAGCGTTAAGCTTCTATTTGTCATCTTTTGTTTGTTTTCCGTTACCTTGTCTTTTTTATTATTGCCAAAAATGACGGCAGAAAGCAGTGGTGAGGTAAAAAGCTGTCGAGGAAAAGGTTGTCCGTGTGTTTAACACCAGTGGGTGTGGCCTCCCAGTATTCAGCAGAACGCCCATTCAGAGTTCACGTCCATTTGTTCGTGAGTTGTTGGTGCACTTAAAACATTTGCCTATCGCTTTAATTCACGTAAAGTGGAAACGGACCGGCCACGGGCGACGGAACATGACATCTGTCTCGCCATTGAAATTACTCAAAACATGATATTTGAAGTGTTACTGTCGTTTCATTGTCATGATTTTTTTAGTCTTCAGTTTTGACTGTATATCTGCGTTTGAACCCACGATTTTCCTATTTCAATCATTTGTCTGATATTTTTCGGTGGTTAATAGAAACAAAAGGAAAAAGAGTCGAAAAAATTTCCAGAACTTCCGTATTCTACTCTTTCGCTTACTGTTTATCAGGTTTTGGTGCCATTAACCCGTGTTGGTTTTCTTTCTCAGCATTTCTACAAACGCAAGTGCACCAGTAGTTTATGTTATGGCACATGGGCTAATGACGCATGGAATTTTTCCGCAGCTGTCGTTGGTAGCCGTGGCTTTTAACATCTATCGGACCGTGAAAGTCAACGCGTTGCTGGAACAGTTGCTTAGGGAACCCGAAATCTACCCCGATTTCGAATTTCTCGCCTACTGGCAGATGCAGTACAACGACATGGTCGCTATCGTGGTTTTCTTTGCCTGGATAAAAATATTCAAGTACATCAGGTAACGAAATCATTATAAAACACTTGTGCTGAAAAAAGTCGCATGAAGTATTGTTTTCCGTTGGCTGTTTTCGCTCAGCAGGCCAATGACCGTAAACTTCAGTCAAGCTGGAGTGCTTGAAGCACTTCTATAGCAACGCGAATGACTTGCGAAAGAACACTCTAGGCGCTTTCGACACTTATCTCAATTTTGCACTGGGTGTAAAGATACTGTTTCAGATTTGGATTGATTTTCTTGGGGTTGCTCGCAGAACTCATACATTTGCATCCACCGTGTGACCAGGAACAAATGTACATATGATTTCTTCTGAATGACCAGCATATAGTTTGCCATGCATTCTAAATTTTCAACGAGCGTTCCGGAGTGACTTTGTTGTTTCACTACTTTTTTCTAACGTATTCACTATGTTTTTATCAAAGCTCGCCATGGATGAATAGTATTCTACTATTTTCGAGCAATGCGATCGCGTTTCCCGATACCTTGCCTGCTGTGCATGCCACCAAACTTGCTGTTGCTCATTAGAAAAAAATCGTAAAATGTCTTTGTGAAATGAACCAGCCCCCAGCAAACATAGTCGCAGCAAAACGCTGTTACTGGCTTTATAGCGGACGTTTGATTTACTATTCGTTTTTTTGTGAATTGGTGAATACTGCGATGATCGTAACGTCCGTGTGCTTCGCCATGTTTTTTTGATAAATTTGTCAGACGCTGTAAGAAAGAAGGTCGCACCTTCTGTTGTCGTACGGGTATGTGCACTGGTATACATTTTCTTACCCACTGCGGTGGTTTGAATCAAAAATAAAATTGAAAATCGGCTGAACACGTAGAAAAATCGGCTCGCGATCTTCGATAGGCGAGGAAAGGTGACCTGGGTCGATTCTGAACTGAGTTGAAGCTCGGCTTGTTACTTGCAGCTTCAATCGCACGATGACTCAACTCCAGTCGACGCTTTCGCGTTGCTCGAAAGACATCGCCGGCTTTGCCATCATGTTCTTTATTATTTTTCTGGCTTACGCACAACTTGGCTATCTGGTCTTCGGCACGCAAATCAAAGACTTCAGCACTTTCGAAGAAAGCATGTGAGTCGGTAAAATTCTCGCGCAACTTTTTGCGCTACTACAGCGTACCGTTATATGTCTGTCTTTTTCGACTTCGTTTTTTTGCATGTTTTTCAAACTAAATGAAAAGATTGAAATGGCCCAGACCGCCGCTTCGGCTGAAATTACGCGGTGTTCCAAATACCGCGACAAGAGTACGTCTGAACATTATTACATACCACACAACGTGTGCTTCCACCAGTAAAGTAAATCCCGTGTTTCATGACAAAAGACACCTACTGCCCTTTACCGTAATTGTTCGTGAGTTAAGTCTGACGATACGACAAACCAACTAGCCTTTGTTCATGCGCGATTTTGACATAAAGAGCATTTCGTGAATTATTAACGACTCACGCCGCGCCCCGTGATAAATACGATATGCCGCCGTAAACAAGGTTTGCCAGAAAGATCGTTCGCTTGGAATTAGTTGTACATTTTCTCTGTGCGTCGGCGGCGCGTCACGCCCGCGATAAAACGTATTGCAGATGGGATCGCCAGCTTTTCGTGCATTTCTTCAAGGAACATAAACCCGTTTTTCTCGTCGTATCGTTCAAACTTCAGACATATCAGAACGCGCGTTGGATCTCATTGTGAGCCACTCAAAGTTTCTTCAGGGCACGATTTCGCATAGCGAGGTGTTCGTTCAAACAAAGTTGTACGTAACTTAAATCGGTTTCTGAATCACAGATTCACGCAGTTCCGCATCATCCTGGGCGACTTCGACTTCCACGAGCTGGAAGCTGCGCACCGCGTCCTTGGCCCGATATTTTTCCTGACTTATGTTTTCTTTGTCTTCTTCGTGCTGCTGGTATGGCGACTCAATGTTTTTGAGAAGTCTTGCAAGTTTCTCGCGTTTTGCGGAATGGATTCGTTTCGCTACAAAAAACATCTATGACTTTTATTTTCAAACACTTCGCATTAGTCTTGGTTTTTGACGCTACACAAAGGTAAAAGTCAACAGACAAAAGTTAACGATGTAACTCGCATTAATTCATTAATTCATTAACCTTAAAGTAGTTGGCTAGTATGTCATAAAATTACTATTGTTTTGCTCCAAACATCAACACCAAAAATATTTACAAAATGGGCGAAGGCAGGATGACACGTCCAGTTGCGTGAAGGAGGCGGTGCAAAACAACCTGTCCAGTTCGTGCGTTTTGCTTAGTGAAGCTGATTTGTTAGTAATGTTATGCAAGGAAATTCGTCATTCTTGTTTTACGATTTTTTTTGTCAGTGTTTTAGCTGAAACATCTCGCGTGCTTCGCATCACTTGACACGGGAAGTTAAAAAATGCAACCGTCATGTTTGTTGGAATTTTAAATCACTTTAAGAACATTGGCGACTATTGAACCTGTACTGCGACACCTCAACTCATTACTCATGCCTGAAATTTCCTTCGAATTTGGTTACTACTCAAAGCACAACTCAGTCTAAATCGCTCACGGGCTTTGACCAGAAACAAACTGACCGTTCCGTTCTGTCACCTCACCATTTGATCCGCACTAAATTTTGCTCTTGTCGTTTATCGCAGAACATGTTCCTGGCGATCATCAACGACACATACTCGGAAGTGAAAGCAGAGATATCGATGCAGAAGAGCGAGTTCGAAATATCGGATTACATCAAGAGGGTAAAGCGGCCGTTGTTGTTTTCCTTGCTGCACTTTCTGATGAGCGTTTTCAGCTTGTTACTGTAATTTTTACTTAAAAATCCATCTATCGACACAACCGCCAACCGTTAGTTTGGAGATGGGTTCATAAAAAATATAACCAATCAACTTCCAGCTTTAGCACATCAAGGAATCGTTGCTGTGACAACGTGTAAAGTAAACAACCTCGTTGCGTGCGAATATGAAGTGACATAAGTTGGGCCTTCTTAGAAATCATCCTTAAGCATCAAATTGCATATATGAGTTTTGGAAAAGTTTTCATGAACTAAGTCTTTTGTGTTTGTATAATAAATTTGTTAAGTGTCAAGCAAGAACGCTCCGTGCCAATGCTTTGTTGCTTCAGTGTAACTTCGTTGTGTTTGACTCGCGTGGCTTTTACTATGCCACAGCCTGTTTTAACGCGTTTGATCACATCACGTCTAGAACAAATGTTTCTTATTCTAGCAAGTTTTTAAAGAATTGCTGCAAAAAAATTTTCTCTCCTACTCTCGTTCACTCCGACGTAGACCAAAGCCTCCTAGAAAATACTATTTAGGAGACCTTGCGTAGACCATGAAAAGACGTTGCGTTTCGCGCATTGCCAGTATTCTTGTTTCGAAAACAAGTTTGCTACTGTTGCGTTCACTTGCAGGGCTACAACAAAGTGTTAGAGAAGCTTTCCTTGAAAAAGGATCGCATACGTGACATCCAAGACGCGATTCACAGCGCCGATTTGAACCAAGATAAACAACTAGACTGGGAAGAATGGCGGCTCGACCTGAAAATGTGAGTACAGCGTCGAAAGTTTGCAGAAATTTTGTCAAACGAATGTTTTTTTCACGTCGATCGGCGCGGTCAGACTCCTGTCAACATGCTGGCATTAGCTTGCCCGGGCCTAACGTTTGTTCCAGCTTGTTGGCGTGGTGGTGATGGCGGTTGTGGTGCTACGGATGCTTTGGCCTGAATGTATCGAAATATGACAGCGTCACGGTTCGAGCGACGATTTATAAATGTGTTGCTGCAGGCGCGGGATTCCCGACGCCGAGATCGAAGCGGTGTTCGCGAAGTACGATCAAGACGGTGATATGATCTTGAACGAAAACGAACAGAGGAAACTTCAGGCCGACCTGGAACGACAAAAGGTGAATAAGCTTAGGTTGTATTTCACGTCGTGCTTGCAGTCCTCATTAAATTATCTGTTATTGGACGACTGGAGATCGTTGAAGTGTAACCGAATTATGCTTTTCCGGGTCGACTTCCACAAAAAAGCGGTTCGCGATGCCGAGTGTTTACCTCGCGCGTCTACCGTGCGCTCTTTTGCCAAGAGGTCATCGCAGAGAAGATGAAAGACGAGGAGATCGGAGAAATAGGATATCGGGGAATACTTAATAGCTCGTCAAGATCGCGTTAAATAATTTTTAAAGGTCGTCCTGGGCTTTCGTGACAAGCAGCCTCCGCGTCCAGATCCCACTTCCCGTTGTATTCAATTATTGAGACATGGGTCGTTGGACTGACAATAGAAACTGGCGGCTTTACGTGAATGTTCGCGAATTATCTTTTGACGCAGGCGATAAATAAAATATGAGTAATTCTATTAAACATTAATTCATTTATACAGACTTCGCAGTTGGAATTAAGAAATCGTAGGGTAGGGTTATAAAACGACGTCTTCGTTGCGTTTTCCGACTTGTTTTTGACAACCATTGTACTGCGACGGGTTGCTTGTTTCGTGCTCGTAGCTTCGTGTTGTTACATGTCGTTCGAGCTTTGAAAACCGCGTTGTCCCGAAGGTTTCACGACTTGTTTGAATGGGTTTTGGTGTAGTTGAAGTAAAGACCAGGGTTGCCAACTCTTCTTGCGACAGATATACCAAATCTAATATAAGTATATACCAAATGCACCTGTAACGAAAAACGTAAAATGTAATGTTGCTTTTCCATGCTTTATTACTACTTCACGTAGATGATCAAGAGTTGCTGTTAAGCAGTGACATCACAGAAAAGCAGCAAGCTCAATTTCTGCTTCCTTAAACTTCATTAGTGATAAAATTATTAACCTCCGTAAAATTCAACGTTCCAAATCCGGCATCTGCATTTTCATTTCTTTTGTGGCCCATTGCATTATTATGCTGTGCTGCTTTGCGGTTTGAAATGTCTTTGCACAGTTTGCAAAATGAATACACAGCACTAGCAGAATCCTGTTCTGCAAGCTACGCAAACTGACAGTCACACTTCTCGAAGCCTTCTGCCACTCTTTGCGCAGCTTTCCAAACTTTAAGCTGGCAAAAAGCGCGTAGCTAGAGTTATATTCATTTAAAAAAAATTGTTTTGCAGCCTCGTCTTCTCAGCACTTTTTCAGTCTCGTTGTCCGTTTACCCAAAGTGCACGCTTACTCTAATGTTAAGAAATCACCATACATTCTTTATATAGTTTAACACCACTATATTCTCTGGTTACGCTTTCCAGTGTAACGAATAATTAGGCTTAAAGTCACAAACTAATCCCTCCGATAATAATACACCAAATTTTTCATATACTGTACCAAATTAAAAGTTTATATACCAAGTACTTCGAAAATATACCAGTTGGCAACACTGGCAAAAACTCCAGGACGGAGACAAAGCGTCGGGAGTGTTGAGCAAAAACTAAACTGCAACCGTGTCTTTTTTCTCAATTCAAAATCTTCTGCGTCCGTGACACTCCGTGCGGTGTCGCCGGTGATCTAATGTTTTGTTTAATTCAATTATTTGAGACATGAGAGGCTCATGAAGTTCTTTGACAAGCGGGAACAAAAATGAGGACGCGCTCAACTGATACTTGTTGTCGGGCAAATCTCGAAAGGCTTTTTGCGTCAGTGCAGGATGAAAAACAAAGGAGAAAAGAAAAACATCTCTTACTCGTTTGTTATGAAGACAAAAGCGCAAGCGTTGCCCACTGGGCGGAGAACAAGTGCCGGCCTTCTCAATTTCGACATTAGCTTCTCGGTCCACTCGCTTTTTGCAAGCATTTGTGGTTTGCTCTTTATTGACATACTTTTCGATTTAGATTAAGACAAATCAAGCTTTTTGCTGTGGGTTCTAACAAGCTGACTAATTTATACACTGGAACCATGTCATGCGCTGGGTTTGATTGGGTGTATTTGATTATTTAGTGCTTGCACGTGGGTAGATAGGAGACTCGTGACTGCATCCTCATCTTGTGTTGCACTCGCGTGTACCTATTTTCGCACACGACTCTCGTGCTGCGATTCGGACAGCGTATTGCTGAGTTGCCATGTCACCTTTAACGCATTATTTGAAAACTATCACGTGATATAGTTCGATGCTTCGTGGAAACGCTTCGCCAGCTTAACATGCAAAAGTTCTCAGTCGTGCGGGCAATGTGAAGAATTTCTTGAATCTTTCGATTTGTTTTTTCGATTCTGAGGACGTGTTTTTCGAGTGCTCGATCCACTTCTACAAACACATAACGCAAGCGGGTGGAAAGGGCGTGCTGCATTTTTTGAGTTCAACCGTTTGTTTACACGGGTCAGGAGGAATATCGTCGCCCTATTGTACGCCAGCCTCTGTCACAGAACATTGTTGTGTTTCACGTCACAGGCGGAACTGAACAGTGAGCTCGACGAAATCGCTCGCGACAAGGACGCTGGCGCAGCTCCTGGCACCCGACCGTCGTCTGCACGATCCAAAGGCGCCGTAAGTCACGTGAGCTACAACGATTCGGCCAACGAAAGCGACGATGACGACGACGATGACGATCGCCGACTCAGCTCGAAGAATTTCGTGTCGAAGGATGATTTCCAGATGTGAGTTGTGCTTGAAATGTGGTTGCTAGAAGCACTTGCATGATCCGCGGTCTCACACTGCGGGTCAGTCACCCCTCTGTGTGGGAATTACCACTGCCAGATCACCGTCTTGTAGTTGGCCTAATGCTTTTGGAGATTCTGAAAGGAGTGATAATCAAAATAACAATTTTCTTCAATTCTGAAGTTGCAACAGCCTTCTCAGCAATTGAGTCGCCTGTGTGTGTTGCAGTTTGACGCGACGAGTTGACAGAATGGAACACAGCATCGGCTCGATCGTGTCGAAGATAGACGCGGTCATTGTGAAGCTCGAAGCGATGGAAAGAGCCAAGCTGAAACGACGCGAAACGATGGGAAAGCTGCTGGACAACATAACTGAGGTATTGCGAGTCAGTTTCTCTCTCCGAACGCAGGAATACAGGCGTGGGAGTGGTTAGAGATGCATTCTGTTTGAAACACCCTTCAGTATCTGGTTTTCGTACGCGCTGAGAAACTTGGTCGTAAACATTGTTCCGACGCTAACCTTTATTGCGAGCGTGGAGAGCTAGCACTGACAGTTTTTCAACGCGTATCCGACAACCCTTCGCCCACACTGACACCTCACAAATTCCGCGCATCAACAGAACTGCAGCCTGGCATTCTCTACAGCGATCGCGAACTTCAACAGCGATTGATCGTGGAATACCGTTTCTGAGACAAAACAAACAAATCTAAGCATTCTACCTGCGCAGTTTAAACTGAGCGAACAGACTTCACTATCAGTTAGCCGAGCGTGCAACAAACAATTAACAACTAGACAAGCGCACACTGCGGTTATTTACAGTAAATCAAACACACAGCTCAAAAGGCACGAGTGTCATAAGACCACTGCAACGCCGATTGACGGACTGCATCTGCGCGCTAATACCTCCTACAATGAGTAAAGATGATGTACGCAACGATGTGGATTCCATAGCTCAGAATTTCGGTCTTTATTTTATCAGAAAGCTAGCTGTTGGGATGGCAGAATTATACGCTTAAGAGTAAACGTCAGAGCGGCAGTTTTATGGCGAGTTGCGGCCGAGGAGAAGCAGAAAAAACATGCTGTATCGCTGTGGCAAGCTATGCTAGTGGGCGCAAGAGAGTAACGAATTGTCGAAACCCGAGAAGGCGGAACTGTACGTCAAATGCTGTCAAATAAGGTTATGATTCAAGACGCGCTAAAAGTGCCAAAAAGTTGTTTGACCCTGGAAAACGCGCACATCAAGTTCGGTGACCGGGTTAAACTGATGGACACGGTGGCCTCGATTAAAACACAGCGAGCAACAGCGCCGAAGGATCGGTTATGCCATGTCAATACGGTTCATAGCCACTGCGCGCCTTTAGCAACCATTTCCCCACGTGTGTTCTATGTTTTGCTGTAGGGTATCTAAAAGCGTCGGGCTCTGTTTTGTCGTTCATGACTTTGTTGAGTCGCCGTTAACTGTTTTCAGACCGATTTACTAACACAATTACCTGAGCAGCTTACAGAACAAAACGCCAGGTTTCGCTTTTGAATGTCGGCTGAATTCCAGCAGTTCTTGTAGCCAGACACCCAGAATCCTTGTTGGAATTATCTTGAAACTTTTTGCAGAATAGTGAAGTTTCCAGTCTGGCAAAGCGTTTGAAGAAAAAATTGCGCAAAGAAGCGAAGAAAAAGAAGCAGGGAACGGAAACAGATCCGGACGACACGTCCACAACAGTCGAAAGCAGTGTTTGAAAGCGAAACGCCGCCCTGCTTAAATAAAGTAGCAGTGTTGCAGTGGTCAGAAACGTGTGTCTAAGAATTTGACTGAGATAGTATCTTTCATTCAAGTGGCTAAGGTGATGTGGTTATACTTTTTACGGCAAATTACGGACCTGCAAGGATATTGCGGTGTATTTAGCGTCCTTTGCCTCCTGTGCCAAATTGCTCAGGTAAAGTGCCCACAGTAATGGGTGTTAGATTTTAACAGATTAGTTGTTGGTTAAGTTAGCCATATCAGCGAAATCATGCCAGCGAAATGACGTTATGAATTTCTCTACGCAAGCAATTTATTTCGTGCGCTGACTATCGCTGAGACTTCCGGATGAGAACTTCAGAAAATGCTCTAATAGGTTGACAGTAATGTCCGAGTAACATAGCTAGGTCAGTGTTGCTTCAGAACATGTAAGGCACCTGTTGGAATCTGAGTCAGAAGCTTCTGATCTTGCTAAAAGTTCGAGACAGTTGGCAGAGGGAGGTAACCATTACAATAGAAGTGTCTTCTGATCGAAGTAAGACACTTCATTCAATATGGAAATGCATGAGATAATTTTAGACCCTGTCTTGTTTTCATTTGGTGCAGCGTTTCTCGTGCTGTGCTGCTGAAGCTTCTTTCTGATTCAAGTGTACTGTGTGGTCTTCTGCTGGCATACTGCGTAAACTGTAAATGCTAGGGCCGCAGCCAGGGAATTGACGATGGTCTCCAAAATATGAAAAAATGCCAGGCCTTGGGGCAAACGTTTTGTATCGTTTTTGCAAGTCAAGGGCCCTTCGCCTCATCCTTCGAGGGTTTTCGATTTTGCTGCCGTGTTAAGTTCTGCGAATCTTGGCAATTAACGGAAAGAACAAATGGAAAATTGTGTTTTTCCGAGATCTCATCGAGTGGTCTTGTTAAACAAAAGTACTCGTGACAGGACGAAAGGAACGGCCGCAGCGACGACGAACTTCGCCGGGAACAAATGGAGCGACTGGTGCGCGAAGAGCTCGAACGCTGGGATTCAGACGCGTCGATATCTTCGTCGAGTCGCCGCGGCGCAAACCGACCCACCTCTGGTGAGTTCGTCGTAACGATCTCAAATTGTCCTATTGTGAGCGCTACTTTTCCAACGTTGTCGGCCATCGCGCTCATTCTTCAGTCTACTTGTGCGTTTGGCAGAAATACATTTTGCTCCCCGCGTGGTCGACACGGGACACAAAGCCCAAGCGTGGCTGTATTTTTTTAGAGGTTGCGTTTTTGTGGAAACGCACCGATTAGCTTCAGTGGAGATCCAGTTACTTCTTTCTTGACCTGTGGAATGCTGTGTATTCATAAGTGTTTGCAGAAGCTGGCAGTGATTGAATCAAGAACGTGAACACGGGACGTAATTGTTCATTGATTAACAAGGTAATTAACCATTAACTCAAATTCCTGTCGACGCAACAAATCACAGTTACAGACCCCTGTGGATAACAAACTGAGTGTTAATCGTAAACAGCGGTTGTCATTGCCGGCTCATTTACTCTTGAGAAGCAGCTCCGATCCACCAAAAACATGTTGTGTCGTGCACTGGAGGTAGCACGTAGTATGAGACTGAAGCCGAAATTGCTGTTGCTCTGCTGTGTGCCACTTGGGCTGTGATGGTCCACATCGCTTTACCAGAACCTTCTTTCCCAGGTCGTTCGGTGGCGTCCACTGTTTCCGGTTCGTCGGGTTCAGCGCGCGCGCGCGTCACAGGCACGAACGGCGGCGGCAGCAGCACGGCCT
>JGI24021J15306_10001684_pt1 | contig 22299 bp, 10 predicted proteins | sample Ectturendosymbi1_FD_15306 | JGI IMG/M metagenome (IMG submission 15306) | reverse complement strand
ATAATAGAGTGATCTCGTCGGGTGATCTCTATTGTTGCTTGCTGCCACGGTGCGAAGCTCTGCGCACATGCCGCTCGGGATTTCCGATCTCAACACTTGAAAGTTGGCATGTGATTTTTTGTGTACTTTGTCATTTTCAAATGGTGATTTGCAACGAAAGTGGAGCTGACGATATCACTATATGCGCTTAAATTCTGCTGTTGCTCGATAACATTAACTTGTTCTACATTACCTTCCATTTGCGACTTCTCTGACTCCACCCGTCGCAGCTGCTTTAAAATTTTTCTCTTCTTTTTTGCGGATAAAGTGATATTGGCACGAGAACTTGTTCTAAAAACATGCAACAAAATGCTACTACCACGTTCCTGGAAATAAAGTCTACGCTTGCTTAGGAAACACCATTAACTCACAATCGTTTTTTCAAAATTCCTTTGGGCACCAGTTCTTTGTCAGGTACAGCGCCATGTTTTTCGGGGCGGTTTCGCTTTCTCAGACGTTTTTTTGCTCTTTTCAACTTAAAATGACTTTTATAAATCTCCTGTAAAACAAAACTGAGATTAAATCTCAGGAGAGAACGTAATGCATCCAGCGAAAATCATAAACAGTGTGAGTAAAACAGCATTATTCCTTGCTCATGAACAGCGAAACACAAATCATCCTGTCTTGGAAATCACTTTTTTCTGTAAAAATTATATACGTTTGTCAAGGTTACCGTATTGCGAGGTGTCGAGATTTTATTACAGGGAGTTTGACAAATCGCTCCACCGCAGCCACGAATGTTCGGTACTGTATATTTGCTTAGCAGAATTTTTCCAGATATCGTCTTCAATTTACTGTAATTTTGATAACATAAACGTTCGAAGCATTCCACAAAAACACATCTTCTTAATAACCATGATTTTTGAAAAACACATCCAACAAAAAAGAGGGCAATATGTTACTGGTGCTTGTTAACATAGCAAATGCATTTTTTAATTCACCTATGTTTGCATTTATCCTGGCACAAGCACACGCTGCTCCATGATGCATAAGGACGCTGGGTTCTTGGCAACAGTTCCATAAAATTTAATACCACTGACACGTTTAAAGTTCATGCAAAACAGCACACTTTAGGTTAAAAGCAACTTAACAAATGCGACAGAAAATAGTTCTATTTCAGACCAAGACACTAAACATGTGGGTCGATCAATAACGTGGCACGACTGATGTGATTCAAGGGGAAATTGTCTACACAAACATGAAAAACAGTTTCGTGGTGAGCATCACCATGAGTTGCCATTAGATTTTTTTGTGTTTGAATGTCATGAACAAACGGAGCTCAATTTTCTGAGTTCTTCGTATTTGAGGCGATCTTTCACAGAGATTGAAGGCTGCACTTTTAGAAGAGCGCTTTCAATATTTTTCATTGAAACTGCCACTTTACTTTCACTGACTTTTTCATCAGGAAGAATAACGGTCCAAGAATGCTGCATTGTTTCCCGCAATGCAGACAGCGCAGCTTCACGAATCAAGGCGGAAAGATCCGCGCCCGTAAAACCTGCACACCTGTCATCACGACCTAAACGATCTAAGCACACATCGTCAGTTAAAACTGGCTTTGTGCCGTTTCTTGTAATTGTACGTAAAATCTTTACCCTGTCGTTAGCGCTTGGTATTCCTATGTAAAGGGTTTTATCGAGCCTGCCCGGTCTAAGTATAGCAGGATCGATAATGTCACGTCGGTTTGTAGCTGCGATCACGAACACCTGCTTGCGGGCTTCCAAGCCGTCTAACTCCGTTAACATTTGATTGACAACTCGAGCGCTGGCGCCACTTTCTGCAGACGTTCGATGCGGACACAACGCATCCAATTCATCGAAGAATATAACACAAGGGGAAGAGTTTCTCGCCCTTTCAAAACATTGGCGAACAGCACGCTCACTTTCACCAACGTACATGTTCAGCAGTTCAGGTCCTTTCACAGACACAAAATTAATTCCCGACTCATTTGCGATTGCCTTCGCAAGAAGCGTTTTCCCGCAGCCTGGTGGGCCTGCGAGCAAGATTCCAGAAGCTCGCGACAGTCCCAAAGCAGAAAATGCACCAGGATTTCGCACAGGCCCAAGTATGGCCATTGACAACTCTTCTCGCACAGATTCCAATGCGCCGATATCATCCCATGTAGTATCGGGCACGGTGGCAAACCCTTCGCGCTTTGCCGAAGGCTGCACGTCATGCACAGCAAGCTCAAAGTCTTTCGTTTCAATAAACACCCCCTGCAAGCACTCAGCCGTAAGGGGTAGAGGATTTTTTAGGAACGCCAAGGTGTCAGTTAAGGGCGAGTTCGCTGTGGCACTGAGAGCACTGCTGTAACGCAGAAAACGATTCACCGCTTGCATTACAGCTTCACGACACAAGGACATCAAATCCGCCCCGACATATCCAGGAGTAAGCCTGGCAATCAACTGAAAGTTGACATCGTCCGACAACTTAAGATTACGACACAGCACTTTAAGAATCTGAATACGAGACCTTTCATCAGGAATTCCCAACGCGATTTCTCGATCGAAGCGTCCAGCTCGGCGGAGTGCGCTGTCGAGCGATTCCGGTCGATTTGTGGCCCCAACAACAAAAACCGATTCTCCAGTTCTATTCAAGCTATCCATGCACGTAAGAAGCTGTGCAACAATTCGCCGTTCCATTTCTTTCGATGAATTTTCTCGACGTTGCGCGATTGTCTCGATTTCGTCCAAGAAAAGTACGCAAGGTGCACCGCGTACAGCTGCGTCAAAAAGGTCTCGCACACGGCGCTCGCTCTCACCCGACACACCAGCGACTAGTTCAGGACCAGCTAACTGCAGTAACGGTACGTCAAGTTGACCTGCGATTGTTCTTCCCAATAACGTCTTTCCACAACCTGGTGGACCATGTAGAAGAACGCCCCTAGGTGGAGATGCACCAAGGGTTTTGTATATTTCTGGGTGCTTCATGTGAAGCAACAATCGACTGAGTTCATTCAAAGCAGCATCGTTGCCAGCGAAATCGGCAAAAGTAACATCTGAAGATTTTAATTCAAAACTTCTCTGCGGGGGAACAAAATCGTCCTTGTTATCCTCCGTGTTATTTTGCTTTTTCTTCCGCGTATGCGAACGATTGTTTTCTTTCCGAGTTTTCTTTTTGACTGATTGTTTTTTAACACTATGACTGACACTGGTAGATAACACGGGGGTAAGTGTAGGCATTGCCTTTCCAGGTTCATCGCCTGTTTGTAACGCATGAGATTCATCAAGAATATTTTCATTATCAGAAATATTTGCTTCAAGTTTAGTATTTTTAAGAGGTTGAGCTAATGTGTCGTCTTCTGGACAGAGTAACATGGAAGCAGGATCCTTGCTAGTTGCAGATCTGTTGTCATTTTTTCCACTATGATCCATGCCCCCTTCCGCTGCTTCGTAAAAATATGGACCCCTCAATGGGGAGCTTTTCATAACGGAGGAAGACAAAGAAGTACCCGACCGCCTTGAATATAGGGATGAGAGGGATCTATTCATAATATTGGTGTCTGGGTAGTCAGCGACTTCATCATCATCATCAACAGATGAAGAATCTGAACTGGAACGGTTGACTTTACATTGTGTTTTAAATCTTTTGCTCGTTTTTGGGGTGTTCCCTCTCGTAACCTGATTTTGCAGTTCTCCTGAATTACACAAACTTTTGTGAACCTCTGAAACCAACACACGAAAGGAATTGCGTTTTCTTCTGCCATAATCCTTTCGGTAAATTTTCTGCAATTCTTGAGCAATCGTTTTATCACATGCAGATGGGTGAGTTTCCACAAACTGTTTCACGCGGCTAGGCAAGCATCTATCGAAGGTCGTAACATACGGCATAGCTACGCATTTACTTTAATAAACAACAAAATTCACTCTAAAAACATAACAATGCGTACAACAGACCCATTTATGACGGTAGAAAAGTATCAAACTGGCTGTTGCATTTACAGGTGCAACAGCATAAAAATACAACAAAATCTAATCGCCATATTGGCGGTTTGAAACCAAATATCAGGCCTTCAAAAGCTATTTAAAATTTTTCAGAAAACGGCAATGATATACTGTATTCAGCAAAACCTGTAAGAGTGCAATGAACGGCAGCAGCTGCGCGAGATCGGTTCAAGATGGACCGCATTCAGCAGCCTTATGAACGTGGGACAATGGCACTGTGCCGTCTGATTAGTGCACTGAAGGAAGTTTGCAAGTGCTTATTGTATTCGATTGTTGTAGTGACATATAAACCCTAAAATAGGTACTTAACAAAAAACCTTTAACGTAATGGGGAAATCTTCGCGTTTAAGACGATGGACCAGCAGCGTTTCTTCGAGCAAGAAGTCCCCTATAGTGCAACTTCCTATCAGTCCTAACGAATGAACAAATCCGAAAACAGCGCATGGACCTTAAAACCATTGAAATCAACAGTTCACGACGCGGGTTTCAGTTTTTTGAAGAGATAACAGTGAGAGATTGCAGCCATAGGCATATGGGAATACGCAGAGAGAACTCAAGCCTTGGTAGATTTCCACTGCTCTTTTACTTAGTCCAGCGGGCCGTCGACATTTGTACTTTTTCCTTCATGAATACCATATTTTTACCATTTTCTAGTACTTTCTTTTCCCATGAAACATTTTGAAGCATCAAACAAAACTTACCCATGTTGCAACAAAATACATCAAACTTTCATACGTCCTTCAGATATTTTGTCCTAGTTTCTCGTTATTTCAGTTGGTACGTAGCTATGTTGCATTTTTTGCAAAGCGTATCCTTTGCCCGCGAAGTAAAACGCCAAAACGTGACTTAGTTATTGTTCGCACTGCTAGAGGCGCGGCCGCTATCCGAAACCCTGTTCCGGACATTTCTGATTGCGTCGACAATATCAAGTGATCTGGCACATTCACCGTTTGGTTAAATCAGGCCACCATCAAGATAGCGCAGCAGCCTGCTGGAGTTGCCAAACTTGTTCACAGCTTCGCTGAATGTTTGCTACCAGGAATCCTTAAAATTTTCGAAATGACTTAGCGTTGCCTTACTTAAGTATGGATGTGTTGCGATCGGAGAGCACGAGCGACAAGCGCGTAAAGCTTCACACTGGCAGGGAGCAACAATAGAGATCACATGCCGTGATCACTCTGACATGCATTTTAAGGTCTTTGCATTCTTGTTTCGAAATCTCACTCATGCTTAAATGTTTTCAAATATATCTCAATTTGTTAATATGTGCTTCTGTGGTGAGGTGAGTTTCATTAACGTTTCTTTAGTATCTTAATGTAATTTCTGGTGCTGCACAACCTAGTTTATAGCAATGCTTACAGTATTACAAAATATTTCTTGTGCCTGCACTAATGGTATTTTGACAAAACATTTTCCGTATGCATATATGTAGCAGAACAAAACGCTAAATACACTATAAATGTAATTACTGTTGCACATTGATACAATATAGAAATGATGGGTATCTGTTTAGCTGTTCAGTGGTAAATATTACACTAAATGCATGGGCTCCAAGACAGAGGTCAGCAAAAAACTAACAAAGTTTTCAAGACTGCCCAACATGCCAAATATTTCAAAAATTGTACCCTTGCATGTAATACACAAAATGTTTGTGAAGCGTCTTAAGTAAATGGCTATTGCGAATACCAGTGGCATTGTTTATTTTGGATAGTGATGTCAGCAGATCTGAACTTTTTCAGAAACAGGTCAGTACCCTCTTTCTACTAAGCTTACTTATTAAAAGCTAAGATAAACGCCAAATTTGTACAAGAATCAGAACAAGAAATTGCTTGATTTGGAAAATAATAACCGATAATGCTTCAACATGACATAAAAAATAACCGATAATGCTTCAACATGACATGGCTTTTGCACTGAATCAACTTTTCACAAAGTATTTTCAGAAAAATCAATTATTGCCTGTCAAATAATTTGAATTAAGCTAACAACTTAATAAGGCTTGGTATACCGCAGTATGACAATCAAAAGCTCTAGGTTTCAGTTTGCTGCAAGCTTACAAGGAAGGAATCACCTGCTTTCATGGCTTTCTTATGGTTCAGACCAGAGGTCGACAAATACTTTGTGGCACGACCCCAAAAAATAGACGAAGTTCTCGCGACCCAAAGATTTCATGAGCATGTAATTTTGTGGAAAATACTTTACGATTAAACAGTTTTTTTTTAAGGAAAATGTTAAGTACCCAGTGTGGACCTGTAGGAGCCCGATTCGGGTCCCTAAAACGCCTTTAAAAAAACCCTGCAATTAAATATATACCAGTTTTAAGAGTACTATTGACAACAGCAATTTTCTTGCACAAAATTGTATGAAATTTAGCACATAAAATAGTAAATGATTGCATTTATTCTGTCTGTGTCTAATCGGAATGGCAAATTTAAAATGTAAATTTAAATTATTTCGCAACCCAGAGTGGAAGGTCTTGCGACCCAAATTTGGGTCACTTCCCACTATTTGTAGACCTCTGATTCAGACTTGAACATATCTGTTTTCAAGCAACTAGTCTCCACAAAGGCAGCAACGTCTAAATCAATCAGCAATTTGATATGAATATATATAATATAGAATACATAGAATAAGTTTCTGTTTGAATAAGATTTCAGGGATAAAGATGCATAATGTTACGTGAAATCGATTTTCCATTTAGAAAAAATTTGCTGATGGACTAGATTTTGTCACCTTTGTGGAAACTACTTACCACAGAATGAAGACATTATTCTCCATAAAGTGTGTGTTTTAACAGTCATGTATTGCTGAAAAAGACCCTGATATTTTTTTGTTTTTGTTCTCCATTTATTATGTGATAAATAATGTAACAAGTGGCAGATATCAATATCATCAAAAAGCACCAAGTGGCTATCAGAAAGTATAAAATCAATGCAAATGATTTAACAGCACATGCATACAAATCCAAAAAGCTGGTACTGATTCAGAACACCACACTTTTTCAGAATAAAAAATCTGGGTTTTGTTTCAGGTAATAGACTGAATTTTTTTTAATGAATGAAACAAATTACGTCAATTCAGTCATAATGTTTGAAAAGGCAGGCTAGGGAATACTCTCATGGCAAGTCAATACTATTACAGGACAAATGACTGAAATGTCTCAGTGAAAAAAAAACAACTAAATTGATAAAGATACTCTTGTCAGTCATCCTATGAAGACGAAATCAAAATTGCACTAATTTCTAAACCAGGTATGTCCAATGCACATGGTTTACTGAGCCAAAAATTATGTCACTATCTTAACCAGGGCCACACATTGAACAACATATTGATGAGGGCCGCACTTTGAATGGCTTACTTTGATCTTAGCTAACTACATTTAGCTAAAACCAATGTCCTGAAAGCGTTCGAATCCTAACTGCAATGGTAACAGATGTGATAAAGTGGCACAGAGGACCACCTGCAACAAAAATGTTAAATTCTAGATTATCAAAATAAGGACAGGTTGTCAGTATGTAGGATAATTTTACTACAACGAAAACCTAAACTGGACCACACAAAACTTTCTGGGCTGCCGTGGGTTGGACATAGCTGTTTTAAACAAATATTTTCACACCCAGCAAAGTTTTTGGACTCTGTTTGTTGCAAAAAATAATTTTCTGCAATTGTTGCAAATTTCATCAGTCATTCTAGGTAAGTTTAAAATTCATTTCTGAATAACAAACTGCAAAACATGCCAGAACTACAGCCTGAAATTTTTAGAAAATGCATGTTGGCCCTTGGTTGGTTTCTACACACACAGACATAACATAGGGTCATGGTTCTCAAACTGTGCGTCGCGACACCCTGGTGCATCATTTCCATTTTCTAAGGGCNTCGCACAAAAGTAAACTCAGTTCAGTTTTATTAATTGAGCTAACTACTGTAAAATTCAGTGCAGCTGTATACCTTTACCAATGAACAATTGTTGTTCGTAACTGCAGTTATTGTTTCATAAACATGTTTACTAACAAACGCATTGCACAATTTTAATTTACTTTGTGCCACACAATGAAGGCTACGGTAGTCAGCTACAAAAATAATCAACTTGTAACTCATCTCTTAGTGCAGAATGAATACTGATTTAAATTCGGCTTAATTAAATGAACTCAGTATTTCTATGCAATGGCCGGATAAAAATATCCTTGATGNATCAGATGAAATTGCAGCTTTCATTAAAATGCTATCGTTGTCTAAGCTCGAGTAAAAATTTNTCTCAGTACTTTCCAGAGAATTTATCAAGTTATTAATTGATTCACCATGCTTTTGTCCAACCTATCTATCCTCCTTTGCTGAACAAGTAAAAGAAGACTATATTGACCTCAAGTGTGATAATTTCCTAGAAAGAAAGATTATTCAGTAAATCCGACAAACTTTTTGGATTTCATTGAATAACTAACATCCAGCTTTAGCAAAAAACGTTACGGGTGGTTACTGCTTTCACTATGTCGCATTAATGTGAAGCAGGATTTTTCACCATGGCTGTGATTAAAACCAAATATCAATCACGAATAAATCTTGAGAGGGAAAGGGGGGTGCCAGTTTCACAAATTCTTTCAAGATTTGGCGAACTTTGCAAAATAAGCAAGTCTGCGCATCACAGTAAATAATGCATATTTCTTTTCGTTGTTTTATCACTAAATAAAACTTTGGTAATTATCGACATCCTATTGCTGGTGCGTCACAAGTCCAGCAAACTTTTCCAATGGTGTCACCACAGACAAAGTTTGAGAAACACTGGCATAGGGAAACCAGCATATCCATAATTACAATGTCCAAAAAGTTGACATACATTGATTCTGTTTGCAGTTTTTTTTCAAAATGTTTAATTGGCTTATAAAATCTGTAAGCCAATGACACAATAAAATATTATCTTTGTTTATAATTATAATAACCTCATATTTTTCCATGCCTTCTACTTCATCAATGAGAAAATTAAAAAATTATTTTCCCAAAGCAAAGAAATGCTATACTGTTTCCCACACCCAGCCATTGAATTTTTCAGCAGAGTAACACATCTTTATCTTCAGCACTGAATACATTTTTCTAGTCGTGCTCTGTTTCCACTTTTCACAATGTTAGCAATATTACTCATGACGTCACTCATTTGCAAAGTTTTAGCGCATAATGCTTTCTGATGGATAGCACAGTTGGAACATGAGGCAGTTCACAACATTAATCTTTAGTGTGCCAACCAGTCCAGTCCAACTGTCAAAATGCGGAACTACTTTTCAAAACCACTATATTCCTTGATAGCCAATGCAAGAATATTATAAATGTCTGAGCGTTTTGCTGTCCCTTACAGTGGAACTGCCTCTTCATTAATTGCAAAATGTTCATCTACAGTACAAATAAAAATGAATAGATTAATGGCATAAACATTGGTAGTTGACATTTTCATCTAAAGTGCAGGGGTATATTTACAAAAACATGTTTAACCTTTGAAGAAATGTGTTGCTTATATACATTACTCTGCTTAAACAGTTTGATGAGAAGCAGTTTCAAATTACTTTGCCATTTTCTTGTCACCAAATGCAAGATCCATCTTTATTGGGAACTTTACCATCTCTAAAAGGCTTTTTTTCCATTTTTAGCAAGTAGAAGAGACACTTTATTAGATGCTTTCAGGTTAGAAAAAAAATACTTTTAGTGGAAGTACTCATAATTGTATTTATTTTGCCACAATCTTTGTATTGTTTTTATGGCAAGTTGCATAGTGCTGTTTAAATTATTCTTTAGGCATTTGGATCTAGGCATAACTTGCAAAGACATGAGGCATTAGGGTTTGGCATAAAAACAAGTATGCTTCCACCCAATGTGAGTTAAACAATTGGTTTGTGTGGCTCACGATAAACACTGCTGATAGAACAAGCTGTACCTTCCAAAGAGATGCACCCTAAAAACGATCCATGCTGGGGCTGATCACATGATTATAAAGCATGGCACTTTAATTTTTCAGTTTGCTAATGTGATGTTTTTGTAAAAAACAGCACATACAAAAATTAAGTATGCTGCTTTGAACAGAAGTTAATTCAAGTTTTTTACATGCTTGCAAATTTTGCCATACATAAAATTTGGAATGTCTTAGATGTTTTTATGCTTCTATGGGTCACAGTATAATGTTGTGTGCCACATATGGCCTGCATTTAGAACAAGCTGTAATGAACTTATCTGCTGTGTTGTAGTATGGACCTTAACCTGATAGACAACTGTTAGCTCCCCTCAGGCATAGCGGGATAGCTATGCCAAATGGTTAAAAAAACATGGGTATAGAATGCAATGTTGCGAGTTGGAGCCGCAAGGAGTCAGAAGTTTTTGGGTGGTGTCACAGGCCTAAGAACACTAGGAGTCAGACTCAAGATTTTTTATCCGACTCCGAAAGTCCAATTGAATCATTTTTACACTGTGCTCCTAAGTTAGAAATCCTAACTCTTACTGGTTGAAATGTACAATATCTTTTGAAACTTTTATTTAAACAGAGAATTTTTGGTGTGTACCACGATTTCCATTGATTGCTAGTTGCTACAAAATTGCTGACAGCCAACTTCATTCATGTTATGCTCAGGAGTTGGAGATTTTGGAAAGGTCAAGAGTCAGACAATTTACCTCCGAATCCGCAACCCTGATAGAAAGTGAGAACTACTGAAGCCCATGAGTCATAGGTTCTCAGCTCACAATCCTATTCCAATTTGTCTTATGAATAGACCTATCAACATTATAAAAACACTGAGATTGATGCAACCAAAGAGTCATTGACATTGCAAAATCATCATTCAACCCTTTGTACTCACAACAAGCAATGGGATGACATCAGAATGTGTCAAGGTCAACAAAAGGCTTGTAGCAAAGACAGCTAAAAATCACAATAGGCCATATGCCTGTCATGAATTACATTAGAACAAAGCTTAGATTTGAACTGTCAAGGAGCACCCTGCTGTGATCCACGGCTGTTTTTTTTGTTGGTGACGTCATAAGTAGAGTAGGTTTTAGGCCATTTTCGTTCTGGTTACCTGGCCCTGGTCCCCAACTGCTAATAGTTTTTTGACTAAGTTTTTATTGGAAGCTAGGCTATAATCAGGAGTCTCCAGTAAAAACTAAGCGAAATAATTCCCTCTTGCAGTTGGGGCCCAGGGCCTGATAACCTCAGCCAAAAAGGCCTAAGCCTACTTATGATTTCACCTACAAAAAACCCAAAACTTAAAATTTTTTTTTCATTGCAAACTAGAAGACTCACCGAATCTTTTGAGAGTTTGAACAGCTTCCTAGCACAATCGACTTGCAAGTTATGAGGTTGCTAAGTGGCATGAAAATATGGGATTTACAGCTAAATCCGCCCAGTGCTGATGTTTTAAGACTACTATTGGCAGTAGCAATTTTCTTGCACAAAATTGTATAAACCTTAGCACATAAAACAGTAAATAATTGCATTTATGCTGTCTAATGAGAATGGCAAATTAAAATATTTTGCGACACAGAGAGGAAGGTTTTGAAACCCAAGTTTGGGTTGCTACCAGCTTTGCGGAGCCAGAGTTATAAGGAGATAAAGGTTTTTGGAAAGTCGGATTCCTAACAACTCCGGGAGTCAAAGTTTTTTTTGTCTGATTCGGAATGTCCAATTGGATCATTTTTTACATCACACTCTTAAATTGGGAAGTCCTGTTGAAATGGTACAATTTCTTTTGAAACTTTTGTTGAAACAGACTTCTTCCTGTGCACCATGATTTCCACTGAATTTAACAGTCAAATTTCATTCCTTTATGTTAAGGAGTCGGAAATTTTGGAATGGTTGGAATTGGATATTTTACCTCCGATTCTGCAACCCTGGTTGCAACCCACTATTTGCGGACCCCTATCCTAACCCATGCCTACGCTGCACCAAGTTCCACAGATGTAAATTTTTGATAATATCACAAAGCATACTAGTGATATGCTTTTGACTTTTCAATGTTGATTTTAAGATGAAACAGATAAAGATATGTTGTGCAAATGCAAAATTTATAAACATTTATTGCAGAAAAGCTTGTTCACATCACTGGTGATGCCAGGCTAGACTAGCAAGAAGAAATAACAGAAAAAAGTTTAAGAAAGGTAGTGTTTATTTCGCCGAGAGTGGCGGCTACGCTGGATATATTTTGCCATTCGAACCCATGTAAAAACACATTCACTTTACTCCAGATATAATGCTGAATTTGTGACACTAGTGGCACAGTGAACGTACTTGAGGGGATGTGTCTGCACCTGCTGTGTGAATGCTTGCCAGTTCAGCTCTCACCGTTGCTGCTTTTGTTTTCCTAATTTACGTGACACTTTATGGGAGGGCGCTTTAATGTTTTATGTACTTTTTAAAGAAGTTTCTATAACTTTTGCTGTTTACTGCTTACATTTAGGTTTAGGGTTTAGGCTAGGGTTGCCATACGACTGGTTTTTCCCGGACATGTCTGGGATTTTAGTGGCCAATTATGCGTCAGAGAGAAATGTTAAAAAGTGCTTCAATGTCCTGGATTTTGGAATAATGCATTTTATGAAATCTAACCGCAATGTTTTCAACGTAAAAATTATTTGGTGCTAAAGATTAAACTTTGTAATTTTTTACTGGTTAAAATAGCTAAGCGAAAATGTAAATTTACTGACAAGATCACGGCAATACATTCATGTTTCCGGAAAGGTAGAAATGAATGGGAAGCAGAATGCTTAGTTTGTAAACCAGGAACATACATCTCGGTTTCATACAAGGTATCGCAGATTTAAAATCACATCTCAGTTCTGATAAACATTGCAAAGCAGTAAGTGGAACTTCCTGATCAAGTAAAGTAACAAATTATTTTGTCACAACGGGATGTAAAATAGATGAAAAAGTCAATTTTTGCTGTTTTTGTTTTGTACTGTATTTATCCTATTCTCACGGGAAAGCGACGGTGGCAATCTGCTTTGGATGCATCCGTAATTTATACCAAAATAAAAGTGTTTTCGTCGCAAAAATTGGTTACAGTGACTAACATAAATCTGTCAGGAATTGCGCCTCATCAGATATGGTAACCCTAGTTTAGGCTTCGGGTTTAGGTTTACAGTTTAGTGTTTAGGTTTAGCGTTTTACATCATATGACAAGGACGATGTGCTCAAAGCATTTCGTCCTTGCCACGTGATGATTTCTGATGGCAAAATAAGCCCTGCGTTTCAGGTAAGCCCGGCTTTTATGTCTGTTTTATAAACTGAAAAACTGTCATAGAAGCATGCAACAAAAGTGGTACAATGTAAAGAATGGATGTCCGTCAACACAGATATTGTCAACGCATGTGTTTTGACGTAACTAGAGTGGAAAAATGCTTCGTTACACAATGAAGTCAAAAATGCAATAGAAAAAAATATTTGTCGTTGAAATGTAACACAATTTTCTCCCCACTCCCGATGTAATTTTATGCTAAAAAGCTATGTTTTAATTTTTTATATTTTCACAACTGTTCAAACTGAAATTTCGGTTACACTGGAACTTGATATCAAGAATAGAATGATCTTGTTTTGAAAGGGATAGTGGTTCAAGTAAACATAGGCTCGCAACAAATATTGAATCGGTAGTGTCTATTTTACTGGCGATATTCTGGCAGCACCAGATCGGCTGGAGCTATTGTGCCGGCAGCTGAAGATTCGGTCTGGTGGCATGACACAATACAAAGAAAAAGGTCACTTTGTCAGGAAAACGCTGTCCTGCTCCAGTGTAATGGTTGTGTGTTACGGTTGCTATGCTAATGGTTTTCGGTTCAACTCTCACCTTGTCAACTTTTTTTTCCTTTGCTTTTTTTCAGGCTCCGCTAAGGTGTTACGTTTAGGGGTTAGTGTTGTTAGGTTAAGGTAAGAGTTATTAGGTTAGGATTAGGGTTAGGGCTACGGTTAAGGTTAGGTTTTACTTGTAGGTTTATCTTTTACTTACATTTACTTCCTTTCTACCAAGCCTTTTGCCGCTGCCACCCTGGCGGCAACGTAGACACTACCTATTAATAATATTTTTACTAACGTTGTGGTGTCATTACTCACTGCAAAATATTGGTTTTAGCGACTCTGGTTACATCATTTTATATCCGCAACCAAGATCTGCTACTGACCTGTATCTGTCTTTTACAGGGCACCACAAAAGTACATTATCATGAGTATGGGCATGCAAATCACAAGCAAAAATATGTAACAACTTCATATAAACACACCTTCTTTGGGCGATTCAGCGTCGTAGCCACCATCTCATTGACTGAATAACTAATGTATTGTACAGTATGTAATACCATGTACAGAAAGAAACTGAGATAATGATATCCGCCTGTCGAAACGAAAGAGAACTGAACCACTTGTGAGCACTGAGATATCACTACAAACACTACAGACATTGCTCTGCTGTTGTACAAACTAAAGCAGCAGCTTATTTAGCTAAGATTTTGAAACAGTGCGATCAGGACAGAATGTCGAATACGATCTAATCACCCGCAACATGAACTACCGTAATTAGCCTAATGCCCGGAAATAAACTCAGGATATACCTTCACACGTCTCACGACTTCACGTTGAATGCGCAACACCTTTCTCCTGGCCCGCCACGTGTTGCGGAACACGGATCTGAATGTGATCCTGTTTTCGGATTCTGATCCGGTGGCAAGCGAAATTTCTGACCTCTGCGAAATTTTTCACCTGTTATTGATCTCTTTTTTTGCTTCTTATTTTGCTTCTCAAAATAAAGAAATAAAGTCTGGCAATTACTTTTTTGATGTGAGTTGTGTAAATTAAAACATTTCGGTTAGATGTCAGGTACCGACAACAACCTATAGGACGGGAACAACTTTAACCATTGAAAATATTCGGACTTAGTCGTTGGCCTCAATTATTTTTCTTTGTCTCACCTTAACCCAAACCCTAACCGCACACACTTACCTATTTAACCTAAACACGAATTGCCAAGCCTAATAATCAGTTTTATCAGCGTATTTGGTATGAAGAATATTACTCTGTGCATGCGTACCAGTGGTGTACCGATATGGAAATTTTGCAATCCTGATCCAATCCGAAACTTTTTCATCGACTCCATATCCGAAAATGTAAAATTATGGACTCCGATATTCAATCCAAATCCGAAACCGCTCAATCAATTGCACATTAGCCAATATAATAGGTATTGTCTATTTTGCTTCATGAGGCAAAAACTGTATTTTGCCTCTTGTTAGACAAAATTCGTTGAAGTGGTCACATGACAACTGACAAGTAGGCTACGATAAACAAAAGACAAGGGCTCAGGTTTGAGATTGAGGTAAGTGTTAGGTTTAGCCTACAGTTCACACATTGCAGACAAGAACAAGTCACTAAAAGCTTGTCCACACTGAAACGATGATACCACCCATCCATTAAACTGAGCTGTTACAGACGTTAACTAAGCAGGTCATGCATTCCGAACTTCGCATTTCACCGTTTACACCAATTCATGTTCAGAGACCAACCCTTTAGAAACCAACGTTCCCAAAATGAGAACATGTTTTTATACGCTCGTAACTATTTCACGGATTAAAAACGTGCATCCAGATTTCTTCAGAAATTTCTTCTAGATTTAGATTGGTGCTATTAAAAATACACTTACTTCATGAAATCCAGAATGTTGTTTTGTTTCTATGGCGATTGATATTCAGTCAAAACGTAGTTTTTCGTGTGGCCAAACTAACCTTTGTTTGTTTATTGTAAGCTCGAAAAAATTTCAAGGAAATATGCCATGAAAATATTTTTTATAGTTATATATAGCTGATCCAAGCGTTTGTTTACAAGTTTGTCTCCCTCTCTTTCCACACAAAGAGTTTCAAAACGATGTTCCCAAAATGGGAAAGTCCTTTACAGTACAGAAATATCCATGTTTGGCAACAGACGTTCAGTAATAGGACAATCTTGAGGTAACTTTTAAGCTCATTCTTGTTTCACACTACAGCGCTTCTGAAATAACTCGTTGTTGGACAGATGTGAAAAGAGTTTGTCGCATGCACCAATCTATTTCATTACAGATATACAGTGAATTTGCATCCCAGGATAGCCAGCATGATGCTAAAGTGCTACATTCAAGGGCAAAAAAGAGACCACTTGTACATTTCAGCGAAATCAAACAAACAAAAGTCCTTCAAACTTGCATTTTTTCTGAAATACTGTAGTGTTTTGCCTGAACATTTTAAATATTTAGTGTTTAAACCACGGCTTGTGTGTGTGGGGGTGTTCACTGTGTTGGGGGAGGGTTTCACTGATGCAGCTGTGTAGCGGTCGTCGAATTTTCTGTCTCTTGGCCTCCAAACAGCCTTACTGCATCCACATGACAATCAAAATTTAGCCTTCTCGAAATCGGCAAAAGTATTGCCGTTGCTAGAAAAACTGAAAACCAACTGTCAACAGCTTGGTGTGTTTCACAAAAATATAAGTATAAATGAATCAATGGTTCCGTATCGAGGCCTTCACAGCGCTAAACAGTTTATGAAAGGAAAACCAGTGAAATTTGGATATATAATGTGGATGCTGTGTAGTGTTGACGGTTTTCCGCATAACTTGGATATATACTGTGGAAAAGATTCTCGGAGAACCACCCCGTTAGGACCATGTGTTGTATCCACCATGCTTAGTCCAGTAAGCAATGATAAACAACATTTTGTTTTCTTTGATAATTTTTTTTGCAAGCCACCAGTTGTTGTGTGATCTGGCTGCCAATGATATCAGAGCCTGTGGTAGGCTACAATTAGAGAAAATCGAACTGGACGCTGCCCTTTGATTGCAAACAAGGACTGTAAGAAACAGCCCAGAGGATCTTACGATTAGCGTTCAGATGGCAGTGTTATTTGTGTGAGATGTAACGATAACTATCCAGTCACGATTGCCAGCCACTATTTTACTGTGACACCTGTCAGCAAAACAGAAAACGAACGCAGAAGAGCAGTGGAACAGCCACACTTTGCGAAGATGTGCAATCAAGGGATAGGTGGCGTGGACGTGTGCGACCATATGCTGTCATCATACCGACCGCGGCTGCGATCACGAATGTGGTGGTATAGAATTTAGTAACAGCTTGAATCTTTCTGTTGTGGCGGCTTTTCGCTTTTACAACTATGCCAATCACACTAAGGCTATTCATCTCTAATTTTGAAGAGAAATCGCAAGGTATTTGGTAAAAGCAGAAGCAAGGCTCCGTTTGGGTGGCCCTACAGCGCAACAAAACACAATAAGATATGACGGCGTGAAACCTACACTGAAATCTGTCTCACAAGGTGTGTTTTCTGCCAAAAAAAACCACTAGGCCTTAATGTGACAAGTTTGAAAAGAGACTTCATAAGAAATGCAGTAAACTGTTCCACACAGCAAGGTAAAGTCTTCTTAACTTTTCTCGGGTCGCTGGCATATGTGGCTGTTTCCTGCAGTTGGTGTTTTGGCTTTCTCATGTTATAAAAAGTAAACCAGCGTATTTTATATGTAACATACGCAGGTCCATAACCAGCTTGGGACACCAGGGGCGGCGAAGAGTTTTCTGGGAGGGGTCCTAATTTTTGAACTATGTCTAATAGTTTTGACCTATGCTCAACACATTTTTCCAGGGGGCAAAAAATTTTGCAGGAGGGGTCCTGATTACGGTCCTGAACATATGTCTGAAGAGCAATCTACAGAAAGTCACTTCAAACACTAGTAAATACTCGCATTACTAAAGAAATACAGGCAATTTCTCATTAATTTTGCCAAGAGAGAAACGTAGTCAGCTTTATGTATTTTCAAGTAGCAGTAGACCCCAACGTTCCCAAAATGGGAACAGAATGAAACAAACAAAGTAAAGCATAATTTTAATAAATAAAATTATTTATGTTTTTATTATGGTAAGTAGACAAAAGTTTCAAAAAATCATGAAAAAATATTCACTGGGTCTATGGGCCGTCCTTAAAGGGTTAAGAGCTTGCAAAAAAGTATGTGGCTTAAAATTTTTTAATTAAACTGAAGAAAAAACTGCTGATAAACTTTTGTGATCGATTTTCATGAATGAACCCATAGTTGTTTGAAATGATGTATTGCAATAAGCATGTGCTGCTTTAAGTTATGTAGCATTCGTATCTTGCGAATAAAACATTATTAAGGAAGTCAGCTATGTTGATAGCCATGGAAGCGCAGTTCTATGGTATTCACGTTTTTATGAAACCATTCGAAAGTCAGTGCACCACATCTAAGCGTGACTCGCTTTGGCACTTTGGAGCAACGCATTAACTTCCAGTGCTTAGGGATAGGACATTTCTCTGGCATTGGTTGAGCGCCGCTTGGAATCATTGGAAGAAATAAGACTTGTAAGATGTCATAATGCCCACGAGTAAACTAAACCAACTGGAGCAGCTATGTGTAACAAAACTGCTTGTCGGCGCTTCATTCAAGTTTTCTTCTCAAAGTTTTGAAATACAATTTTCGTTTGTGAAAGTATTTTCTACCAAAGCAATTTTCAAATTTACATCAACGCTGAAGAACGGAAGTCAGCAAACGTAGAGCCTCAGCAAGGTTCCAGCCCTTGAATAGTGGAAGTAAATCATGCAAAATATGAATGACAGTTAGTTGTGTTGCCACAAAGGTCTGCAGCGCCTGTAGATACAAATTTGTTTCTTCGCCTCGTTGTTGAAAGTCACTTCTTTAGTATATTGTGATCAAGACAATGACAATGTACAATACTGTATACACTGCACATCAAAGGTTTTGAAAACATACGATAGATTTTGAAAAACAAGATGACTAATGTAATGCTTTGTAAAAACTGCTAAAGGGGCATTGGAGAGACGTTTCAAAGCTGATAAGCCAGCATCTTTATGAAACAAGTGGCAAGAATCAATTTTTGAAACGCATTACTGCCAAAAAAAGATGGGTAAAGTTTCGGGGCGCGGGGCAAATGACCGGAATGGTTCAGTCTGCCATACCAACCATTTCGTGTCTTTTTCTCAGTGAGCACAATTTCAATACAACCATAGAGCTTGCAGCAGCCAGTATGGCGAAAGATTAAAACCAGGGTTGCGAAGTCGGAGGTAGAATGTCCGACTCCGACTCCAACTCCGACCTTTCCAGAATTTCCGACTCCGACCTTTCTAAAATTTCCGACTCCGACCTTTCCAAAATTTCTGACTCCGGCTCCCGACTCCTTAACACAAAGGGAATGAAATTTGGCTGTTAAAATCAGTGGAAATCGTGGTGCACATCAAGAAACCTCTGTTTCAACAAAAATTTCAAAAGAAATTGTACCATTTCAACAGGAATTCCCATTTTAGGAGTGTGATGTAAAAAATGATCCAACTGGACATCCGGAGTCGGACAAATAAATCCGACTCCGACTTCCAGTGTTGTCAGAAATCCGACTCCGACTCCACCCAAAAACCTCCGACTCCTCACGGCTCCGACTCCGCAACCCTGATTAAAACTGCAGGGCATAACTGCGTAAATCGGTGATCGCAGCTACGCATGTTAGGAAAACAAATATTTTTCTTCAAATATTCCATTCTGTTTACAAGAGAGTCTTCTTTTGGTTTACAAGAGAGACTAAGAACAGAAGGTCTGAAAATAAATGTTAAAGGTGTAAGGCAAAAAGCTCTAAGTTTTCTGTAAACTTACGAGGAATCAGCAGACTGGACTCTGCTTTTATCTTTTTGCGATGATTCAAACTTGCACATATCTATATTCAAGTAAGATTTCCTATAAAAATTAGCCGATCGATTCCTTGCATACCGATACCTCCACTGTGGATAGTATTTACTTGAAAAGTGTAAGATTAACAAACAAAAATAGATCGCACGTAGGTTTTGGAATGCAAAAGCAATGGTAAGACCAGTGGACAGCAAAATTGTATAAGGTGCAGAAAACTTCAAGTTTCTCAATTTCATTATTAATCAGTCAATTTTCTTACGTCCTATTTCAGCTGCAACACTAATAATTTTATCCTTATCCGATCCTGTTACTCATTCAAAGTTCTGCAGCATGTATTCAGCCACTGACCAGGTATAACAGATTAATTTATTCACTGAACAAGAGCATCTTTATCTTTATCTTTGTATTTCAGTGTGTCAATGGTTCGATTTTTCATGTTTCGAATGTATCGACTCTCACGTAAGTGGCAATACGTACTACGTATTTTACAAAAGGATGTTTTTAATATCCACTGATATCAATTACCTACAAGCGTATGATAGCGTCAAAGTTATTACGCTCTACAACACAAATCCGTTGAAACAAAACTTTTCAAATCTCGAAGTTGAATTTTCCAATCCGCTTCATACCATTATCAACAATAAACAATTCCAAAAATGACAATTCTTGGCTTTCAATAACTTTTCTAAACCATACCTATTTTATTAAGGTACAACTTGAGAAGGCTGTCTTTTCCGAAACCGCTTGAACTTAGACTCTCCACTGATGTTAAGGAGGTATCTGGCCACTTGATGAAGCATGTTCTGCATACCTTGCAAACACACATGTGACACAACAATATAGCTTCACTTTTGGGAAGCATTCCAGAAACCAAACACTAAAATGGATTGGAAAAAAATTTTTGGGAATGAATATAGATTTTCTTACCCTATGTCTATATGCGCATATTAGACACTAAACTGGACGGTATACGTACGTTCAGGCAGTGTGTTCGTAAACCGAAAAAATGCATTCCTCTTCATTAAAGGTTTGTTGTGCAGCAAATTTTCCACACTATTGTGCATGCTGATACTTTTGTATTTTTGTGCTGCCTATCTTTCACGAGTTTTCACCCTCATGGTATTCAAAAGTCATCGTCTTGGGTAATTTCTTGCACTTGTAACGCCAAGTTGCTCACCCAATTTACGCGTAGTAAAATAGAATGCGAATATTTTGCTGTTTATCAAAGTCATAGCCTAAACTCGCAGAGATGATCGAATCAAAATGGCGTTGTGCCGCACCTTCCAATTGGTATAGGCGACATGTCTGCGCGGGGGAATTTACGGAAACATGTTCTCGCATGTTGTTGATCAGGCAGTGTAGTTTCCAAAGTAGACTTGGCGCATTGGTTTTCCCGATCAGGCCCAAAAGTGAACCAGTAACTCAGGAATCGCTCGTAAATATGGACGAACATGTTCAAAAATACATGGCAGCAGGGACGGGTTTACGCATAGGCCTAATAGGCCATGGTCTAGGGTCCCGCGCAGCTCCTTCCCATAATGACTCATTACCCACTAAAAATTCGGGAAAGTGCGCAGAGGCATAATTTCACAATTTACTTTGAAACGAGCGAAATGCAAACGTCAAGACTCTTATCAATACAGTAACAACGCGATAATATTTTTATTATCCAATACAAGAATGACAATACTGCTTTTCATCGGAGTTCTGCGGTGTCTGTCGCCCTTCCATTAAAATCTGATGTTACGGTCGTTCTAAATTTCAAAAAACTTATTGATAACTTCGTTTGCCTGAAGGCATGAAAAAACAATTGTGATAGACTGTCATTGTTGGATATGTTGGTGGCAAATATGTGGTATTGGTTGATGCAGATACTTATATATTTGCCCTCTTCTTCACGCATACAACTGCTTGTCCTAGTGATACCGGTTTCAAAAGTGCTTTGCAGAAAGGCTTAGAGCAATGGTGTAGCCAGACTTTTTGACTGTAGTGATAAAAATACACGAATACCTCGCTTTAGCAATGAATTTAACGAAATATTCATAAAGTGACGTCATTTTGCTGTAGTGGCCCACGTGTCCCCCTTGGCTACCCCCTGTTTTACAGTATACCTTGTTGTTCTGTGCAGGCTAGTGTTTTATAGCAAAGGTAGAGCTTTAACATTTCGTTATTTAGTTCATCAATGGCGGGTTTCAGTTATCAAAGTTGTTGTAGCAGTAAATCGTTTAGTCGCTTCCGAAACACTAGATCCCTAGTCATTGCAGCACAGTGGTCTCTAGTAGTAAGCCATTTGCCAGTTACGCTGTTTCTGAAATATATGAGCCCTAGTAGGCAAATTTGTCGCGTGTTTGATGCGGATCCTACTTTTCCTTGTTTTCAAATAGATTGCCAGTATGTAAAGCTTGCTTGTTGAAGCTCTAGATGTTAGCTCAGGGGTTCCCAACCTGGGGTACATTTGCCTATCCGAAGGGGTATATTTAAGGTTAGCAATATAAGGTAAAAATATATTTACATGTTGTTTATTTTCAAATCTTTATGCATATATCACTTAATATTATTTTCAAAAGTCATTATATGTATATTGTTAAATATATCTGTGAAAAATCATGAGAAAATATTTTGTCA
>JGI24021J15306_10001683_pt1 | contig 22307 bp, 16 predicted proteins | sample Ectturendosymbi1_FD_15306 | JGI IMG/M metagenome (IMG submission 15306) | reverse complement strand
TGTCTGGTTTTCGGACGAGGCACATTTTCTGTTTTCAGGTCACGTGAACTCTAAGAACAACATCTTCTGGGGTAGCACACCCCCTGAGCACTGCCTGCAGAGGCCATTACACTCTGTGAAGTGCACTGCCTGTGTTGTCATCTCCAAACATGGCATCATTGGACCATTCTGGTTCGGGAGGAATGCGGGAGGGTCATCGACAACTTTGCCCGCCGGGGAGCTCATTTGGAGCACATTTTTTGAGCGCCAGTGAAACAAAGAGTTTTTGTAGTACAGACTTGAAACTTTGGAGATATCTGCTGCACAGGCTTGACCTAATGTAGCTGAAGTTTTGTGTCAAGCTAAATAAAATTTTGGAAGTTATTCGATTTTTGGTGATGACCGTTTTTTTTGTGTCACCCTGTAGATGCCACAGACACGGTTACCACTGACTCGGATTATGATAGTAGCGAGAAGGTAAAAAAACATACTCACACATAAGTCTGCAAATGACAAAACATGTCTAAAATACGCTTGCTTATAAGAATACAGACATTGCTATTTTTTCGTCAAAATGTCGCACCTATCGAAGTCCTTGCTGATGACTGATCTCTGTGTAGCGGAGGAAGAGTGCACGCTGCTGACGAGCTTGAACTTAATGTTTCAACCTGCAAAAGCAAACGTTTCACTAGCCCGACTCTGATTTCAAAATACACATAAGATACAGCGATGGTTAGTAGCAACTTGAGCATATTATTGCTTGAAGCCACGTACAGACAAAATTGTCTATCGCTTTTTTCAGTGACCGTTTCAGTGGGGAAGGGTGTGCCGCTGCCATCTATTTACGATTGATTTCCTCCACTTGAAAACTTGATGAACTATTGGTATTATTGTAATAAACTGAATTTTTGTGGTAATTTGAACATTTGTCATTGTCGTGTATAAAAATTTGGCCAATTTATTGAAATTGCTGATAAGACATGAAGGTGATTTTTCTTTTTATTAATGGCTATTCACTGAAATTTTGCATTTGTTTTCTTCCTAACAGGTTTCGCCTCATTACAGCTGGTTGTCTTGTATTTATGCATATTTGTGCATTTCAAACAACAATTTTTGGCTGCGATAAACATTATACGTTTTAGGAGTTTACGTAATTGTACAGCACTACCAAATTCATGTCCCCTCATGACCATGCCTGTAGGCTGAAGCAAGTCTCATGTCGATCTGCAACCAAACATTCCACTAGACTGCAAACACATGGAGTTCATCCGTTTTCATCAGGCGTTGTATTCATTGAGCCTGTGAATCACATCAATGTATTACGTGCCGAATGCTGGAGCATTGCTTACCTCCACCTCCGAAGGAGCCAGAGATGAACTGCGTCTTGACAACGAGCTGCGTCTTGACAACGAGCTGAGTCTTGACGACGAATTGTTCGAATCCCCACTCGCAATCGACAGCTTGGAGTGCCTCCTTCGCGCCATGGAAGCGCCAACAGAATCCGCAGAGAGATGGTGACGTTGCAAGGTTCGTGTGACGTCACTGTCTGAGCGTCGACGATGAGGATTAAGATTGTCACCTGCGGCCTCGTCATCAAGGTTCGAAAGAGGTGCCTGTGTTGAAACACTGGTGCGGAGCACTTGTAAATCAATTTCACTCTCAGATGACGTGCTGCTGTGTGATTGGACGACAAGCTTTGGCAGCGAAGTCGATGACGATTCAAGCGTGTCCTCAAAATCGGGCGTGACGACCATTCTTACTCCGGAAGTAAGTTCATACGTTTCCACATCTTCGCCTGTCAGTTCCACGTCGGCTGGATCTGCAAAGCTAACCATTTGCAAGAATAAAGTAATGCCAAGTGGAGCGTTCTTACTTGCACAAAAACTGTACTAAAAAAGCTCGAATCGAGATACAGCCGTCAAAAGAATTTTATATACAATTCACCAAAAAGATTTCGAAAATCCTATTAAAATATTTGCGAAACTATCTCTCGATTGTATATTTCAGAATTTAGACAAGTTTGTTAGAAACAGAAAAAGATGGTGAAACCTTGAACAAAGCTGTAATCAACAAGTTTGTGCAGCAAAGCATTTGGCACCGCGTTTCAGCCAATTCGAAGTCGATCAAAAAACAGAAATTTTCATGAAACTAGTTGCCACACGAAATTTTAAAGCAGATTCTGCGGCGCAACATGTTTACAAGTAGGTAGAAAAAATCAAAACTTGTTTTTGCATCTAAATTCTAAACTACTTCTTTCTACCCAAAGGACTTATGCTAATTCGCTGCAAACGCTGCAAAACCAACCGGGTCCAACCGACGCGCACGTGCAATCGATCAAGCTAAAAACCAGTGAAAAAGTCAGGAAATCTTCAAAAAATGTTTGAATAGGTTGAAAAACACATTACAATAGTTATCACAATTCTGTCAATAACAAATCATGATAAACGTCTTTTAACCTGAAAAGAAAACTCGACCTTATGAAACTCAATACGCTGGCAAAAAAGTTGTTAAACAATCATTCCAACGCATATTTTATTTCCAACTGGAAGAAGCTCTGAAATGATCAGATGCACACACCAAGGCCTAAGTTATGAAATGAAGCTGTTTAAAGCACAGTTTTTTTGCACAAAAAATGCTGATATACTTGGAGAGCCGTCGAGGAGAGTCCGGTGGGCGAAGACTGGGCTTACGTTGCCCGAAAATGTGTTCGTGAATAAAGTCGATGTTCTCGGATCCGAGCAATTCCGAACCGCGTCCATCGTCAATCATTATGCTTCTTCGATGATCTTCCTCATTGAGCCATAATTCCCTGAAACGCCATTTTGTTTCGGAGATGTTTTAGCAGCCGGTCAACTACGCCTTTTAGTAAAAGAATTGGCGGGAGTGTGGTTACAAAAAATATTGTAAATAGTGTAAATCGCTCAGCTGCGAGTGGGGGGAAATCCTCATGGCGGCCACAATAGACATCATGCTAGATAAGCACAGCTGACATGATCGCAGCAAAGTAAGAAGAATTAGCAGCACCGCAACCGTGCGCACTTCACCATGCTGTTGATTTGTCGTGGTAGCACGTATCACATCTAAACCAACTGGGTGTGATACAGAAAATACATGTAGGTGAGAAACATGCAATCCTAAAACCACGTATTGAAAACGAACACTGTAACAATTTTTCCAGTGCCGCTTTTAACTGGGAAAGTAGTACACATTAGTGGATTGATGAACGTGCCAGTGAAGTTGGTATAAACTGGGTTCGATTCCTAGCGGTTCAAGATTTGAAAACCGGCCTTTCCAGTGCTTGGCATTTATGGGTGGATGCACACACTGTACAAAAAAGTCTCATGTCCGGTGTCAAGCGAAATTTCTAACCTAGTCAGGGTTTCGCGTGACATATCAAGCGAAATTTCTGATTTATTCTTTTATGTCAGTTATTTCGCTTCTCAGAGGAAAGGAACAAAGTTTGGCGAGTGACTTTTATGCCTGCTGCGAAAACAAAACCGTTTGGTTAGATCTCAGATAGCCCACAATCAACGACAGTGAGGGAATACCTGACCACTGAGAAGTGTTTGACTTAGTCTCAGACGTCAATTAGTTTTCTTTTTCCAACCCTAACTCTAAACCTAAACCCTAACCTTAACCCTAATCATCAGTTCTCAGCATAATTGGCGTCTCAGCGAACAGCCACCGCTTGCGAAAAACATGACCTGCAATGTCACTCTGACCATGCGTAGATTGTATGAAGTCAGCGATTTCACAAGTCAGAAATTTCGCTCGGCACCGGTGATTCGTCACTACTGTAGCATTGAATACAACAATACGGCGCAGGGCAAGCGGAAATGGGCGCTGCCGACTACTGTACTTGTGATACTCCAAAGGGAGCACTAAAGCGAGTATAATGAAACTGAACTGAATTGAATTTTAAACCGGATTTCATTCGGCAATTTGCAATTGACCTGTTCACCGTGGCTAAACTGATAAAATTTCAGCGTGGGTAATGCAGTAGCATAAAACACTTTCATCATATTCTTGCTGATAAACAGCTTTCCTCTACGGATTAAGTCGAAACCCTGCGCAATCAAATAAAAAGGTTTAAGCGACATTTTAAGAGATCGGCAATGGGGAAACTAACCGAAACGGAAACGAACTTAATATTGCTCGAAAAGAGTATTTCGATTTTATACAAACCACGTTGTCATACACCTTTTTCAACATAATTATTTGAAAAACGACATTGCCTCTCTTCAACAGCTGATAAAAATTCCTTAAATATGCTGAAAAATTGAAACAAAAATCAACGCAGAATATATCCGTGAAAATTTGACGGGGTCGCGGGAAGCACTGCAATATAGATGCAACATGGAACCGCCGGCCGCATAAACCTATTTGTGGGGACGCGTGTCGTGGGCGGGCTGCAGTTTGGGAACCTTCCGTTTAAATCATTGTTGTTTTGGTTTAAATTATTTTTTGAAAATTTTCACAAAACCTGCTTTGCAATTATAGCAAGCTGTCAATATTTCACTGCACTGGGTGGGAGGCGGGGATGCAGGGGGTGCAACCGCATCCCCAAAACTTTTGATTTGGTGAAAATCCGAGAAAAATCTGTGGAAATTTGGGCAAAATTTGTGAAAAAATGCGCAAAATCGCTGTATATGCTTTGAGTTTATAAAAATGGCAGCCAAAATCAAAGTGCAGACGTTTTTTTGGAGATCATTTTTTGTTCTTTTCGGGCAAGTTGAAATTTGGGCAAAAATTGTGCTTTAATTTAAAAAAATCACCCAACATGAGAAGAAATGCAGTCGTGTTTTTGTGGAGGTCATTTTGTTTGGAGCTTTCTTCGGGCACGTTTAGGGAAACTTGAGCAAAAATCCTTCGCAGCCACCAAAATTTTCCTGCTCCTACACCTAGGTTTCACTGAATGTGTGCTAAATCCCTTCAAGTGTGTAACTGTATTTTTTTCAATTGCGTTTTGGTTTACATGAACGATTACAATAAAAATTTATTTAACTGTTTTCTTGCGTTTTTGGGAATTTAGCGTCCATTTTATGAGAGCAGTCCTCCGCTCTTAACCACTTTGGTTTCACGGCCCTCCACACCGTAAGGTCGGAGACCTCTGATTCAACGGATTTTTCAATACTTTCAAAAACTGCTTTGCAATCCGACAAGCCCAAGGCGCTTTTTAGTATTACTTACCTAACTGGAATTCCCACAAACTTGTGTGGCAACAAATTGTCTTTTCCAACGCTAACTTAGCAAAAGGAAACGGAATCTACCCGTTGTAAGGACAGGGGCGTACCGAGTTTAGCTGGCGCTCGGGGCAAGAAACAATTTTGGCGCCCTTAGTTCGAACCCAAGGTCTTTTAGGAGTAAATGTACTGTACTGAAGAAAGCACATGCGACATTGTTGGGACTTTTCGGCTTCCCCCAGTGATTCGGCGCCCGGGCCATTGTGTCCCCTTTGCCCCCCTCGTTACGCACCTGCGTACGGGCCAAAAATTCAGCATTGTGTTTTGAAATATTGTTCAACAAGTAGATTTAATCATCAGATGAACGGCAATTTTTTATATCAAAAGAACAAAGTGGTAACTCTTACGACAATGAAAGTATGGTTGTAAGCAAGAGTGTAGTCGGAGGAGATTGCCTGGAAAAAATATACCCCAATTTTATGAAGAGGGAACTACGTTCCTCTACTTGCTCACGCACCAACTACTGAATGCCGGCATTTTTTCTGTAAATACCAGCATTTTTGCTGTAAATTTTTTTCGAATTTCTCTACAGAAAAAATTATGTTATGTTGACTGCACCTCCATTTTAAACAAGACAATACCTTTCATTTTCTCACAATACACCTCTGACGACAAACATATGCACAAGTCGGCCTGCATGACGTACGTTTCAACGTCTTCTTTTACAAGAAAATTCGAATCATCATCATCGTCCTCGTCACTGGAAGTGTCCTTCATCGTGGGTTCTCGCAGGGGCGGTGGTGGAGACACCAATCGGACCAGCGAAGAACGGCGAAGTGCTTGTTGAAATGCCACCTCCGAATCCAACTGCTCCACTTCAAGCTTATATGAAAAACAATGTTCAGTTTAGTTGGGAACGTGCGTAGCAAGGAAGTTCAAGGCGAGAACATCGTAAAATTGACTGTAACACGTGTGTACTTGTAGCAGTAGCCAAACGCAGCTAGAGTAAATTACGACTGTGAGCATTACCATTACTGATTTGGTTAGGACATTTTATGCCTTGACTAAAAACACTTTGTGTGTTTTTATTTAACGATGTGCATCTTGTTCTAACTTTTCATCCAAACACTTCACATGTCTGGTGCTTTTTACTCGTTCCTTTTTTCTCCCACTATGTAACGCTTCTGTGTGACGATAGTCGAACACTGTAGTTACTGTTGCGTTGTGACGGTGTTTGCTACTCTTCAGTTTTGACTGCGCGCACCGTTTCAACCACCTTGCTGTGACGTGCTGCGTTTCAGGATTACTGGGATTTTGTGCCCTTTCATTAATCTCTGTGACATTGACCATGCGTCTATAAGCGAAACAAGTAAATAAAATAAAAAATAGAAACGTTGGAGCAAACGTATTCGCAATTTGAAAAATTATAAATAGCGCAGAAAAGAAACTGCAAGATTAACGTTCAGGATCCTTGCTGTAGTGCATTGCCTTAGGACAGCAGTGTTCGGTGTGGGAAATTTTGTTAGTAACGAAAAGCTCATACAGGTGGAAGTTCTATATTATATTTGCTGAGCACCTCCAGTTAGGGTGAGATAAAATGGTTGCGAGCACCCATCTTATCGATAATCCTGCGCCGTGGGCAGCTACAGCTGTATTCATTGGGGGCGCAGTCCCGTCTCCACGGGGGGAGGCTTTGGTGGGCTTAGCCCCCAAAACAAAGCTCCAAGCCCCCATATTGAAATATTAAACACTATGAGTTAGTGGAATTTTTGTCAAATTTTAATGTCAAGCCCCCCCGCACAAACGTAAAGCCCCCCTACTGACGACGGTTCTGATTGGGGGCGCAGTGGCAAATGAAAGAAGCACCAGGCTTGAAGCTTTTCTGTGCACCCAACTCCAAACATGAGACTGGACAGACCCCAAATACCGTTTTTCAAAGTCTTCAGTATGACCCCTCCGGGAATTGAACCGTATCCTCCAGCTTGAAAGGCGCGTGCTCTACCACTGTACCACGGAACCGGTTTTCAAGAAGACAAACTAGGGATTAACGTCAAGGTTGTGAGCACGGCCAAAGGTTCTGGTAAGCCGTGGTGTCATGCCTTCGACCCTTGCTTCGTTTCGGAATAAAATAAAATGGGCACGCAATAAATCGCACCACTGCACTCTAGACCACAATCTGGAAAACAAGTCATCTTCACCGGTTGCAAACGAACTTCTTTCTTTGTTTTGCGAGTGAGGAGCTTGCCAGGCTGGGCAAGAAAATAGTTGGGGAGCCAGTAGTTGTGTATCCGGTCGAACACTAGAGATTTCAGCGCGATTGTACGATTGTAGTCAAATGCTTTGTGATCGTCTACCGTTCTTTCTGTGCAAAGACAATAAAAGTATAAAGAAATATGCTTCCAACGAACGTTCCTGATGATGTAAAATACGTTTGAAGTGGGTGTGAAAGGGGCGTAGCTTGTTCCGACCCGGTATGCAATTGAGGTGTTGCATGTGAGTGACAAATTATAAAAGCTTGTCAAGATGTCTTTAAAAACTTTTACGCCTCGCGAATCTTTTTTCTGACCACGACTTTGATGCTTACTAAAATTGATCATACGCATCAGTTTACCCATTAGCCAGCCATGGAGAGCCATATTTTAAAAGAAAATTTAGGTAGAAGAAAAAGAAAAGTCTGTCTTTGCTATTCTCAAAGAAAACTGTTTCAGTGACAACTAAAACTGTCTAACGAAAAAGATCCTTTTACAGAAAAGAATCAGACACTAAGATCTTACAAAGTATATATTTCACCTACTACGTAGGCATCATCATCAGCTATTATCCAAATAGAATCTAGAACAGTGTGTGAATTCCACAAAACAGTCTGCTGTCTTATTTTACAAAATTTCAATTTGAAACTATTGTATTGTACAGAACTTACTCATATAGGGCCACAATTTTGCAATTTTAAAAGCTACGATTCACTTATGAACAAAAAGCGTTACCGGGATACACGGCATCAAGGAGACTGGAGTGCAAGCAGTGCCGGCTCGATTTCATATAATACTTTCGTTGAATGGCACGAAGTTTCATGATCTTCTGTTTCTCGTTGGTGTAAAAGCGCAATCTCTCGACGTCCAGCCAGAAACTGGAGACAAGCAATGCATTTATTTATCAAAAAGGCAAGGTCGTCGTGTTAACAACAACTTGGAGGTTGAGGTTCCCAGGTATGCAATTTGAGCTAAAGAGCAAAGAAGTGATGGATCTTTGCACACCGCAAATATATTGTACAACGTTTTCACAACCAAAACACGCAGCGCAGTGGACTTAAGCATACATGGCAGTAACAAGGAACTCACAATGACATGGAAGAACACGAGCATAGATATGTGGCGGTGATAGAAAAGCATACGCTTAATGGCGCTAACGCTAACACGGTTACTTCGAAGAAACACAATTAAGCAAAGACACGTGGTACTGTGCTAGCAAAGAGTACACGCATACATGGCGCCAACACGGTTGCTATGATGTTTAACACCGTATAGTGCTGTGACAAGTTCCAAGTACACCAATCTATGAAATGAATGGTGAAGTGGGAGCCTGCAAAGGACCAAGGGGAATTTGAGCTGCAGACCTCCCGATGGCAAAACTACTCATAGCTTAAAGGCAACAGCTGGTTAATAGAAGTGTGTAAAGACCTGTTTCTCAGAGTATATAAGGTTCGAAATGCGCAGTGCATTTATCTGAGTGGAAGCAACATACGATGCAACCAAGTTCAAGCCGCCAGAAGAGATTGGTTTAATTTTGCCACAGAATGCTTTTGCAGTTTTCACATATATTATAAATATTCGTGATAGCTAAAGAAGGAAATGTGTCACGGCAGTTATGAACTTCCAGTGCAGCGGTGCAATGTGTGTCACAAAATTTAATCAGACTGAGAACAAGACGTCCAGTCGTGTGTTTGATAATGCGTTTTCGATCGATGTGATGATTCACGCATGGGAACGAAAATTCGTTTACTGCTGGTATATGCGTGATTCGCAATGCATTTGGAGACTATTTGTACGAGAGTCGAATGCGACCAATTTTAGTAAACGCAACAAAAACAAAACTAAGCAAGATATGACAGTAATACCTCATGACATTAGTTTTTCGTAGTAACAGCATTTTGAAATTAATGCACTTGGCTAATGCACACCAACAAAAAAAGGAAGAATATTAACAACGTTTCTACTACTCGAGTAGCACACTTTTTTGTTGGGCTGTAAAAAGTGTCAAACCGTTTATTTTTTATTTCTAAAGGAATTCTGACCAGCTTTCTATTGCATGGCAAATTGCCGAGTTTTAGTTTTGTCTCGTATTATAGCCTACAGATGAACATCTGTGATGAGTTTAAAATAATAGTTAAATGTAGGGTAGCTGAGATTTATTATATTTATACATGAATTTTCCCACTTCAAAACTGTACATATCTTTTAATTTATGCCATTGGATAGATATTTGCATAAATTTGGTCAATACATGACTCTGCTTCCTCTACCACTCTGGTTGGTTTATTTAAGACAGGATAGCAGTCACTACTGCATAGAGTATCTATATATCGATGTGCTCTGTTATCATTTGCTGCATTTATCGCCTATAGCTCCCCTAGCATAGTACATAGTATTCACTATTGTTGTTTGCAATTTTTGCTCTTGAGTCAGGCAATGATTGTCAAGACTCTACTACGTAATATTGAGGGTACACTACTCCGACAATTGTTTTCTGACTCTTTTTGCTTCCCAATAACTCAAACCATATGTTTTCACATCTACATATTTTGAACTGAAGGTCGTATCCCCGAGGATAATTCAAATTATTTTTAAAAAGGCGCTTAAACCTTTAGCCTGCGTTTAGTAATTTTCACTAATGAAACCATATCTTGGAAGTGGTGATATAATTGAATTTTCCCTAATTCTTATTTCCGACAGCACTATAACATCTGTGGTTCTGAACATGGGGATATAATTTCTCCACGCTTGTCTTGATGTTTAGACAAAGATCTCATGTCACAGTGCAGTTAAGACATATCATTCAATACCGTATTAACATGAGTCATAATGTCAGTTATGTTTGGCATATACTGCGAAGTGGGTAGTGATAAATCGTTATCAAAGTGGTTGTCGTGTTGTCACTTCTTAAACATTGACAGTCAAGAAACAATTACCAATATAATCGTCCGCCACAGATTCTTTGTCTCGTTCGCCTATGTTTTAGAGTAGGGGTCCCCAAACTACGGTTCGCGGGCCAAATCCGGCCCACGAAGCCATCTTGTCGATAATGAAAGAATAATATATCTTAGAAAAATTTGTCGATTTGGTGGAATGTAACATATCCCGAAAAAATGACAGTACGTATAAGACATCCGGCCCACGAACTGTTGTGTAATAGCTCATGTGCCCTCTGACAAAAAAGTTTGGAGACCCCTGTTAGAGCATCGACTAATGTTGAAACTAATTTTCAGTTTTGAAAACATTTTGTTGTTCAAAAATTTGAGAGCATCCAGCTCCCCCGATGCTCCATAGCAGGGGTCACCAAAATGGTGTCCGCGGGCACCAGGTCGCCTGTACTGACCACGTGGGCTGCACGCGGGCCTGTTCTGAAAATAACATTTACATTGATTAGTGTGTTCACTCAGATGAGTATCATTAATTTTATTACTGATAACATTAAGACAAATTGAGCAAATTTTGTATTTCAAAAGTGTGTGTCAAACTAGTAGCCCTTCGTATTAATCGGTAACGAAGAAGTAGCTCTCAGTTTTAACAAGGTTGGTAACCCCTGCTCCATGGGCACGATATATACCACTAATAAAGGTAAACCTTTGCAAAAATACGTGACGACTGTGGTTCAATCAGAAACAAACCTTTGGAGACAAAGTTCTTTGGTTGGCGTCGAAGCTAAGGCGTATACTTTTGTTGCAACCTGGACAATGGAACACTTAACGGAAAAAGCGCGTGTTAACCAAAAAAACACCTAGTTAGTATCAACTTGATTGTTGAATGTTGGGCGGATTGCTCATTCGCCAATTATGCGATTGGCTTTCGACAAACAGCTTTTATTCTTGAAAAAAACGGGGAGAACGACGGTGTTTTTCACTCCACCTGGCAGCGCTCCAAGGCGTGATTTACTTTTGGTTGGTTTGGTTTGGTTCATTCGTGCATTTCTGTGACTCAAATCACGAAGTAACAGGGATGCAGCAAGAGGAAAAACAATAACATCAAAGATCACAAAATAATTTCATTTTGGTGAGAATATAAAAACATCAGAAATTTGAGGTTTCAATGATCGTGTTCTAACATGTTGGATCACAGAGGGTTGGGGAAAGACCACCTGGGTCAAGTTCTCAGCCAGTCCTGTTGCTAGCACAGATAAATTTTTAATTGATGACATTTCACAAGTAGTAAAAAAGTAGCAAAATGCATCGAATCAACGTCAGGTAAAATCAGCAAAAAAACAACAACAAAAACTGTGGGGGAAAAACATGCCTATGTACAAGGGGTGGGGTGAGCAACTGCAAAAGTAAATGATAGGAGGGAAAAGAGGGGCATCGACACAATATTACAGAAAAGTGACTAGCATATGAAACGAAAATCAACAGGAATTATGGCAAGATAGCAGGACTTTTTATACTGTTTTCCAAATGAACAAGGCGAATGAGAATAAACAAATATAGCGAAGAAAACAGGAAAAGCGAAGTAGGTACAGTATTTGTTTCGCACAAAGTCTGTCCATCACAGTGAAGGCCTATACAACAAGAGTGTAGCAGCCACGGATGGTCCGCAGCAACATGTGCTCCAGCAACGAGCAACAACACACGCCATACTGCCGGAAAAGGAAACACTGTGTTTCACTTGCCACCACGAAAGTATTATTCTATTGGTGTGGGCGTAAGCATCAGTAACAATCGTGATATTTAAGAAGACAAAGCTGGTGACATTACGGTTATACTGTAGCCTGGGTGAGTTTCTAGGAGACACGTTTGCCATGTAGACATCTAACTCAACATTGCCAGCTAAGGCAGGCAATAGTAAGTCTTATTGGAAGTCTCAGTTTTTGTCCTCATATCTTTTCATTCACAAATTCGGGGAAGTAGGTTTCGTACACAGCTTTTATTTTTTGTATTTACCCAACTTGGGCTCGTATTCGACAAGGCTCAAATCGAAGCGTAATTTGAAAAAAAACTAAAAACAGCCTGTTTGGTAAATCGCTGTGCTTTGTGACAAGCCATTGTTAGTGCAATCTGTGATTATTTTTCTCAAGCTTTCAAATCAGCGTACTTCAGTCAACGAATCATAGAATTTCCGTAGGAGATCACGCATCGAACGCAAAAGCTAACATATGAACAGACCATTCAAACCAAACTCACTGCAGAAGCTTTCGCACGCAAAGCACAAAGAATTGTATGAGTTATATAGTGAAAACAAGACGTTTAACGTTGTACATTAGCACGGCACGCCAGCGTGCTGCGTTAAACTATGAATACGGGATCAAATATCATAGAAAAAGAAGTGAAACAGAACAAAGAGAAGAGTGGTTTTCAGCGATGATTTGAAATGACAAAAAGAGTTCAAGGGTCACTGAGCATACGACAAAGGTCATTAAGCAAAGTTTTGTTTGTTGCATGGGAATGGACTGTCGTGAAGACACCGGTAAACACTACGCACAACACACCAGCAAACACTGCGCATCACAAATCGAGTTATTTCACCTGATGAGACTAGAGTCGTGTCTAGAACTTTCAATCATCTTCTTGAACTTGACCAGGTGCACCATCTTTCTGAGGTACTTGCGCTTTAGCTTCCGGAGCTTTTTAGCAACTGGGGAAAACGCATATTTAAACATAATTATTGTTTATTGCAGTCCAAATACATTTGCAGATAACCGGTGGAGATTAGTTCAGCAAGCACAATCACGTGGTGTTCTTAATGTAGATTATAAGCATAAATCTGTTAAATGTCGACAAAATTTGTTACGACAAAGTAAAAAATATTCCGTTTTAAGCCGGCAAGCAAATACTACCTTTTTATCATTTCACACAAACAAATATAATGTTTTCTCTAATGAAAACTTTTTGAAGCCTGCACGTCAGTTAAAAGGACCCAAAACTGGAGTTATTTTCTTGTATGCTGACGTGTACATTTAGGCTCTTGCACCTACGTGTATTCATCCATAACACGCATTTCTGCACAAATGTCAACACAATTTCCGATTCGAGGCGTAATGTATCAAAACAAGCTTTCTGTCAGATAATTATGGACACGTATGTTTAACGACTCGAGCGAGTCAATACTAAGTAAAATGCCAAGTGAACAAAGCATTTCTGAATTAAAACAATTCAAAATGCTTCATCAGGATCGTATTCAGGGTCGTCTTGCTAGCGAAAATTTGGGGGGGCCGAGAAGCCTTTTTGAAGTAAAGAGCAACACTTGTTCAAGAGCAAATAAGAGCAATGCAGGTGAAGCAAACACCTGCAGGTGGATAACGCACAGAAATTTGTACATTGATGCGAAGTTGAAACAAATAACAAACAATGCATTAATGCAGGTAGTCTTTGATTAACTTTAGTCTGAATTCATTTAAAGCAAAATTTTACTGCGGCAGACCTGAGTTGGAACCAGAGTTTTAAACGCGCCTCAATTTGAAGCCCGAAACTGGCTAGAGCCCGACATCACAAGTTTAAACTCGGCCCGAGCCCGACATTTATGTTGGAAGCCCGATTTAGGCCCGAAAGCCAAATTTACCGAGTCAGTATCAAAAAACGTAGTGCACGGCTATAGCTGCAGGTAGGCCTACACGGTTTTATCACAACCAAAATAGAAACCACCTTGACCTAATGTTGGCTTAAACAAGCACAAACTTAGCTTGTTAGTCAGTGATAATGCTGCGGAATGCAAAGCTTCTCACGAAAAAGAGAAACTATCTACGATGATCTATAGGCATAAAAGAAACTATTTAGAAAAGCGCTATAGGCACGAAAAAACGGTTTGTAGGTCATCGTTTCTTAAAACAAGCCAAGAATCGCGTGAGTGATTGATCTTTTCAACGCAATACCATCCCCTGCTAGTAATGTCGTCACCGCTGTCGCCTTCCCAAAAAGAGTGTGAGACTAATCCGATCAGAGAACAAAAGAAAGCAGCTGTGTTTGCAAATAGAATGTGCTGAAGAAAAATCACAATCACTTCACTCACAGAAGTCACCGCGCTGAACACAACAAATGTACGTCACGAATGAAAAAAATCGTTACTCTGAATGTTATAAAAAACTGTTTTAATGCAGGCCCGAAATCTGCCCGAAGCATTTCGACAGACTTAAGACCGAACCCAACCCCAAACCCTGCCCGACCCGAAAAGCCAGGCCCGACCGAGAACTCTGGATCGAACACTGGATCAGGCGTGCAAAAATGCGGTCATGCACTTGCGCCGCGCTACCATAAACTTGCAGTTCGCAAACGGGATTTGCAGCGACGCAGCAGCGCATATATAGAAAATAAGGGCCTCATCAAGTGTAAGTCTGACCATTTCCATTATTCTCACCACGCGCCGCTCACCGCCTCCAAGCCGGAACGCCGGAGAGCGGGCAAATGATGGAGCGCTGTCCCCTGCCCTTTATTAAGGGGGGCAACGTGGGCAGAGGTCCCCTTTCATAACAGTATCATATGTCATTTCATGGTTTATAAAGATCGACTTGAAAAAACTTTACTGCAGCTATTCGCGCACCCAGAACATTCAGAATGGTTTTCTAGAATTTTTATTATTATTTATGGGTTCAACATTGTTGCTGAACAGAAACAAGCATAAGTGGTAACGACGTTTTTGCTTTTTATATGTTTCCATTGCCTCAGCTGTTTCACTGCCCCCCCTGCCCTACTGCTGCTCTGGCGTCCTGCCTCCAAGCATTCTTGCGGTGAAATACAAAGTTCCCAAGCTGTGGTATCTCGTCGTTTTAAAGTTCAGCAAAATAATTACAAACAACTGTACGAGTGCCAGAATTAAAACAATGTAGGTTGCACATGTACATATATTTAACGTAACCACCGAACTTCGCATTTCACTGCAGGAACGCTTCATGTTTCGATGGTCTGTTGTCTGCTTGGTTTCATTTATAGTAGCAATGCAAACTGTGTCCCAGGCCTATATCATGCGTGACGATTTGGCGATAGATTCTTCACTTTAAATTGTTGTAAAAAAGATCAAAGTAATGCAATAAATTTTTCAGAAAGAACATCGTTGGGGCCTGTTAAAAACACTTTCGGCGCCAAGTACGATACATTGTAAAACGTATTATTTTTTTTAGCAGAGCGCCAGCATACGTTCTGAAAAGTACTTCACTGTTGTTCTCGCCAAAACTACCATGCAGAAATCTGTGCCCTTGCACGTACTTTTGACAACCACGACTGTCAATGAAATTATTTGAAAAAAAACATATAGACTCATTAGAAACCCTAGATTTGAACAGAAAACCCTAGTTAGGAAGATGCACAAAATCAGGTGAATCTTTCTACTATCGAGGCAAATAATATTCTGTCAGTCACAAACAGTACTAGTCGACATGTGTCTTTGCTAATGAACTGTAAAAACAAATATTTTCCAGATGATAACAAATGTATAACAATTTGCATAAAAAGAACAAGCTCACACATACAGAATCCACGTTATTTTAATCACAAACTAAAAAGGATTCTTCCTCATTTTTACTTCCAGAATGAGTAGCAGGTCTCAGTTACTTAAAATCACGTGAAAAGGATAAGTCTTGAGATATTTTAATCACAAGTTACAAGAATTCTTCATCATTTTCACTTCTAGAATGAGTGGCAGGTTCATGTTTTTATATTTTAAGCCTTTCTTTGTGTCTCTTCACCGTTGTACCATCCAGACCATTTGTAATTATTTTTGTTTGGTTTCCAGTCGGTGCAGCTCTGATTCTTTCTGGAGATAGCCTTACAAGTAGACTATTTCTAACTGTTTCCCCTTTCAAAGAGTTAGTGGTTCTGGTTTTCATGCAATTTATCTGTGAACATATTCTTTCTCCACTTGCAGAAGTGTGTGGTAAAAAAGTCACACTTGTCATGAAAGATGATAACAAAGAAAATCACTCATACCCTATCTTAAATCACTACTACGCAGTAAAATTTGAAAATCCCCAGATCTTCGGAAGAAAAATCCACAAAGCCATTGAAAACCCCAGATCTGAGGCCAAAACCTCAGGTTCGTCACCACTGTCTACAACGTTCAAGTCCCTTGCTATTGTTGCGTAACGTGGCACGAGACTTGTACATGGCTTTTTTTTCTCTAATTCTCACTTGAGATGAAGTTTTTATGGGGTAATTCTTTTGCACGTGGCAAAGTTCTGGGCAGGTAGTTTTGCTGTGCCTGTATTTCTCACATTCGTCAATAAAATTTGGTAGGGGGGCATACAATCAAGTATTCTCCCCGGGCATCACTAGACCTCTGCACGCCCCTGCTTGCAGACAATATGCAACCACATTCTTCGCATTACTCAATGGAACATGCATGTGAATAAATTTATGTTGCAGATTGCAGTCTGTTTTCTTCTCATGATTTAATGTGTGGCTTACAGAAGATTACAGTATGTATTGCATACCTTCAGGTTTTGGTTGTGTGCATGCTGGGGTCGCGAGCACTCAACACAATTTGGCTCTTTCGAATTAGGGGACGCTACAGAAAAAAATTGGGAAAGACTGCCTATTGTTTTGTACAATGGAAGTAGAGGCCTTTGGGGACCCAAGTCTCCCACAGCATGACGAGTTGTTAATTACAGTACCTATCACGTTGTAGTTCCAAATCAAAAGAAGTTGCAAGACACCTGTCATGGCTGGTCAATTTCTTACTAAATCGTTTCAACAAACATTTTCAACATTCGCGCCAACGCGCGCGGCGACGCCAGAAGAGCACAAATTTAATGCAAATAAATTATTGCTACCATCAACTAACGCGATAGTAAACGATGTCTCCGGCTCGAGAGTTGTACTACTGTTTCTGTTGTGATGTCAGTAATAATTCCAGGCTTATCGCCGGAGATGCACGAACCTTCAAGTTGCTTATGGACGAAAGATCACATATGGAAAAAAAACGCTTTGCACAATTAAGGAAAGCAATAAGAGGGAATTTTGCTGTTACTTAAATGGCCAACTGTCCGTATTTACGCCGGATTGTCCAGTATTCTAAGCGTTTGTCCTCCGTCTAGCCGGAAGTTAGTCATTCTCCTTTTCAAATCTTGTCATTACATTACAAAGTGATCTCAACGTGGACAACGGCGCAAGCAAGCGGAAACGGGCGCCACAGACCACTTGTGACACTCCGGAAGGAATACAAAATCAAGCATAAAGATGCTGAACTGAACTGATCCATACTGGTTGATTTTTGCATTCAACAACAAACAAGTAAATTTTAGTATGCAATGCTGCTTTGAGCTAGCTAGGGGAACCACTGACACTGCGAAAGCGTTTATGTGTAGCAATGATGATTCATTTACAATGATTTAAGTTAAATGTCTTCTGAAAAACTGAAGGTCATGTCATGATGTACTATGTTGCACGAGATTGAAAAAGAAATGGCCTGGCTACCCATCTGCTTTTGCAGCAACAAGTAGGTACGTTTAGTAATGTTCAGAAATTGTGATATGAAGTGAGCATGAACTGTGATTCTAGTCCAGGTGTACTACTTCATTATTGTTTCGTCACAGTGGAAGCCGGAAGGCCATATAGTAGTACAGTAGGTGGTATTGTTTCGTCGTAGGCTACTGTAGCAAATAGGCCTACTGAATAGCGAAATGTCATTTATATAATTCGTAATCATATAGCAAATCAACCAGGTTATGCACAGTATTGACAGAAATGTAAGAGTACGGTGTGATGATGATGGATAAAAATGTTTGAACTCACGGTGGATGCAGATTATTGTGTTAAATTTTCTCACCAGGGCCGGGACAATGAAGGTCAGAAGGATATTTTTCAGGGGGGGAGGCAATAGTGTTTTTTTCCAGGGGTAGCCGAAAAGATTTTTCCAGGAGTGGGCGCATAAGTGGTGAAATTTCATTTTCCCACTCGAAACTAAGAAAACAACCTTTTTGCTAAAAATTTAGCAAGAAAATGTCTATTTTCTCTGTCCAGGGCGCACCAAAGCCCCCTGGCCCTCGTTCCGACGCCCATGGCCACAACCAGAAAAAATTCCAGGGTCAAAGTACGAGAAGTGACGACCCAATGCCGCTTTAACCCCTGATGGCTCATACTGCACATTTAAATTGTGTCACGTGACAAAGTTGGGAATTGGGATCTTACTCTTGACCCCTCCAAAAAATCCTGGATCCGCCTCTAGTTTTGCTGTATTATTTCAATCAAAAATACAGCGTTTGTCTTTCTCGAAATATATACTTTTTTCGAAGAAATAAAAAATGGATGAGTTTATACAAAATACGAATAAGCTTTTCCGCGTGAGCTGAAAAAAAAAGATGTTAATGCCAGGTGTGTCATCAGGTTTCGCTGGAAGGGGAGCATCAGAAAAACCACTATCAGCAAAAGACCGAAAGAACGCCATCACCTATTTTGAGAAAGAAGGGCACGAATGCAAATGGTGGTCGTCAGCGGTATACGTTGGTTGGGCCACTCTACGGTTTGATCAGAGCAGACGACGACTCAGCAACGAATTGACAGGCGTACGTAGCTAATTCTCGTTATTTCATACGCAAAGGTTGATTTACTTCCAGCAAACAAACTACATAAAAATTGTCTACGAACAATTACGTAAAACGGGAAAAGTTTGATGCAGACAGTAATAACTTGTTTATCAAGTTTCAATCTCAGACGCAGGCCAAATCGTTTTTATGCACGTGTGGATTGTTGAAAAATATAATCGCCCAACGTGGGGCTCGAACCCACGACCGTTGGATTAAGAGTCCAACGCTCTACCGACTGAGCTAGCCGGGCGCTGACCAACACCAGTCGTTGCATTTACCAGATCGCATTCCCGACGTGATTCCCAAGATGCGACAAGAAGATTGCATTTGAACGAACTCGGTTTTCGGCATGCTTTCGAGGAATCAGCCGCCTCAGGGGCGCACGCAGGAATTTTTTGAGGGGGATTGAAATTTTTGAGAAAAATATTTTGCTTTCACTAAAGTACAGGCTACCTTATTTACTATAACATTTATGTCATATATCAGTGGTGGCCAAACTTGCTCTCTGTATGAGCCGCATATCGTAAAACCCAAGTTTCAAAGAGCCGCAACATAAAAATCTAAAATCGGTTGCAACACTGACAAGTCTATTTAGCGGAACTTCAGCATTCGTTAAAATAGTGTCAAGAACATTTTTACTATCTACACCACGGGTTGATTCTTTTGATGCGATTAAATCCAACAACTGTTCTTTTACAACTATATCAAAATTTTATATAACGAACAAATACAGCCAATTGCAGTTGGTCTTGCAGATCAGTTGACTCATCGAAAGCCAGACTTAATGCAGTGGATTTTTTTTATCATTTTGCAGCTTGTTTTCAGATTCAGCGTTGATGCATGATACTCGTCTTTCTACTGTGTGTCGTGAAGCTGGAGTTTGAGATATTAGACGCTGAAGTTTTCTGTTGTTAGGATCTAACATCGCAATAACCTCAGATATGTTTTTCTTCACAAATTCGCCATCTGAATAAGGATGTTTAGACCGGGCAATATTCCAAGATATCACGAAATTGGCTTCAGCAGTTGTGTCAGCTTTCTTACTACAAGTTTTCAAAAGTTTTGTTGTGAGTTTAGTGAAGATTTTAATTCCGTAAGCTTCTTCATCCTTAATTCCGACTTGTGTGTGGGTAGTTAGTGGCAAAGTTTTTTGTGTTTTTCTTCATAATGACGCTTCAAGTTTCTGGTTTTGTAATGATTGAATGAAGCATAACAGGTAAGACACACAGGTTTGCCTCCATTACCAGTGAATGCAGTTGCAAACCCCTTCTCCCATTTTGGTTTACACGTTCTAGTTTCACCTTCATACTTTCTCTTTTTGCAATGTTTTGATAACATTTTTCTTGAGCCACTCAATTTCAAACACAAACTCTGCAGGGATTGTTATGGAACTGAAATAAGCGCAGACTACAAAGTAACGATAAAAAGGCACTGTTAACCACCCGGTTTAACTGCTGAAACATGCTTGAAATTTGTTGAACTTTAAGGGCAATTGCCCCCCCGAAATTTTCAAAAACGTATGTATTTGTAGGTACAACAACAAGTTTACATCATTTTGCCCCCTCGAAAAGGTCTGTTGATTGCGGCCCCTGTCTACGGTGGGTCAGTTTTCGGAATTTAAACACCAGTGACACTGCGGAATATTCCTCTTTCGAATTGCTTTTCCTTTAATTACAACGGAAATCTAGAAAATTGAATATATACAAGCCTAACTCGTGACTACACCAACCGAGACGAATGGTAGCATTGTTACACCATCACACATTCAAAGTCTTAAACTTCTGTGACATAATTCTTTAAGATTGGCAATTTGATGATCTCCATACACAAAAAGGGAGACAGGAGTGAATGAACCAATAACCGCGGTATCTCTTTGCTTAGTCTCCCAGGAAGAGTGCATGCCATGATGCCACGGAAATAATTGAGCCAAAGCTGGATGATACCCAGTGCGGTTTTCGTTGCTGCCGTAGCACTACAGAACAAATTTCCACTCCAGCAAATTTTCGAGAAATCTTNGGAGCATGCCAAAGAAGTATAAACATGTTTTGTCGACCTCGGAAAAGAATGGATAGTATATTGCCGGGTTCCTCGCGAAAAGTTCTGTGGGTGTTAGGAGAGTACGGTGTTGACTGGTGCCTCTTGCTGGCCGTCAAGTAACTGTATTCCTGCTCAGAAAATTGTGTTCGTGTCGACGGAGGTTATCACAACCGTTCAGCTTTGGTGTTAGATTCCGGAAATGGCGTGTGCTGTCACCACTCTTCAGTCTATATCAGGGCTCTTTACACAACGGCTCGCGGGCCAAATCCAACCTGTGAAGCCATTTCATCCGGCCGTAATACATTTTGCCAATAATTAAAAAATAATATATTCACGAAAAATCTGTTGATTTGGTAGAATGGAACATATGCCGAAAAAATAACATTACGCAAGATGTCCGGCCCTCGAACTGTTTTGCAGTAGCTTATGTGGTCCTCTCCCAAAAACTTTGGAGAGCCCTGGTCTATATGAATCGGATAGCCAGTCGTCAACGCGTCGACGAGGGTGTCACTGTTGGGAATTTCAGAATGAACAGTGCTTTTTTTGCGGGCGAATTGGTACTGCATGCGTGGATCTTCTCAACAGGATCTTCAGCACGCATTTGCTTTGATCGATTTTCTGCTGCATGCGACCAAGCAGGAATTAAAATCAGCACTAAAAATTTGAGGTATTGTGTCTCTCAAGACGCCCAAGACCGTGTATTATGCACGTGAGCGAAAATACACTGCAGCAGGTGGAGACGTTCGAGTGCCTTGGGGTGTATTCACAGGTGACGGAAAGTCGGAACAAAGGGATTGGTACACGGATTAGTAAAGCTAACGCAGTTCTGCGCAGGGGCGGATCAAACCAGTAAGCTTAGGGGGGCGATTTCAGTAATATTTGGCATTCAAGTCTCATTATGTGTTCACTATTGTAAGAGAGATGAAGTATACTTCACAACACTGCTGTGACAAAACAATAGACGACAGAATGGGTTTATATCGCGAATGTTGTTTTCCGAATTGTAAAAAATCATGGTGAATAAATATACTTTCGTAGGTTTTAGGGGGAGCGATCGCCCCAGTCGTCCCCCTTGGATCCGCCTCTGGTTCTGCGTAAGCTTTATTGCTCCGTGGTGACGAAACGGGTGCTTTCAAAGATCGCAAAGGTTTCAGCTTTTAACTCGGTCTTTGTTCCGATCCTCACCTGACGTCATGAATCGTAGGTGACGACTGAAAGAATACTGGCAAAAGAACAGACGGCAGACATGGGATATTTGCGAAGAGTCACCGGTGTGACACTTCGTGGCAACAGCACAGGTCTGCAATCCGTGAAGCCGGTATCCCAGCCGTGTTAGTTCGGCCATGTATGGGCCAGACTGGCCCAGGAAAGAATAGCGAACTAAGTCCTTGGGAT
>JGI24021J15306_10001682_pt1 | contig 22316 bp, 8 predicted proteins | sample Ectturendosymbi1_FD_15306 | JGI IMG/M metagenome (IMG submission 15306) | reverse complement strand
ACAATTTGCAGATTCCACAATGGCTTGCGGAGTGCCTGCATCACATTTGACGATAGTGCGCATCTGCGCTTGATTTTGGGTTTAAGGTCACCGTTGTTGGTAACTGTCGAACCCAGATACACAAATGAATCTGCAAATTCCACAGCATTCCCATCGATTTTTAGAGATGGAGGATCAGGGCCTTCAGCAACAACATGCATCAGTTTGGTTTTCGCCCAGCTGACCTTCAAGCCCAGTTGCCCTTCAAGCCCTAACACTAGGTTAATTCCCTTCTAGCCCTAACGCTAGGTTATAATGCTAAGCTAACATTAAGCTACTGTTAAACTAACATTAAACTAACTCTAAGGTAACACTAAGCTAATGCTAACCTATTCCTAATGCTATCCTAACGTTGACCTAATGCAGGGGTGGGCAAATGCAGCCCGCGGGCCAAATGTGGCCCGCCCCAGTGTTTTCAGTGGCCCATAGAAGCATTCCGGAATATCGTCAAATCTGAAATTTCCTCCAACTTCTCATAGTAAGTGTTAGTACTTTCTCATAGTAAGTGTGAGTACAGTGCAAAGAACAGATGTCCGTCAGCACAGATATCGTTAATGGATGTGTGATGATGTTACCGGAGTAGAAAAACACCTTGTTTCATACTAAATAAAAGTAAAGAAACAATACATAAAATATTTTTTAATTTTAATCTAATATAACTTTCCCCCACATGCACAATGGTAAAAAGTTGTCTTTTTTTGCTTCTTCATATAATTTACTATAACTATGTTTCATAATTGGATATGCATTTGCTGATAAGTTTTTTTCTGCAAGTTTTACTATAGTATATGCCACTGGTTCTCAAATTTTCATGAGCTGTGGCCTCCTTCAAAAGACTCTCAACACTTGTGGCCCCTGCTCAACAACAAAAATTACTGGACCTTGTTTTTTAACGGGTTCGCATTGTCAGAAAGGCACCTGGTGAAGGCCTCTGCTCATGGCCCCCAGAGAATCACTCCGGGGCCCCCAAGGGGAAGCTGAGGGACCCATTTGAGAAACCTTGGTATATGCAGTTATTTGTAGTTTATTATATTTTTTGGATAATCAATAAGCTAATTAGATAAATGTAGTGCAGTTTAGCTTGTATGTATATAGACGTTTGTTTGTACTGCAAAGAAGAAACAAGTTCCTACAAACTGCTCAGCAAAAGGTGAAGAAGGATATGTTTCCTATAATGTATAGCATTGCATAATCACATTGAGTAGAAACTTGGCATTGCACGCAATGATAGATGGCATAGTCTTGGCATAAAGCAAATAATTCAGATGCAAAATTTATTTGAATAGAAATCTTACTAACTATTTTCAGATAATGATAAAACTTTTGATTGATGTGATGATTATAATGTGAGTTCAGTGTGGGCCAAAGTCTATTAACAATCATTTTGTGTAGCAAATAACTCCAACATCTTTGATTTACAACTGATATATGAGTATGTTCGACAAGTTACCATAAAATAAGCAAAAAGATTTACTACATTTGTAGAAAGATTTCAGTTTCATTGACATGGAGAACACACAAACAGTATGTAGAAATAAAGAAAAGGACAAATATAACCACGTCAACATTTGGAGTAAAAGCTATAGTACTGTTGCGATCGGAAATCCAAAGCAGCATGTGCGCAAAGCTTCGCACTGTGGCAGCAAGCAACAATAGAGTTTGCCCGATGAGATCACTCTATTATTGCTTGTTCGTGCCACATGTATATATGGGTGCTGTTCTTCATGCACGTTCTGTTCGTGGTGAACCACGCATTCAGCGCAACACCAGCGGAGAGGTTGCGACTGTACACTTAATTTTTTGTTAAACAGGGTATTTTAATTTCTGCATGATGTTGTTTATTCCATCCTTACTGCATACAACTTTTCAAAAATTTATGAAACTCATGCTGGAGTTGTTGCTTAGATGATCTCATTGTATCATATGCAAAAAAAGCAAATGCTTCTCATTGCTTGCCCATATGGTTCGCATCGCTGAAATTGTTAATCCAATTCAAGAGACAAAGAACAACAGTGTCAAAATTACATATCATTGGCAGAGTTCAACAACCTCAATGCTACCTGCACAGACAAGCATTTGAATAAGGATGTAGTGGTTTGATGATAGATGCCAACAAAGTAAGATACCACCAATGTCTTACCCTTGTTAAGTTTTTTCTAAGAATCCAAACCTTGTTTGGTTCATAGAAAAAGTCCAACCACATTAGTTAAACTTTTGTTTCAGCTATAGTGTTTGTTGTTTTGAGCCAATTTATGCCATATAATTATGTGTCTCACTCAAGGATGTGTTTCAATTGGTAAATCTTCCAAAAAAGTATGAGTTTTGATAAAACTTTCCTGCAACTTAAAATTTTGGTGTAACTATCCAAATCCTTAGAAAGCAATCTAACATCAAATTGAAAAGCATTGTAGATAAGATCAGTAACACAAAGTATGGATATGCTAAATGTGTTTTGAATACCAGGTTTGAATGAGAGCTGAAGTACAAGTTGTTTGAGAAGGTTTAGGCAAAATACTAGAATAACCTGAAGATTATAACTTGCAAGAATTTAACTTCGCGAAGTTATCACACACGTGATGATTATGTTTAAGAGCTGAATGCTATGTTTAAGAGCTGAAAGTATAACTTAGTTAGAGCGTTCATAGCAAAGCTTTTCATTGTTCATCAGCCATGTCAATGAGATGACAAAATCATTTAACAGAACAAACGTAGTAACCAAAGCTCAGAAAAGTTTCTTAATCAGGCAATGCTTATATTTAGGCAAGCACTCAAAGCATCATGTAGTGTATAAACCATAAAGTCATTACTTGTAGAATAATTTTTTCAGAATAATGCTAACTATAGATCAAGTAGATTATGCCCAGAACAAAAAAGCAGTGTTTGTGAAATCTGTATTGTTTATCATCCAGTAAAGCATTAACATTTTGGTCTAGAATGCGAAGGATAAAACCCTTTGATACTTATGTTTATATCGTTCTGATATGTTTGTTTCATGTACATTGGTGCACTAACTGCTACCAATAGTTTGCAATTATTAGGTAGTCAGAAAAAGTGTGATCTCTCAAATTGAACCCTAACACTAAAAAGCCTGTAATTAAATATTACCAGCAATATGAGAATGTATGTTATGAAAGCACAGATCTAATTTTATTAAGTTGAAACTGACAGTGCACTTGACATTTGTGTCTTCTATATTATGCTCTCTGTTTTTTTACAGTCAATTATGTCTTGATTAAATCCTAGTATTCTCATAAATGGCCTGCGGCTTAATTATGGAATTCTGTATCAAGTTGGTAGCTTATTAGTGCAATATCTGACTTGTTAAAACCAAGAAAAATTATTGAAACTTTGCTTCTTTGCAACTGAAAACCTGAAGTAGCAGATAGGAGCAAAATTGAGGGCCAGAGACAGTTCAATATAATAGCAAATAGTGTCTATCTTTGTCTTGAACTATTGCTTACACAGCAACAAGTAATCCAAACAAAAGTGCAGTAAATATTGCAATTGTTATAATGTACAGTTTTAGTAAAGTTCTGCCTTGTTACCTGAAACATAAAATATGCAGTTTGTGTTGATAGTACATGTTTGTGTGTTTCATGAAGTTTATGTGTAATGTAAGATAATATCACCTTATTGTTTATAAATATACACATTTTTGCAATTGTGAAAAACCTTTACTCCAGTGGTTTTCAACAAGTTTCAAATACACGTTGGTAGGGGTCTACATGTACCAACATTTTCAAAACTGATCTTATGGTAAAACTGCTATGTCCACCAAAATTGCAAGCTGCTTTCAATGCAATAGCAAATTGTAAATGTGTCAATGGTTGGCATTCTATGTATGGTAATCATACAATGTCCATAAAGTAATGTTAAAATCCATGACTGTAATCATATGACTAGACCAAGGTCAGGGGTGCACAAACCTTTTTCTATTGCCAACCGCATTACATTTATTTTTATGAATTATGGCCGTCAGTGACAAACTTTTAATTTTGGCTTTGCTTCTGATTTGCTTCACACACTGAGCCTAGCCTGCTGCCGCATGTCTGTTGGCCATCTTTCTACTAGCAGACAAAGTGTTCCATCCTGATAGAGTAGACAGATAGTTTTTATTAATTCATGGCAAGTTGGCAACCATAACTTATTTTTTGAATTACATGGGCATGGCCAAATAAATGTTTATTGAAGGGCACAGGTTGCGCATCCTTAGACTAAATGATTTTTTGCAACTTTACTAAACTGTCCTTCAATGATGGTTATTAGATCAGTAAGTTTCATGTTGAAGAATGTGAACACTTTGTATTTTTCATTCTCATAGTATTTAAACTGGTGGCCAGTGCAGTGTTTTAATTCACAGTAGCAAAGGCAGTTGACATTCGAAATTCTTGCCTATGTACATGCATAGCATATAATCTTGAAATACATTCTTTTAATATGTACCCCTGTGACCCGTTACACTCATCAACTAAGCTGCAGAACTTTGATATATGCCACCAAACAAAATGAGAGACTTTAAAAAATGCACTTTTTGTGAAGCTATAACAAAAAATAAATGTATAACCTTGAGCAATTCCTTTTCGGAGTCACCACCATCAAAGCAACTTGCTCATGCCTACTTATGTATCTTTTTTTGTTTTTGGCTAAAAATAACTACATTATAATAGTAGACAAGCAACATTTTATTGCTAATCCAGGTCAGTAATAATATGTTTGCTTGCTAATTCAGGATGGCTTGATGCACTTGTTTTTGCTTTGGTTTGCTTGTCTTGATCCTTTCATTAAAGTACAGTGTATGCCAGTAGAAAATGTGTTTGCTAAAGGGCATGTTTCTTTAAAGAAGGAAAAAGTAGGGAAGCAGTTGTTGTTTGTGAGGATTAGTAACCAAAGAAGTAGCATCATGTCTGGAGCTGGGGGAGGAAAAACTGATATGGAACGCCTTGGCCTCTTCAGTGAAGTTGGGTACACAACACTAGGAGACAAGTATCCAAAAGTCCATTTGACCAGTTGTGAGTACTTTTTCTTTAAAGTCTTTGAGCAATTTTTTGCTTGTTTGGTCTGTAGACTTGCTATGTTTCTGTGTTGTGTGTTACTGAAGGCATTACACTGTAATTGGTTGTGTGGATGCCTCTGTTTTAGTTCATTTGGATATGTCTCTAACTGATTTTGATAAAAGCAAAATTGACATAAAAACAACATGTTGTGTGCATAGAGAACTTTTGCTGTACTTCATTTATAAAAAGATCAATTGTTTGCTCACCAGAACAGAAGCTGGCATTTATTGATTGATTTGCCTGTGATAATGTCACTAATACGCAAATTTCTTAGCACATTATTCATTAATAAAGACAACAGTTTTCTGTGTTGAGAACTTTTCAGCTGCTAAATACCTTTGTTTTTATATACGAAGACAATGTACCATAGTTTAGACCAGGTTTTTTTAAGGTGTTTTAGGGACCCGATTCAGGTCCCTAAAATTTCAAATCGGGTCCGTAGAATCAGAGAAAAATTTCATCAGACCCCTAAAATAAGATGAAATCGGGTCCCTAGAATTAGAGAAATCGGGTCCCTACAGATCCAAATCGGGTTCCTAACATTTTCCTTAAAAAAAACCTGGTTTAGACCGAATTTGGTAATGCTGTATAAGAAAAATTATAGTTGAAGGTTGTACCAGAAAAAATGCTGCATATTTCTATGTCCTTGTTGAACTATGAAAATAATGTTTGTTTTTCTAAAATCTTACCATGGAAAAAATTTAAAGCAAGGTGTATAAACCACATGCTTTTTAAGTTTGTACACTTAATCACAGCCCAAACAAATACCTTCCTAAAAGATTGTATGCTCATAATTGTAGTTAGGAGATATTGCATCAGAGGGACGATAAGGTTGCTAACACTTCATGAGTGGTGTACTTACTTTTCCATTTGCAAACCAGAACTGATTCAAGTAGAAAAATTATGTTTATTCCCTATAGGTTAACAACATGCTACAATTAGTGATAGTTTGAGGCAACACTGGTAACTATGCATGTAATAAATGAACCTCGCAGGTCAATAACCTCCAAATGCAGTTGGAGGCACTTCTTCAAGATCTGTTGCAAATGAATCTTCAATAAGTTTATGTTGAAGATCCCCCTTTGCATGAAAGACAAAGTCTGTTATTAAATCATCAATGTGAATTTTTATTTTCTTAGCACAACTAATTCCTACTACCAGAAGACTCTCTGTTTTATTGTGTAGTGACCATGTTGGAAAATATATCCTCCCTCTCAAAAATTGATTTTTGAAAAGTTTCAACTTTGCTTTGAACCTGTTTATTGCAGCACGGGGTCGAAAATCAGATCTCCTTTACCTAGTAGTATAACATTGACGTCATGCTACCTTGTAACATCTAAGTGGGAAGTAATATCGCAAAGAAAAATTAAAACTTCATGCCATGATGAATCATTTAGTTCAGGATACTTCTTTGACCCTGTTTTTAAAAACTTTGATAAATCATCTTTCAGATGAATGAACCTTGGTCACTTCAGTATGATACATTATGTCAGTGTATTCTGCACCAGCCGTGATGCCTACTTAGAATGCAGTTTATAATTGAAATGCTGACAAAAATTGCATGTATCAAGTCCCAATATCTTGCTGCATTGAAACCTACTGGTGTATGATGCAGTGGCGAGTGATATCGTTCTTGCAATATGCTCCTGCACCAAAGACACAGCTCCATTATTTTTTCCACGCACAGAAGAAATAGCCTACCATCAGTGCAAATTCCAACCAAGTTGTACCAACTGTTTGAAATCACTTCATAGTTTTGTACTAATGCAATCAAGTATCATAAATCTTTTCCAGTTGTTCAACCTTCTATGGACTACATACCAGCAAATGCTTTAGTTAAATTAAATTCCTCATCCATGACCTTTCTTTGCACGATAAAGACTGTTTCTTCGGAACTTCCTGAAATCTCTAGGACAAATCAAAGCAGCTGAACTTAGCATGTCTTTCGTAACAAACTGTACTTCAGTGTTACTCTGTCATGTGGCTCCATGACATTTCAGACCAAGTTATTTGAGGCGATTCATTTGAGACCACATTCACTTGAGATCACAATTATTTGAGTCCATATTCATTTGTGACTTTTTTATGTGAGATCACATTCGTTACAAAATTGAGATCATGCGGTATTCATGATATTCATTTGAGACCAAGCTTGTTTTACACCATTGTTAAGTGCAGTTGGTTTGATTTTCTGTGAATAACATTTTTACAACCTACCTTTCACTTTTTTGTGAGAGACTTGAACCTTCGCAAAGTGACTCACCCTTAGGTTGAAGTTTCACGTTTCAAAACATTTGAACAGTCGGTTGTTTTTCCTAACTTTGAAACAGTTTACTTAAAGCAAGCGTACAGCATGAACGTCCACAGAAATTTTCCAAGGGGGGAAATGTCGAAATTTTGCTTGCAGTGCAAATGGATGTTCACAAAACCCATTCTAGACAATAAAAGAAATGCCCCATTTAAGGCAACAGTCACAAACATGCGCTTCGTTGGTTGCAGTATCCAGATATCATAGGCGGATCCAGGATTTTTTTAGGGGGGGCTCAGGGGCAAACTTATCCGGATGTGTGTTGACTGCATAACGGTGAAAACCCAACTGCTCAGGTAACTTTTTAATAAACATGGTTAAATAACCACAGACATTTTGTCAAACGCGTTCTCACCATTACCCTGGCTTGCTAGGACGTTTCCAGAGCAGAAGTGGCCTTTGCACCAATTCAGAAATTATTCTCAAACTTATCCAACCTTAAAAAAGTGACTTGTTTATTGTTGAAAAAATGTTGTTTTTAGCAAAACAAACACAGATCCGCGTCGAAAAAACGCGTGGGGCAAGCATAAAAGTGACACAAAAAATCCACGAAAAAAACGAAATGCTGCCAGTAACCTTTGTTAGCAGTCTGTACAAGACCCAAGCCGTATTGTGTTCAAAATTGCAGATGTGCGTGGAATAGAAGTTCATGACGTTCGGACTTGAAAATTTGTTTCTTTTCGGAAAATTTTTCGATTTTTATTACACATCGCGATTGTCTACGCAAAATGGCGAAATTTGTTTACAAAAATCCCTCCAATCAGTGGCAAAGTATACATCACAAACTACTGAAAACAAAATGGTATTGAAATCAAGGCCACTTGACCATAGAAAATAATTTGAAGGTCGAAACTCGAAAAAAGGTAGTTATTTCGAAAACAAGCACAACTCTCCTCCCCGAAAAAAACGCATGGGTACGAGCATAGGCGTAGGCAGGGTGGGCAAGGGGACCATTTCTCCCAAATCTCTAGCGTTTCCTGTCATTTTGTGCTTTGAAAGGCGGTGTCGAAAACAATATATTGTTGTTCGCTTGAAGTCAAAAGATTTGCTCGCTCCAAATTTGTGGGCAGGCTACGCCACTAGGTACGCGTAGAGACAAACATCCCAAAAAAACAGGGTTGCCAAGTGGTCATAAGCAAAAAAGGCCAGATCAACCCGTGAAAAAAGCCAAACAGCACCAAAAAAGCCAAATACAAGATAAATACACGACATCTTTGAAACACCCAACGCGCTTTTAAAAGGGCAATATTAGTCTACAAATTTTATACATAAAAAGAATAAAGTCACTAGTGACATTATTAACAAACTTCTCGAAACTTTTGGTCTTGCTGAAAAGTAACTTGCAACTGTAAACCTAAAAATGCACGAAAGAGCAAAACAAAAAATTTAAATTCTCGTGCAGAGTTTCCATTCTGTGTCGCATAAACAGTATCTAGAAATCTGACAAAATCATCTTTCTGCCAAATCGGCATAAAAAATCTAATTGGCCAAAAAGCCAAATTTCATTTGGCGTTTTTCCAAAAATAATAAAAGCCAAAGGTGTTGAAAAAAAGCCAAAAATTATAAATTTGGCCTCAAAATATCCAAACTGACAACACTGCAAAAATCTCGAAGCGACGAATGCTGGCACTTTCACCTGGAAGGTGTTTATTGCACCACGAGGGCATTGAAAATGATTAGACAATGTTTTTCCATGTCACAGCCGGGAATGTGAAGTTTGCAGCGAGTCAATGACCAACTTCTACATACCCATTCAATTTTTTGTACGAAACGCGACTATATCGCGGTAACGCAATTTTAGAAATACTGTACAGTAGGTTGAAAATTTTTTGTAGAGACAGCAGAATATGGGTCGAAAAAAGCATCTGATTTCTTGCTGAGCAGAACTTTTGTCCAGAAATTGTTTCTGGCAAGTCTGATCAGTAGTCATCTTTAGAATAGCATACAGCTATTCTAGCGCACTTCATTTTTAGCCCATCTGGCATGTAGGCTACATTTTACGGTTAAGTTTACTGTTATGGAATTTATGCTGTCACTGAGCGCTCTAACCTAGCCTGTAATTAACTGCGTTGTGAACTTGTAGCGTAATTTTGATGTCTTCGCTTAACTGATAAAATGAGTTGCACTCATGAAAGCTTGCAGGAAAGCAACCATGTTACTGTTACGCAATAAAGCATAACAGTAGAACATTCCGCTCGCTAGTTTTGCAACCTACTGTACCTCTGCAAGTAAAGGAACGGATATGAGCGAACTGCAAGCTCATCACTGCATGACGCCAGAACAGTGAACTTGGCTCCTGTGCAGCGTGAGTGTCATACCGGAAAATAAACTGCTACTGAAAGAATTAAATCAATTTATCGGAATTAAGCTGCTGGCTTCAGGTTTTCTAGAAATTTTAAATTGTTAGTCCCAAGTTCCAGGGGCAGTGAATGCCCGTTTTCCCCCCTGCGGACGCCCATGAAGATGGTGCATCGACTGTATGAGATTACAACTATCAGTAGCCCGAGATCAGTTCTAACCATATCAGTTCTAACCATTCACATGCTGCCTTTAGGTTGCAAATCTACCTGCTTTAAATTTGAATGACAGGTCTCATGAATGTCATCTCACGATAGCTGGTCTCGAAGTGAACGCGATTGTGGTCCCAAATGAACGCGATCGCACATGGACGTAGTCTTAAATGAGTACGGCCTCAAATGAATGGTCTCAGTTGTCGCTACACCTTTTCCTGCTGCAGAATTTTCGCTTGATGCTTGGAACCTAACGCGGGTACCAGCAACATTTTCATTACCCAGAAGCTTAGAAAGGTTTGTTCGGAGTGAAAAGTCTTTAATTTAACTCTCTTCTCTTATACTCTTCTATTCGCACGTGATTCAGCGAGGCTCAGGCAATTAGTGGTTCTCCACCTTTATTGGCCCATCGACCATCTTTCAAAAAAAGACAAAAAAGATATTCGATAGACCGCTTTGCTGACACCTGCAGTAATTTATTGTACAGTAAAGGTTACAATTTTCAGGAACATTTTATCAAGGATTTATGGAAGTCTCTGTGGACCACTAGAAATTCCAGGTGGACCACGTTGAGAAGTACTGGATTATACCATAGGCCCTACCCTTTCAGAACCGAAACCACTATTCGACAAACAAAGCACAGTATTTTTGCGTGTGAGCCGGTGAAAAAGTATTTGCTTGTGGATTTCTGTTGTGGATTAAACACTCGGCTTTTCCAACATTTCTTGTTTTGTTAAAGACATTGCAATGTGTCGTACTGCTTGTAACTACTTAGCTAAACCGACCAATCACAATAGTAACCTTATGAACAACACAGGGTTGCAAGGTTGTCATGAAAAAAAGCCAGGAATATCAAAAAAGCCAAAAACAAGATAAATGCACAACGACACTTTTAAATACCATGCAGATTGCACAACACTCCGAAAATAAAAAATACACTAGATTGAACAATACAAATCACTAGATATGATATCGTCGTAGCATATGGCCATTTTCATATCGATTTAATGTCTTCAAACATATAACCAAGGTAAAAGTAGGTGACTGTCTAGCGAAAGAAATCCTTTCATAGCCAAGAATCAGACACTAAATGATCTATCAGAGTCTATATTTTGCTTACTAGACAGGCATCATCATTCATCAGCGCTTATGATTTTGATGTCGGCATGCCAAAATTGGTTTCATTAAGCTACTGTAGGTGGAGTATTCCAAACTCCCCCAGAAATTAGCTTAGATCTTCAACAATAGTTTGGTTCAGGCTGCTGAGTCTGAGGAGAGCAAAATAAACTAGCCTGAAGCCTCCATGAAGGTTTTAATTCACTGTCTTGTTCCAATATTGAACATACTATCAAATTTTTTCATAACCTGCATCTTTTTTGTTTAGCCTGAACCAATCTTGCCAAGGCCTCGCTAACTTCCACACGAAATTCTCATTCAGCAGGTGTTATTGCGAACTGAAGCACGGAAATCACTTGAAGTACATTACTAGTTTGTAGGATTGTCAAAAATAGCTAGATTATTCTCGAAAATAACTAAATCCCTACGTGACATCCGGAATCACTAATTGTGGCAACACTGATACTGATTAAAATAGCTAACGAATTGAGTTTATTTGACCAAACAGTCAATAGTTTTAATCAGTGAAGGTGAAGACGCCTGGACCCAAAAAAACTTAATGGAGATCTCACAAATCATACGCAGATAGCACAAAGTATATAGCCCATATGGTAATAATAACAGCTACGATTAATTGCTTATTTCTTCCTAACGTTCCGAAACTTTAAGCAAGTTCGAATAACCCTAGCATAAAGCGGAACTCGATTCTCTACCTTTTCGGGCCTCAATTATTAGACTCAGGCGCGTCGCCAGATGGCCGTGGCCACATTCATAAACAGAGTCTAAAGCGCTACAGTAACAAAAAGCCTCTAAAAAAAGAGGAAACAAATGTTCAACAGGGTTTATCCCAAACTTCCTTGAAATTTTCAAAGAATGACTATCAAAGGTCATTACTACTTTCGATAACCAAATTGCACCAAAATTTAGAAAATATCTGGAATCGTTGAAACTTTCGTCAAAACTACAAACTTTGCGACATGAGATTAGGGACACATTTTCGAAATATACCGCCCCCACTAGCGACAACCAGCTTGGACCTGCCAATTTATTCCGGGTATGTTTTATTCTTTGATTGGTGCGCCACAGTTGGAATGATCTACAGCGTTTACTGATGCTTTCCATCTATGTTTGTTACTTTTGATTAGAGCACATGATTTGGCACCAAGCACATATTTAGAATATACAGTTGGCGATATTCACTTGTTGGTTGTTGGCAACTTGTCGCCGCTCCAGTTCTGGGGCACAAGTGCTTGTTCCCCTTTGCTCTCCCCTAACCTCCCTGTGAGTCGCTAGAAGTCATCATTCGAAATTTTGCAGCTGACCTACAAAACACTCTTTACTCACAGAAACAGCTAAACGTATTTTGCAAACAACAGTAAACATGTACGCGCACTGCAAGAAAAATCACCGTTTTAAATTCATAGAATAGATCGGATTGCTGAAAAAATGAGACACCTTCTTTGTTTACATGTTGGGTGACCGTTCAAGGACGTCAGTTGGCGAACAGTTGATTAATACGTTGCTTTTAACCTTAAGCGTAGGAGCAAGCAAATTTTTGGGGGTTCGAAGGATTTTTGACCGAATTTCCTCAGACTTGCCCGAAACGTTGTTGTGCGACTTTTCTTTTTCTCTAAACGTTGGGGGGCATTTTTTGAAGTCAAACACATGTTGGGCGCCAGTTTTGTCCAGATTTTGTGGTAGTTTGCCTAGATATTTATGGATTTGGCCCGGATTTTTGACAAATCAAAAGTTTTTTGGGTGCGCTTGCAACCCGCCTTCTACACCACTGCTTTTAACGATGATTGCCAGGTCTGTTTGTAATACATGAAAGCTGCCTTCTCCCGTTATTTCACCACATTGCACAATTGTCCTTGTGCGTGTTTTGTAAGTGCTCAGCTAAAATTTCTTCACTCCGGTTTATAACAATGTCACATGTTACTCTTCTGTTTTTGAAAAATTGCAATGTAAACTTGGAAAAACTTAAACCTAAGTTGTGTCAATGTGTAACAAGAAAGTTTGCGGTAGTTTTGATAATTTTAATAGAAAATGTTCCCCATTTTCTTCAGTACCATTCAATGATGCTGCATACAAAGGAAAGCAAATGCTGCCTGGAGGAAGCAAGACAAGATCAGCATTACAGGTGTGTATTGTCGCGTATTGTAGAAATCTACATATGCAATGGGTCAGCTGCAGTGTTCCCTCTAAGAAAATTTTGCATTGAGCAAATGTTTGTTTTAGTGCGCATGCAATGCGTAACAATGTAGAAACGCAAGCAGTAAAGCGTTTCAAGCGTTACAACGGCTATGCGGTATATATACGATATCAAATTTGTAATGTTGCAAGTGTGCGAGAATGAGATTTCACTGTGCAAATTGTCTGACGCGCAGTTGCGCACCAGGGAACGCTAGAGGGAACACTGGTCAGCTGAGATATCGTGTTGTCTGTGAGGTAGGAAATGATGTAGAGACATAACTGCAAGAAAGTACGTTGCTCTGTAAACTAACATCGGGTGATATATGACAACTTGTTTTAGTTTGTGCTGCTTTTGTTCACAATTCATCACACACTTTCAAAGCCTTGGATCGTCTCGGGCCGTTTAGACGTGCGTTTGTGTCACGCGAAAGGTTTAAAACCAGGACGGACATTGTTTTATGCTTATGTGTTTCACCATTGTAAACCGCTCTCAAGGGCGGTCGGGTTTCCAAATTCAGCGCCTATTGTGCTGCGTGAAACAAGAGACGTATCAGTGAATAAAGGCTGAAAGTTTATACATGGGTATGCTTTTGTGCTTGATTATGTGGTACTTGCAAACTATGACAAACAAAGCGTGTTTGCTGTGTTACCATAAACAGTGATTTTCAAACTTTGGATAGGACGAAACAATTCCAGCAATTTCTTCAAACATTATGTTCGCTCTAACTTTTAGTCTACCGATCACTTCTCTCTTAGACTAAATCACACTCACACTTTTTGCAACCACTTCCCTTGATTTAGATGCATTTGTGTAGTAAAATTTTGTTTCTAGTTGGTCTAATTTATATGCGTTCGAGAAAAATTTTAGGACCTAATTTTCACAACTGTAACCGTTGAACGGTTGCATAGCCTTATCAATACTGTACAACAAAGTGCATCAACGGTTTCGTAGCCCTTTGTCATCTGAAGGTCTTCGGACAACGCTTGACATGCCTCTTTCCTTTGTCGTCACAGATCGAAAATGCTCTTGCAGAATCCTTCACAGTCGTTCTGTGAAACGTTTCGTTGGATTGGAAAATTTGACACGTTCCTGAAAATACCAGTTTTGCAAATGCACGTGTATTTAGATGTTGCGTTTTTTTACTTGTCCCTTATGCGAAATGCTGGTACTGTTGCATGTAGCAACTGTACTTATTACTGTTCACTTTGAAGACGATCTGTAGATGCTACGTAAAGAACGTCCTGACTGGTTTTTGCTCTCTTTAAGTTTGGATTATATTGGTGATTCATGAGTGACCAATGTCATTGATATTTGGTTAGAGCTGACATCCGAATGTTGTTGTTAGAAAAGTGGGGATAGAGAATTTTTGTTATGCCTCTCATCCTGAGAAGTATTAGACAATATTTGCTTTGAGTCTCACCTTTAGAAATGTTGAATATTTTTTGTTTTGCTATTTTAAAAGATGTAACAATACGGTTATTTGGTGTAGTTGGTTGACAATATGATTTATTGGGTTGTACTGTTGCCAAAAGATGCTTGCACTTTTACTGCTCAGTTTCTCAAATACAGGTAAGCCTTTACGTCGTTGCACTATTGGTTGCTAACCACTACTTTAATCTGTATTTTTGTTTTGACAAAGGCCGGATACTTTGACAGTCAGTTCAAGAGAATATTGGAAAAAGAAGCGTATTCCGACCCTGTCAAACTGAGAAGACAGGAACGGTTAAATCAAAGCAAAAGAAACCTTGGAAAAGCTTTTTTACCAAATAATGGCGGAAAATTACCGTGAGTTGTTAGTTTTGCTTTGGCATAAGACAGGCCTGTACAACATACGGCCCACAAGAGCTCCGCATGCTGCCCGTAAGAGCTTCCGCAATTGAAGAAAATGTTGTAACAGTCCGACCTCGGATATAGAATTAATTGTCGTTCCAGAATTTCTTTCAAACTACAACAAAATGAAATAGATTTTGCGGCCCGCGGAAAATTTGTTGGTCAATATGGCCCTTCGAGCCTTCTGAGTTGTGCAGGCCTGGCATGAGATCATTGCTTTTGTTGTTACATAGTACGGCGCCACGCTACTTTTGACAAATGTATAATTTGGTTCTTATGGAAAACGGTCTTGTGGGCAAGTGATTAAACCTTTAGGTGACGGTATAGTTTATAATTTATCAGCGTGCTTTGTTTACGACTGTAGATTTTCTTTTTGATAAGATCTCGTTTGACAGATGATCTTTGTAGCATAAAACTCGTACCTGGTTATAGCTTTTGGAAATCTGCAACTATAAATCTTATTGCCCATATCTGTAAATTTTGTTTCAAGTGCCGCTAATATTGGTATGTGGACAATTAGCCATGTTGCGGAATTTATTTGGTTTGTAATGAAAAAGCGAAGCGATAACTCGCCATATCTTGTCACCAGGAGTGGCCTTGGAAATCATTACGGAACGTTTTCTGGCCCGATCAACGCTTTTAGTCCTGTAGCAAGACAACGAAAACCGTACACCGCTCCTGGAAGAAACGTCACCACCAATCCAGGGAAAAAAGGAACAGGATACGGGTGTGCAGTAAAATTTACTCCTCATAGATGTTATTTTTCGATTGCGAGTTACTTTTTACTCAAAATTTGCTGTGGCCATTGCATGAAATAAAGGGTGCTTCCAATTCTCTACCAATAGGTACATCAACGTTACTCTGGGCAAATATCAAGATCACGCCGTAGAAGCTTATGACAAAGCCAAGGATATAAGGCGGGTAGGTTGCAAGCTGGTAAAAAGTCTTGCTGTTTATCGAGTTTCTGTCCAAGACTTTTGTTGCCATTTGGTTGTTCCCAACACATGGTTGTCTGTTGAGACAAGCGCGTAAACATTTTTCTAATTTCCAGAAAGAGCAAAGTATTCATAAAAACACAATGAAAGGCGGACCTTTCAGGCTGAACCTTTGCCCTGCGAGTTACTTCGACGGCAACCCTTACCGGTCAGATCGACCTCTGCGACCGGCCAGAAGTGCGTCGAGAAAACTACCCCCCGTGAAACCATTCAAGCCGAGCTCGCCCGCTAAGAAGGTAAGCGGGTTGTTTGTTTCACGAAGTAATTGCCGGTCATGCCCCGCCAATTCCAGCATCGTCACTGTCCTTGTGTTTTCTGATTGTTTCGCTACGTCACTGCGCACGCAACTTTATTCCTGCATTTTTCCTATTTGCAAATCTGGTGCGTGCGGCTGCTCGGCGAAACGACCACTGGTTGCTTTGGTGTGCCGCGCTTGTGCGTTGAACATTAACGACATTTATCTCACGACGACATAACGATATTTATTTAGTTTTTAAACGTGAAAATACTTCAACTTACTTCGTCCCTGCGTGTAGCATTTATGCTCAACTGTGTCTTTCTGTAAAGATCGGAGGCGCCAAAGCCGGAACCTTCGATCCCTATCCCTCGCACTCCACCGACCCCTACACAATCAAAACGAAAAAAGAGCCGACGACAAACAAGGATGGAAAGCTTTTCCACCCATCGCAAGGGCCAAAATCAACGCCAACGCGGTCCGTTATGGCGCAAAACGTTTACAGGTCAGTACACGGTATAGTTGGTCGCGAACTCGCCTATGCATGTGCCGAGGAAAGTTTTCCCTTTCACCTTTGGTAAATGTGTCCTGCACACGGTATCGGTGTGTGCCGACGCATTGTTTGTGTTGGCTTTAACCCGAAGGGTTTGTTTTGCAGCGTTCGCTTGCTTCAATTCGTGCTTTGGTTTTGCCTTTCACAGCTGTGTTTTTTCACTTTCCAGGTCTATCCACAGAGACAACTATAAGGCGCTTCAAAGCGTCATGGCGTACTGATTGGAAGCTTGGTCTAAACCGCCGTTTTACATGTTTCAGTATCAAGACAAAATCTACTCGATCCGCCTCTGTTCAGAAATTTGTGCAAAAAAACAGGCAGCCTGTACGAAAAAAAATCGCGCCCGGATTCGACGGTGCTCGTTTTTTTATGACGTCGCATTTTGTTCTTCCGTTGTTTTAAGCTTTGTATTGTTTAACCAGGGATAAATCTCGCGCGTGCACTTCACTACCGCTTTTGTGCGAAAAGACGGGTGGCAAAGAGAATTTCCTTTGCTTTTGCATGGAAAACTTATACAGTTGTAACAGCTTGCATCGTGAGAGCGGCTGTACGTAATATTGCAGTCTACGCCAAGTCAAAAAAAGTATCCAATATCGAGTTTAGCAATCGATACGTAATTTGAATTGGCGACTTCCCCCGTGCATGCGCAAGTTGTACAAAGCGGCTGCCCACAGCGAGACATTGTCGAACACCATGACGGCGTGACGGGTCAGCATCCCTTTTCCGCACGAATCGCTTTACATTGCCTTGAAAAGATACAGCCGATTTTCACATAAATCATTATAAGAGTGCATGGTTCGGCGTCTCCACGGAGCTATCGCCACTTCAACGGCAGCCCTCATGAGTCTGCGTAACTTGTTGATAACAGTAAGTGTTGGTAAACAATATGTTGCTCATGTTCCACGTTTTTTTTGTGATCTGATAACCTTGTAAACACCTCGCCAGGCGAAGCTCAAGGTAACGGGCGCTTACAAATGCTCCTTGCTTTGCCGTGTACTTCTCAATGCGGTCGAAACTAATGGTTCGAATGAATAAGCTGATAAGTCGGGGAGTGAATTTCGTTCCTTGATTTTTCTCAATTTTCCGCCGTGTTGAATCTTCTTTCAATGCGCGCCACGTGAACCTGCCGGTCATCAGCCCTTTCGTTTCGGTGAGTTTGGCGTCTTCCTCACCGCCTGCGTGTTAGAATTGAGACCTTTAGTTTTCGTCAAAGTTACAAGTGACTTCAGTTGTCATCAGTTAATTTCAGAACATTGCGAGTCTTGCGATGCAGCTGAGTGTCTGTTCGTCGGAGTCGACCGTCAGTTCACCGTTCTTCGACGAAATTCGGTCCGTGCACACTGCTATCTCGTTTTATTTGTCATTTGAAGTGACGTTTGTTTTGAAATTCGTCTATTTTTTACTTAGTCTCGCAGCTACACATTATTCGCCTATTCGCTATTGCGTCGTAGTTTAATACCAAAAGTGATTCGATTTTTTCTCGTTTTTTTTGCGTCCCAATTGACAAAATACGGCGATTCTTTGTTGAGTTCGACAAATGAGATTTGAACCAAGGGGTTTAAACAAACGTTGAAGATATGTTTCTATAGAACCGCTTAGTTGGCCCTCTAGCAAGTAATTTAGGCTTGTGTTCTGTTTTGATGTTGCTCTTTCTACCTTTAGCGAGAACAACGGAGCATTATTCTCAGTTATGCTGGCCGAAACACCTGGAAAACAACCTCCACTTTCCTTTTCCTGTATATCATAGTCCACAATGTTCATGTTCTCCGGTTAGAACTTTGTTCTGCCCAAACGCTCTGAAATTTGGTGTTGTATATGTTGGGACCTTGGAAATCAGGCTGAAAAACCTGTATTTTGTCATAACTTCTTCAAAATTTCCATCGGTTTCCTGTCAAACCAAACCCGTTCTACTGCATTGGCGAAAGCAAGATGTCGCCTTTCCCTTTCTGGCTTGCAGTTATCAAGGGTTCTGCATACTTCAGCCTACGTATTTGTGAAGAAAACCGGTTATTTTAAGGCAATAGCGTCGTAGCCACATCCATCCTGCAAGGTTTTTGACCAGGACTGCCGAAGGGTCAGTGAAAAAGACTCGTTAGGTTTCGGTGTGGCGTGTGCATTGCTCATGTTTAGTCTCCTTTGGTATCGCTACTGTGCTAATCAGCGTAAATTGTTTCCTAGCAATTCTTTTTGTTTATCTTCTACCTGCGAAGAAATGTCACACCCACGGGCTTGGCTGAATCTACTTTTGACAAAAGTTCGCGTCTTTTGATACAGCATCTACGGAACAACGCGAGTTTGGTTAAGCTGCGCTGTACATGCATCAAACCTGCGATAAAGATTGTTTTCATCAGCAAGCAGTCCTAGGCTTGTCGCTCGCGTTTCCTCTAAACGAGGTTAACAGTTCTGGTCAGTAAACTTCCAAACAACTCTACTTGTACTGTCTGGATGTTGTAAGTTCTGCGCACTTGCTATTTGGCCAGCTTTTTTGATTTATTTGTTTCACAAATATCTTGTTGCACTACAGGACTAGCGTTTGCATATGGAATAGAATCAATCAATCTCGTTCCTCCACACATTCGCAATTTACCCTGCCTGAGTAATCCCCTATGTTCATTCTGAGAATCAAAAAACGCGTGCGTTCCTGACTCCTTTGTTGATGATGCACGAAGAGGTTCGCAAGATGCTGTTCCTGCTTGGGTGCCTGCTCAGTTCACTGTATGTTGTTACAAACAGGAACATCGGCGTTTCTTAGGAAAATCTCGTTCATTTTTACTGATTTCACTAACTAACTTTTTCATTTGTAAGTTCAATGTGATTTTCTCAGATACCTTGAGCAGACATGTGAATGTGATTAGTAGGGCCATTTTTTATGACCAAAAAAATTGATAATATGACTTTATTTTTCAGAAGATATGACTTTTTACGACCAAACAAAAATTACTGAGCTAGAACACACATCTATTGAACAAAGAAGCATTACCAGCAAAAATAGGCATAAAAGATGGTAGCCCCATGGTTTTTTGAAGCCTCACTGAAATAAACAGCTAAATGAAAACATGACCAAAACATATAGTCTGATTTGAAGTAACTTGAAAACATGCATGGACTTCGATTTATCTTATGGGGGCAGCAAGAACATGCATTTTTAGGCAGTGCATCACATTTCATCCAAACAACTTGCCGCACCTACGTCTTTGCCAACATTTGCAGGGTGCTCAGATGAGTTCAGGATGCAGCTTAGACCTATAGTGATAATGGTAGTTTCACCTGATATTTTGAGATTTTTTTGATGGCTTCCTTGCTGAATTAGGTTGAAAATATGACATTATGACCTAACATGGAAAATATGACTTTAAATGGCCCTAGTGATGACTCGGCTTAATGACATGATTCAATTCGAGTTTTTCAGTGACTCGCTTCGACTCGAGTCTATTATTTATAAGTTAACACTATCAAAGCGTCTTCGCTAATAAAACTATTGATGGGTCTGAAGACCAAGTCTCGCACCTGTTCTGTACTAAATGTTTTTAGAGACTAAGTGGAGAACCCATTGTGAGTCTCGGTCTCGAACCCTTTGTCTCTAAAAGTGCTCCGCAACTTTTTTTCACATGCACACCTAGCATCACCTCACGACCAGCGCGTAGCCAGAAATTTTGATAGGGGAGGGGTGCAATCAACAATCAAGTCATACAAACAGCAACAAAATCTCAACATTTAAATATATAATGCCCCTTGTTTTTAAAGCATCGTCCATAAAATGTGCCTTTTTTGGCACTTCTTTTTCTGAATAATTCTATTCAGATTTAAGCCGGCAAATAGAAAGTCTACTTTCATTGAATTGACAAGTTTTAGAAGTTTGTTTTTAGTAAATCTCCAAGTCTCTACTTTGAATGAAAGCCACCTATCGCTCGTAAAACTTTCTTGCAAAAGCGTTTGTGAAAATCTTGATGTTATAAGTGCAAGATCCGCAGTGTGCTTTTTTCAGCCAATATTGCAGTTGAGCAAGGAGTCATCGTAGCCGTCATTGTGATTGCGTTTTTCATATTTATACGCTTCTGATGCACACCAACACACGTTCAATCAAAGCCGAGTCGCGACTTTGCTCTTAGACACCGACTCCCGAACTAGGTCTACAAAATATGCGTGCATGAAGACTAAGACATGGAACTTGTCCAATTCTTGATTGACTGGTTGGCGTATGCAACTGTTAATGTAAACGCTAGAGTCCCTCAACGCGTTTGAAAAATGTTTGGATTTTATGTCATTAAACGCTGTGAAATGCGACTGCGGTAGCATTTTTGTACGCTACTTACACTAAGCCTGCTTCCCATAAAAGATTAGGTATTTATTTATCTAGCTTTCCAGAGGTAACAATAAAATTCACAAATATTATAAAGACAATTTTTTTAATTGGCAAAGCTGCGCATGCTGCCTAAACAAATATTCATATGTTTGACCCACTCAGTCTATGAGTCTGTGCAAAGTGTGAAAACTGTTGTGTATTTGGGAAGACGAAACCACACTCGATTATTACCATGGATCTGCAGTAAGTGAAGAAATAGGCCTACTTGTCGCCGCAGCTTAACGCAACAGTTGGTTAGTTGATCTAGCCCAGTGGTTTCCAAAGTATGGATCAAAACCCAAAGAAGGCTGGAGAAGGGTCAAAAAACGGGTCGTGCAGACTGCAGGGGTGATCCAAACCGGAGTTGTAGTTTTTCAACGTTACCACTGCTTGTCTGTCTGTAGCGTAGATACTTGCAGGGGCGTAACGAGGGGGGCGCAATTACCCGGGCACCGAATCACTATGGGGGCGCCGAAAATTCCCAACAATGTCACACACTTTCTTCAATACAGTACATTTGCTTCCAAAAGACCTCAGGTTCAAACATGGGGGCGCCAAACTTGCTTCTTGCCGTAAGTGCCATTTAACCTCACTACTCCCCTGGATACTTGAGAAAAGAGTATATTTCTGACATTAGAAACGAACTTCCAAATTTTCTGCCAAAAATCATCCACACAATCAGCATTTTTTTCATACGTTGTTTGAGGCTTGAGTCACAAGGTCTTCACCAAACTCAGATTTGGGTGGTGCTTCAAAAATTTTGGGAAGTAGGCGGTTGAAGTCTTTTTTTAAATCCATTAGTGTTAAAATAACAAAATCCAATCGACTAGGAAAAAATTCAATTTAGATTCATTTTTGTCACATGCCCTTTACCGAGAAAAAAAAATAAAAATCCCAGCTATCTGTAAGTAAATGGCAGTGAGAATGGCCTCAACACTTACAAAATAAAAAGCATCTTTCTACTTTCGTTAGATTTTTCTGCTGACTCTTCGCGTTGCAGCTGAATGCTTTCAAAATTACTGTAGGAGAGGGTGGCAGTTAACATCAGGTGAAAGTTGAAACACTTTCAGACTGTGTAGGCTACAGGCAGTGGTGGGTTTAGGGTTGGGGGGGCCCGAGGCAAGACCAAACAGGGGGGGC
>JGI24021J15306_10001681_pt1 | contig 22317 bp, 15 predicted proteins | sample Ectturendosymbi1_FD_15306 | JGI IMG/M metagenome (IMG submission 15306) | reverse complement strand
TCGCCGTTCGTCGCGCTCGCGGACGTCGACCCTGGCGAGGAGGAGGTCGCACGTTGCCGTGGCAACGCGCGACTCAGCAGCGCCATCGATCATACGCGGCCGTGCTGGGTAAAGAAGCCACCTTCGTCGCATTTGTCATGCGATAAATTATTCACGATTGTGCGCCAATCGATCGGGCCTCGGAGGGGGGTGTTTTGTCTCTCGTTCGCCAAACCCAAACAGTCTGTCGTCAGCATGGCGACCGTTGTCAGCAGAACGCAGGCAGGGCTTTGAAGCTGCTTGAGGTAGTTTGCTGTCGATATTTATTTACTGCGTGAGCTGAAGCTATGGACAGACGCTTAAGAGGAACAGCGAGGGAGGATTTTCTGTCGCTGAAGTTTGTTCGGCGCGATCGCGGCGCGGAAAGCCCTCTCGGCAGGGGTGCGCTTGGCCCGTCAGTCGGCACCGAATGGCCCGGAACGGAGTCCTACGCCCGGCTGAGGTCATTCGCCCTTGAACAGCTGTTGTTGACAAGTGACGACACCGCGAGCGTGCTCGTGCGTCACCATGTCAACGTGTTCCTTAGCAACGTCATCTCGGGCAATGTCGGGTCGCTCGAATGCTGTTTGAATGATGCAGATTTGGACGATCCAAGGTGAACATCAGTTGGAACGTATGCTCTTTGCTCTCGATTGCAAAGTGGCGCAGCTGGCCGTTCGTTATAGCGACGCACGGTATCTCTGAAATTTTTTTTTCGCTGAGACATTTCGGTCGTTTGTCTCACAGACGTATTAAAACTCGCCGTAACTGTATTTTCTAGTCTATGTTTTCGGACATCATGACCGAAGTGACTTAATTTTTTCGGCCGTTTAAAAAAAATTCGGTCTGTGACCGAAAAAAAAACAGCTCTAAAAGAAAGCTTTTCGCCGTTTTGAAACGTTAGGACTAACTCTAGCACAACCTGTTAACTTCATAGATTTCAAACACATTCCAGCCCAGCTGCAAGTGGTTCAGAACGAATCGTAAACATAACCTTTTCTTACGCTGTGTACGGTTTATGTTTCCAGACAGGCCAGTGTACTATGCCGAGAAAAAGCCTCTTATCTCCTAAACTAACAACACTGAAAGATAAACAGTCGTAATTACACATCAGTGTGTCCCGCACAGTCTTGCTTATTTGAAGATCCAGAGGTCAAGTTTCGATTAACATAGTAGCGCTGCAGAGTCGGGATTTTGTTTGTCAGTGGCGCGAACGGCTGTTCTTTATTTATCTTGTGGAATTCGAGCTCTAGTCTTCGCTAAATTCAAACGAGCAATCTCGTCACCACTCCACTGTGGTGCACTTCGAAGCATGTTCTGACAAGTAAAGCTCATTTGTAGGAACGACCGATAGACAGAAAAGAAAAGACCTATGGGCATTGGTCAATAATACTTGAGTATGGTGCCTTACCATCAACAGTTGATGGTAAACCTTCTCCCTACAAATTTTCTGTAGCTGCTGGTGCATTATATTTTCCTCTACCCTGTTGCTATAGACCTGAAAATTAAAAAAAATTGGTCCTGAAATTCGGTTCTTGATAAGCAAACTGAAAAAGGTATGCTGGGCTGTGCAAGAACATTGTCAGAAGCCAGCTCCGCTAGTACTCTTGAGCATCTGCATCAAATCTTTGAAGTTTTCCATTTACGTTCCAGCTGTTACTGTCAGAAAAGAACCTCAAACCTAACTGAGGTAGGCCAAAAGCTGCTTCCTTCTCTGAAGACATATATAGGATGTATGCGGCATGTATCGTGATATTCATATCACATGACTGTGACGTCATGAGTCTCACGACATTGTCAGTTTAATTGCACACTTATGCAACAAACAGCATGGCAAAATGTGTTTATCCAAACACTTTTGTTAAACTTAGCAAGCACTTTTCTTTACTTGCCCGGCATGGAATCCACTAACATGAAGTGGGTGCGCTGCAGTATATTCGAGTTCATCAGTGCGTAATTAATAAAGCACATATATGAAATCTCGGCCGTGTAAAAAAATTTGCCCAAACTTTCAATTGAATCAGTTACTCATCAACGTCCACAAAACTACAAAACAAAGTTACTGGAAACAATTTCTTGATTTTATATATGTTTAATGTGCTTTCTAGGACGCAATAGACTTTCATTCATACACTCGATAACAATTAAGTATAATTTCATTTATGTCGTACAAAATGTGCCCAAATTTTTGACAAAAATCAAAGCTTTTCCGGTTGCACTTGAATCGCCAGCTCTTACACCACTGAACAGATCTCATCAACATTTAATTGCTTGTCTTCAACAGTTCCATCAAGAGTTAATATCTTGCCACCAGCAGATCTTATCAACAGTTAATAGTTTGTCAACAACAGACCCCACAATTGATAGTTTGTCAACGGCAGTTCCCATCAAACGTCAACGGTCAACAACTTTTACCGTCAACAGTCAACAACAGACCGTATCAACAATAATGGCCTGTCAATAACGTTAATCATCAACAGTTAATAGTTTGCCTAAAGCAGTTTCCATCCTCTTGCAACTATCCGCAGGACAAGAACAGTTTGATTTGATGGGAGATCCCGCTGGAGATAAATCTTCTTGAACTACGCATACTTTTAAAAAATAGTGTTTTGATTGAAGACATGCACGTTTAACGAACGCTAAAAATAAAATTCCTCGTTTTCAGTTCACCAAAGCGAGGCAAATAAGCGCAACGAACATCGCACGAGCGAGTTTCCGTCTGGCTTGAAAATCCCTGCCAATGAAAATGGCGCGCACGTTTCGACGACACGACTTCGCCAGGAAAATTACTTCGTGCATTCGTCGTCGGATTTTGCGTTTCATGTCGTTTTCTTGATTTTTCGTACCCCTGAAAGACAGCATATTTAGAACTAAACCTTAGTTGCATCGTTTCAGGATATCAGTTGAACGTGTTACTTGTCCAACGCACGCGCGTATTGAGACAGAGCAGTTATTAACGCTAGAGTGTCGGAACTTCAGTTTTAATCGGCTTTGTCATAGAGAGCAAAATGTTATTTGCCAGCGAGCAGTCGTCGTTTCCAGACTCCCTGACACGTGATTCGTCAGCGGGACGTTACACAGTTGTTTATCTTGCGACGGACGTGCGCTGAAACAGCGAGTCGTCATGGCTTTTTTATATTTAGCCAACAGTGCAGCCGGCAACACAAGCTTTTGAAAGGTGGCAGCTGGCCATGGCGCTTCATTTTCGAATCAATAACCTAAAAATATCCAATCCGCGATCAGCGCTTCTTCGAGAATGTTGTGCTGCGGAGATTTGCAGCGCAAACTCGACATGCTGAATGCTGTTTTGTTTCGAATTGTTTTTGAATGGTTGCGATTTGCAACGAGTTTAATTTCAAGTTTCCTTTCGTCGCTTTCAAACGATTATCAGTTACTCGCTGTGGCAAATGTCTCAGCCCACAATGTTGATCCGTTGAAAATTTCGATCGTCTTTTGGCACGCGACTGAAATAGCACGCGTGCGCGCTGAAGCGTTATTAGACGGTATCGTCGCGATCGCGTTTGTTCCTAATGCTATATATTGTCGTGCGATGAAGCGATGACCTCGCACGTCTTGCTTCTCAAACCGTCTCAAACCGTATCTGCTTCGTTGATGTGGTGCGCCACCATCCGGATCTCACTTCAACTACTAACACGGTCGCTTGGTGGCTCAGGGTCGACGGTGGCCTGCCTGCAGTTCGAACAGGCCCGAACGACTTGGTAAAAGGTGCTGGTCGTCCTGTCGCCCTTACGATGGTTGCCAACATATCGGACGATCGATGCCAGCCTGTCGAAGAAGGTGAGTTTAATAAAAAAATTATGGTTTACCTGATTTTTTCCCCGAAGTTAGCTGCTCGGCTTTTTGACGAAAACGATACGTCGATAAACCTTCGCCCTCGTGACAAGACTAGACTTCTCTTTACTGAACCGCTACGATTGTCCAGGCGTAGTCAGTTCTGGTAGCGATCGAGAGGAAGCGATCTCTTGACCTTTTTGCCATTCGCTGAAAAATCGCCTCTGAGTTTTTGTGCATTCTCACACGCCGACCGTTTCCCGTTGTCACTGTCACTTCCGTGTCTAGAACAAGTGACGTAGGGTGACGTTGATATTTTCTGCCCCGCCATTGCTTTGTCAGTTGCCGATGATCGTTTCGCAAACGTCTGATACCGACGAGTGTTGTTAGTTATTATTTGCAACGAGGTCCATTCCACAACGGGCTTGATTTGCTCGGGTGTTTAAAGTGCCCTCTCGCGTTCATCGCTCGTCGGAATGATCTGAATCATTCACTGTATTTTCCTCGTTGAGCGAAACCCGTGCTGCTCTATGCAGTTCAAAGATTCGTGCCTATGGAAGATATGCGACTCTCGCAAAATTGCGCTGATGTTCTTTTTGCGTCTTGTTGCGAAACCATCTGCCCAAAGAATTTTATATTTGACTGTCAAACCCAACTCAACCCATGACGATTTTCCACACATCCATTGAACGCCACTCTCGTTTAAACCATGCCTCGCTGTTGCCACCCTGGTTTATGGCAGTTGTTGATACTTAGAGCAAAAAAGGAAGAAGTGAGGTGAGCAGCGAGGTATGTGCTTTGACAGAAATGCAAAGAAATAAGAAACGCGTTGTTTCGAAATATGCGACAGAACTCATAGCAGACGTAGCTTTTCAGTTTCAGTAAAACGCGACGCATTTCGCAGCCGGGTTGACCCGGATTGTAACGACCGAAGAGCCGCCATCATTTTCTCGCAATTGAAAGCAGGGGCGCACCGCACGCCGGTGTGCTCGTTCAGCAGCAATTAATTGATTCCCATCATACAGATGCGAGACGCGAGAAGAGGCATTTGATGGTGGGGTACTATTTCTAAATTGTTCGGCTTAAGAGCACGAGCATCAGTATTGGATCAACGTCATACCCATTGTAACGTCATAATGTTTCTCGCTGATTTGTCGACACTCGCAACTAAGCGCTATCTTCAAATTCAAGTTGAAGCTGAAAAACATCTCGGACGGATTTACTTAAGCGGGAGATGCAGAACATAACATTTTAAAACAGACATAAAAGGTAGAGAACGTGTGAGTAGAACTTCTGTCTTGAAATTAACTGATGAAAGTCGCAGCACCATACGCGTTCCGTCTCAGCTGCCCCCAGAAAATCGTCCCCACCCCAACCTTTCTCGGTCCCCGAAACTTGTTCGGCGAGTCTCATCGGAATCAACAAAGTCACGTGATTTCTGTGTGCGACAACTTTCGCATGATCTGTGGTCGTCACGGCATCGATCTTTGCGACACCAGTTCTGATGCTTTCACAGCTCCCAGCGATGTCGGCTCGGTGGCGGAAATCGAGCTCGATCATTTCGATCTGCTCTTCATCGCTTGCAAGGACTACGTCGCCCAGAATAGCCGCGAGATCGACCTCACGATCGGCGATCTGGTCGCAGGTGAGCTGCGGCCGATTTTCTCGCTTCTTTTTTTGCTCGTTTATTGTGTGGCGATTTCGGCCTGACCCGTAGGTCGACGTGTCGCTGTAACACACGAAACGATCGCTTGACGTGTCACTGGAACTGACGAATCGACCGCTCGACGTGTCACTGGAACTCACGAATCAACCGCTTGACGTGTCACCGCGACACACCAAACGACCGCTTGACATGTCGTCCTGACACACATGAAACGACCGCTCGGAAACGCGCACCAATGTTAAACAAATATTTGAATGAAGCAACAGCAGGTCTGATGTTGATTGAACGCTGGCCGGAGCTCGTAAAAAACAGAAGTATGTCGAAAATTCTCCGTCGCCAGTGAAAGCATTCGAGTAACTGTTGTGCACTACCCTGGTCATTCTTTCTGCGACAAGGCCCCGGTAATTCCTTCAATGTAGTTGTTCGGCGTGGGTTCATGATGCGCCATTAATGCAGTTTGTTCAAACCTCGACCTGAACGTTACGACCCGAGGTATCGGTCGTGACGCACGTTTCTGCCGTTGCGCTTTGGCAAACCTACGAAACTTTAAACCTTTTCTGTTGCTTGTGACGAAACAGTTCAACATCAGTAAGTGTATTTGAACATTTTCAGTTTGTTTTTTTTTTCTATAACGTTTTTGTTGCTTGTTTTGTGTATGAACAATGAACCTTTGGTCACACTGGTACTCGCGAGGCCATTTCCGTAACGTAAAACTGCGCAACTTTAAGTTTGTCTGACGCACATATGTGATGAGCCACATTGATTGTCAGGTTAATTTCAATGCATCCCGGTCTATGATATATTTCGTTAAGCCCAGTCAATGCTTGTACTAAGGGGGTAAGAGCGGCTTTATCGAAGTCCAGCATGTGCAGCCGAAATTACGACGTTTTCGTGAACGCTACTGCGTTGAACAATATGAAAAGCGAAAACGAACCGAGCGGTGTCATTTTATTGCGGAGACGACTCTTTCCTGGAACAGCCAATGATCCGAGCGACTGAACTTACAGGTTGTTTCGTTTCGGTTAAAGAATCAAGAGTGCTTCATCCGTTAGAGTATTGCGTTCTGTCTGAAATCGCAGACTCGGAAGTTGAATCGTCTGTAAGCCACTGTAAGAAAATGCCTTTGATCGCATTCACAGTAGAGTTGTGTCAGTCCCCGTGGGCAGCATTCCTTTCGAGCTGCGCTTTCTGATATCTGACTTAAGACCCGATATCTACATTACCGACATAACCGCACAACTGAGTGCGATGCGATGTAAGTGCGATGCGATGTAAGTGCGCAACACAATCTGAAGAAGATTTCGTACGTTTACCCAGCAGCGCTGGTTGCCCTCCAGCGTAATGTCACGCTGTTGCTCGCATCATGCATAGTACGGTTGAACGGCATCACGACACGAACATTTTAAAAATTTCGCTTGATAAATTTTCTTGTTTTTCACCTTTGTGGAAACGGTAGCTACTTAAAAACGTCATTTTATGAAGATTTGTTTCACTGGTCAGCCTGGCAGTAGCTGGGCGCCAGGCCTGGCGTCTTTTCAGAGTAAGCTTTTTGACTGAGATCAGTTGCAGGCAAACTGGCGCATTTGCGTAGTCCGGCAGCAAGCAGTTTGACGAATTTCAGGTGAGATTTAAGTTGTTTTGGTCTTGCTGTCGCATTAGCAGATAACAGATGCGTTCTCGGAGCCGGGTTTGCTTTTTGTGCAAGTCAGGTTGGCGCGTTTATCTGAAGACTGGAATGTCGTCAGCGCGTCGTCACCTCCACAGTTCGGAGCCGTTGCTGCCCGTCGCGAGCCACGCACCTGAGCTTGGCTTGACATTCGCAGGAAGTGCACTTTGCCGCTGCGTCAATGTCGCGCGAGCTTTGTTCTGCAGCTGACGACCGCTGACGTGCATGATCGCGTTGCTCCTGCAGGTAGCGAGCGGCGGAATCGTAACAGTCGGTGTGTCTCGTCTTTGCGTCGGCCACACGCCGGATATTGGCTGAGCAAGTCACGTGTTTGCGATTACAGCTTGGAATAACTTTGCTTCTGATAACACTGCTAAGATTGCTATTGTCAGAAGCAACTGCTTGCTTACCCACCAAGCCCTCGGCAAAAGTAGCGAGCATAGAGCGGCAAAACTGTCAAGAGTCGATTACGCGAAACGATGTGACTTTGAGGATTGTCACCAGAGTTCGTTGGAAGAGCTGTCAAGTGTACGTGTGAGTCTTCAGTTGTTTTTATCGCCAACGATGCGTGAAACTTAATTGCCAAGAAGATCAGAAGTAGTTTGGTTCTTCAGACGATGTAAGATACGCGTGCGGTCTGGTGCTGTGGCGAGCTGCAGGTAAACTGTGCATCAAAACGCACTAGTTATGTGACTAGGGTCTTGTTCACGAAAAGTGACGGTTATCCCTGCCTACCAAAGCGATTTTTTCAGGTTGTGGAAAGCGTAGTTGTTTCTGCTGGCTATCGCAAAGGTTGAGGTCGTTCGCAGTCAGACAAACTGGCTTCTACAAAGAAAGCGTTTTGGCCGCGTGAAGCTCACGGTCGTGATGTTAATCGATGATGCGCTTTCGCTTTTGCAAGTCGTTACGTGGAATGACTTGAGCTGAACAACCGTAGTGGCCTGCGCTTCGGGCCAGTGGCATGTGCTTAGGACCATTGGGCTGGGACGATTTCGAAGTGAGTCCAAGAACAAGCCAAAAAGAAGCAATTTTGACAATTTTGTGTGTGGCACCAAACGGGAGAATCAAGACTTGAGATTTCTACTGCGAAAAGACGCGCGTTTTGTAAACAACGCAAAACGAAAGCGACGTAGCGTTTGATCAGGTCCTGATCCTTGCCGTTGTTAGTCAAAAGTCATGTGGGTTGATATAACATTTGGAAGCGGTGCACCAGACTATTACAGATTTAAGCGATCTTGAACTAGTTTTTAAATTTAGTGCTCCTCTTAACAGCTCTTCTACATGAGCGCGTTGTTATGCACAGTCTCTGAGCTACTGAACATTGCCACACCGGCGATGTTGCCTTTTTCGTCGATACCTACTTTGCCAGAACCAAACGTGCCAGTACTTCGCCCCTGAAACATCTCGTGTAATTTCATCATTAAGCGATTTCTGGATGGATGCGGGTTAGACCAGGGCTGGGCAAACACTTCGATTCGATGATTTTTGAACTGGGCAGCGGTTCGGACAGAAAGCAGATGGATGGATCGTGCGTGTTAAAACCAATGCAAATGAGATGTAATAACAGAAATCGGTCTTATTAACATAATTTGGACACGTTCAGCCAGGCGAACTGAAGAGCTTAACGTGTTGCGTGTGGCCCGCGGCCGCACTTTGACCACGCCTGGCTCAAACTCTTGGTCATTTCAATGCACCAAGTTCTGAGGACGAGAAACCTATCGTTGGTTCGTTTTGCTCTACCTCGACCTTGTTTCGCTTAATATATGTGCACAGTGCTTGCCCTGCCTGGCCGCCTGTAAATCAACTCCAAGCCGACTGTGCGCAAATCACGCGCGCAACCAAGAACCAGCAGCGTTGGGCAGAACACGTCACGCTGCAATCGCAACAGTGACATGAGATCTGCGGCTGTTGGCGCATGAAGCTCTAATTGCCATCACGCCTGAGGAAAACGTGCTCTGGTGTGATTAGTTGTTGCTCATCTGTTTGTCGCAGTTTGGGTCGGATCATCGTCGAAAACGTTTGTGATTGTGAGAGCGGCAAGTTTGTCCGCGTGCATTTTATGATCAATACACGTCTTCTTGGTTGCGTCACAGCGTTCCACCGCTTTGAGCTGACGCTTAAACCCTCATGCTATTGGTTGTTGTGCAGCGGTAGAACAGTTGAGCTTTTCAATCTTCTTTCAATGTCTTACTGTTTGGAGTAAAGTGAGTGGATTTACCAAAACGTTAGTGGATTTATCAAAATGAAGGCAATGGACTTGCTTGGTTGTGCGAACCCGTCGGTCTTCAGGCATGCAGCGTGACCAACAGGTTCACTTCCTGGAAAGAACGTAGCGAACGTGAGTCGGACTTGTTCTTAAACACTTTAAGAAATGAAGCTGTACTGCTTTCAGTGGAACTATACAAAATAGGCACAGAAAGATATAAATAGATAGAAAAGCGCATTGAAACTGGTGTGTGGCAAGTATCTTCAATTTGCAAAACTTAGTCGGGGATCATTCCTTCGAACTTGGTAAATTTTAAACGATAATCTTCTGTGGACATTCTACCTCGTATATATGCCATGTCTTTGAATCTCGTATTTGTTCAATTCCGAAAGCAATTGTTTGATGTTCGATGACACAGTGCGAGGAGTCACGGACAATGAACTCTAATAAGCAACACGGCAATAGTTATTTGACAACCCTCGACATTGGACCTGAGATCCGTTGGGAAAGTATCAGATTCATTCCTGAGCGTTAAAACCTGGTCCACGAGCGTAGACTGCGCGTCGATACTGTTTGGATAGAATCTGGTGACGCAGTCTGGTCAAACATAAAGCGAAATGTAAGCAACGCCGTATTCAACCTGTATCGGTCGCCTATATATTGAAACGTTGAATGCGGCATAGTCTCACAGTGCTGGTTGGTTTTCGCCTTATCAGTTCAACTGCGCCACGCCCACGTATCAGTGCATTTCCCGGATGTTTTCCTTTTTTCCGTGTGAAAGGGAAAGCGTTTGTATTTCGCTCACCTTGACATTTGTTCGGTTGTAAGGTTAAGGAGTGTCGTGTGTTGATTAAGTCAGTGCGTTGTCATTCCATACTTCGCTGCACAGCAGTTGGACTAATTGCAGCTGCGTCAAAGTAACGGGCAGTTTGTTCGTGTCATTGTTGCTGTAGATTGGAAAACCGAGCATGCACAGCCAAGTCTAGAGCTCTTAGTTCGTGCGGAGAAGGAGTTTTCAGTTTCTTGTGGTAGAGTCTTTGAAACTCTGCCATCAGGACGTTCTAGGACAATTGCCTCATTATCTCTTTTTCCGTGAAACAAATTTGCGGGCAGTTTTATTAGAAACAGCCTCCAACATGGTTTGCGCTTTAAGCAGCGTGCCTTAGTTTTAAGCGTTGATGACTTGACTCTTGAAAAAGTAAAGTGAGGTTACTTTCGCACGGCGTTGGCAAAACCAGTCTTACGAAAAAGTGTTTCTTCCAAAGCTTTGGAATATTCTTTAAAGAGACAAGTTTTGACATGGAACTCGTTAAAGCGATTTCACCCGCGGGAAGCAAAGCCCGAAGTAATTTCGCTTCACTGATAGGTTGTTTTGCCATCACGTTCGCAAGAATCAGTGCGGTGATGAAAGGCTGTGAAGTAAAACCAGTGGTAACTATTAACAAACGTTTTATATTCTAGACCGCTGCAACATGTCCTTAAGTGCCTGCTTACTCTGTGTTCATAATTTCAGCGATTATCTTAAATTTTCCAGCACAGTGCAATTAGATCACTGGTCGACAGGCCCAAAAATCTTAATCGAAACTACTCCTTGATATATCACAAGCCATTTTGTTAATATTTGACTTGACTGTGCTGTGTGGCCCGTTTGCTGAATGGCTCGCTGACTAAAGATTCGAATCGGCACCTGTTGCAGTCGTTGTTCACCACTGCGTCCTGGTGACGGAATCTCATTGGCTGGCCGGACCGAGTTTGACCGTACACTTTGTATTCAATGTTTGTTTCCTTGCCACACAACAACGTACTTGTGCTGTGCTCGTAGGGATTGCAGTCAGGTCGCATGAACGCTGCCAATTTTCACGTCGTTTTGCACTGCAAAGCAGCAGTAGTGTTCGATAGTGGATAGTCAAGACAAAGTCAAGGCAATTCGTTGTTGCCAGGTTGGGGATAGGGGAATTCCCTGCGCCCCCGCAATTCGAGGAATGTGCAGATTTGAGTTGAGCGTGTATTAGGAAGCGTCAGTTTTGGCTGGTTAAAAGAAAGCCGTTACGCCCCGACCTCTAACGCAGCAGCAGCGTTCACACACACGTGTTGAAGATAGGATTGCTATAATTTCTGCCTGTCAAAATGCACGCATAATTAGCTCCTTCGCCACCGAATAATGACTTAAAATTATACGCTCAGCAGCTGTGAGCGACTGCTTAGCTCGCATTGGTGCTGGTTACTCTGCAAGGATGTCAAACTTCCGAAAAACAAGGCCTTTCGCATTAACTTGGCCAACAGTAAACGAGCTTTGTTTCGATTGGAACAATGCTGCGTGCTGAGACCACTCCTCAGTAGAAGGAAAACGGGAAATGTGTTGCTATCCTGTGACGTGGTTGAAACTTTGTTGGCATAAGTGCAAGAGCGCCAGAGCTTCGACCGTCCTTAAAAGCAGTTGCTGATCAACGCAAAATAAATGCAATTCATCTTAAAATTCCGTAATTACCAGACCCCTATGAACCTGACGCCAAGTTTGAAAATAGTGTTGGCAATGTTGGCTCGGAGAGCAAGGACGTTTTTGCATTGTAATCCAGAAGAGTAAGAACTAGGCCACTGGAAGTTTACCGAGATTGCTGCCCACTGCTCTGGTTCAACCAATGCTTGTGGTGGTGATTTGTTTTTTTGCTCTACGAGCCATTTCGCGGTCTTTTCGGTTTTCGTTTCGCAGAGGTGTAGTTCACAATTCAATCGAATGAAGACCTTGTTAGCTCAGCTGCGGTCGCATGATGATGATGATCATGCTCAAGTGATTTAAAACCGCAACGTCTGTTCGCAAAGGAGGGCACATCGCCTTGGGCGCACGTTTTGATTTTTCGCGTCGTTGACGTTTCACTGCCTTATTCTTAGCTGAGGCCATCACCGATTCAGGGCTCAGCGGTTCGCACTGTCGTTCCATCGTTTGCTCTGTGCTTCATTTAGTCAGAACTTGCGAGTCGCAATTCAAACGATGCAGTGCTTCGCGCGCGGTGGCTTTTGTCGGTCGACGCGACCCTTTGCGAAAGCAATTGTCGAAGGGTAGAATGTACGCCGGAAGACTAAAGAGGGCCGATGTAAGACAGTTTTTGCGACAGGCTGTCCAATTTACGACAGTTGATGTTGTGTATACGGACAGCTCGTGAATAGCGAGAGCGAACGCGAAAAGGCGGCGGCAGCCATGAACTCATCGCTTGGAAGTGTTTACTATTTTAATCTTCGCCATGCTTAACTATTGAAACGTTGAAAGACGTCATCGGTGCCCCGACTCTATTGTCGAAATATTGAAAGGCGTGCTGCGGAACAGAATTGCAGAAAAGCCCTGTTGCGATGTGTCGTCGTCGTCGCGCGCTGAAACCGGCGCTTCGTAAGGTTCGGGCATTCGTAGTTGGATCGACTCTTGTCGTTTCTTGTGTATGTGTCTGTCTCCCACCTGACGAGCCTGTCCGGCTGTTCTTCCTGTCCACGCTCTCTATGTATTGTTCCATTTACAGTCGTTGAGAGCATTTTTAAAGCGCGAAGTGGAAGCCAGTGCTTTGTGTTTGATGGTCAATACTCATTGTAGTTGAGTATCTTGTTAAGGGGCGCCGAGATGAAGATGTTGTCGCAGTTTTAACGCAATAGCTTTTCGACAAATCAGCTGTCGCGGCTGTCAACCGAGGACTTGCTGGTTGTGGAGGAAGGTTAGTTGAGTTGCAGTTAACTTCTGTGTCGCAGCGGATGTGAGGTTTGTTGAAGGTGACTCAAGTTGCGTGCAATTTCCTGTTGAGCAAAGTTAGTAATTTGTCGTACAAATACTTGATTGTAACATACAGGACCGAGTGCGTAAAGAGTTGGACATGCTGTAAGAACAGCACTCAGTTCGCCGCGACGATTTTTATGAGGCGTGACCTCTTGCGAAGTATTGACCGCGGCTACGGCGGTGGCGATGGTTAGGGTAAATACTTACCATGCTAGCGTAAACGGTGCTGCCTGAGTGCTCTATTACATTATCGAAGGCATGTTTAATCACGTGTGTCCACCTTTTCACCGCTGCCTAATTTTCACTGCGATTCGCTCAGACATAGCCTTTTGTCGATATTGTTATTAGTGCGAATCTGAAGGACAAACGCTTCCTCACAGTCGCATTGTTTGCTATTCTCACTACTATCGACCCGCTGTGTCCACGTAGACAACTAAGACCCCTCAATCGCTTCTAACTGGTGTTTGTTTTTCGACGAGGTATGGTTGGTCGCAGCACCTTCGTCATATTGTTGCAGTGTGCGCCAATCGCCAAATCAGCCATCCATGTCGAGCTGTTGTTGGTCCACTTAACAAGTTTTAACTCGAATTGATTGTTGAAAAAGCGATTTCAAACCTTTTGTCTTTGACGCTCATTGCCACTAAAAAGAAAATGTATGGCAATCTAATGAACTTGCTCTGCAAACAGCCGTCAGATTCTCGAACATCAAGTCCACGGTGTCTGTTAAAAGTGATGCACTTTTTGGTCGGCTCGTATACACTGACAGCTACACTAGTCACTTCAATCCTTGCTGGCCTGGCGTGAAAAACAAGTGTCTATGCAGTGCATGCCTGTCATTCAAATATTATTTTTATCGTGATACTGCCAGTGGAAATTTTTGTTACCTAAGTAAGAACCTTGCTGTAAATGTAAATTCCACACAATGCTTCTTCACCGAACTACGGTTACCAAGCAAGGCGTGTGTCTTTCATAGACGCTGATCGTCTCGCAGCACGGGAAAGATCAGCGTCTTTTCTAACAAAGGAAATACTAAGTCCTGCTGTGAGATTTTACCGCGTTTTGGACAGCTTCCTTTTGAAAGCTCTATCACTCCGTCCTTTACCAATTTACAGGCGGCAACAGGCAGGCCTTTGTCTTTACGATAACGTACCTAGTGTTTCTTCCCCCACCACCCCTTGTCGTCTAAATTGCGATTTGCTCGCGTGGCAGTGTCCTCCGATCGCGGAAGTGACGAAATCGAAGGATATTGCACCGGAAGCGTCGGCGACAAAGTCGGACTTTTTCCGCTGCGCTGTGTTCAAGCTGTCAAGCTACGCAAAACCAGATCTGGGCGACGTGAGTACTGATTCTGAAGCTCTGTTCCTCGTTCATGTGGACGTTGTATCACAGTGTTTAGTCTCCTGTGAGAAGTATGTTGCTTTCAAATTACAATCGAGGCAACTTCACGGTGTCTTCCATCGCTGATCCACAACACGTAGTGATCTGCTCGATACAGGCTGCTCTGTTTTGCTCAAGTCGTGAGGGGACATGTTTTCAATGCAATGTGTTGTTTTTCCAGCTGCCACGATCACCCACCCCCCTCAAGCGCAAGCTGCAAAGCATGAAGGAAGGTAGGTTCGCGTGCTTTGGGTCGCCGCCATGCAAGACAATTAAAGAACACGAAACCATTGAGCAGCCGGAATAACGTGCTTTGTTTTCTGCACGAGTTTTTCCGATATTGTCACGTGACCACGCAGTTGACCTTCATTATTCGCTCTTGTTTTTTAACTGGCCATAGGATTTGTTTATAGCCATTCTTTTCTTAACGATTTGTCCCTTTCCTCCTGCGCAGTGGCGACCAAACATCTCTGAACACGGAGTCGGACGCCATGAGGAACTTCAACCGCAACACAGTCGCGCACATGCCTCGCGAGAGCACCGCGCTCCTCCCAACCTCCCAGCCCGACATCTTCCACAAGTACATCAGCGTCCTTGTCAGCAAAGGCGCCGACGGATACGGTTTCGTGCTGCGAGGCGCCAAAGGTGAGTCGCTGCACAGCGGAATTCCTCCGCTCGTTTGCTCATGGCGGCAACGCCGCGTCGTTTTCACAGGTTTCGCTTTAATTGAAGGGCTTTGCACGCTTGTGGGTTCGCTTGATTAGACTGCGTTACAATTACCGATTGCAAGAAGAGCTCCGATGTTTGGCGTACCATCCTTCCGCGATAACTTTGTTTTCCGATAACCACCCTCCCCGAATCGGGCGCTGAAATGTTACGTCATGATAGACCTCCCGCTGTATGTAATCCAGGGGCCTCAAACACGAGGGTGTTTTGTGTGGCAAGCGATGGTTTTTGGCAATTTTCACATAATTAACATTTACAGTAAGTTAATTAGTTTATTCACCTGTGTTTGAAAGTGCTCGGCCAGCGATTGAACAACTAATTTCCTTTCTAACGAACGTAGAGTCGGCTAGAAATGACTTTCCTAAAACTCACGGTATCTTTCGCAGAAAATAAAATGTATAAGCTGTTTTGTGTAAGGTTCATGTAAAAGCTGTTTCAACGTTCGTAGTACGGTTCGGGTACCGCCATTGTGTCAGTGTCATAATGCGGCCCTCCGGTTACTATATAAGTTCTCATTTGGCCTTCGGAGCATTTTGAGTTTGAGACCCCTGATGTAAGCCCTCTAACTGTACACTCCACCGAGTCTCTGTGCATTGCGAATAGCAGAGAGCATTCCATATCCGCTATCAGTCAACTTCAAACAGTCTGTGTCATGTTGGCCTTGTGGTTTGCAGCCGAGGCACCAATCGGAGCATTCGAGCCGACCCCCCGCTACCCCGCCCTCCAGTACCTGGAATCGGTCGAGGAGGGGAGCAACGCGTACAAAGCAGGCTTGAGGGCCGGCCAGTACATATCGAAGGTGAGCTGAATGTGGATAAGTACCGCGACGCAGCTGGCGATTACACACATTGCACACACGTCACCTGATCGCCTCCTCCCTGTCCTCGCCACATCCATCTTCAGACTTTTCCTCGAGATGCAAATTCGAACGCAATGCAGGAAAACCTTGACGGCTGTTCGGTTTTAGGCCTGCGCTCTTTCTGAAGATGTTTTGTTTATCAGTGGTTTATGTCCCTCGACCACTAAATCGTCCTGATGATACTGTTTCGTTATGTTCCTTGGTCAACATTATGGCTCTCTGGATCGTACCAGTTAGGTCTATCAAGTTAATCCTATGGTATTGTTCGTTCGCCGCTGTTTGCAAAAACTGGAGAAATGCAGTTTTGACGCAGCGAGGCTACGTCAACGTTGAAAACAACGTCTCTTCACCAATTTATCAATAGTCAACCTACGCGTGCACTTTAACAGTTTTACCTTCGGGGCCTCGATCTAAATGTCAGCATCGGCGACACTGGCAAGCACACGCATGTTTACCATTTGGTCAAGCTCGGAATCTTGCCGGATGGGTATAGGTCAGCCTACGTATGCGCTGCTTAGCCCGAACTCTCTTAAAAACCAGCTACGCACGTTCATGCGCGTAAGCTTGCCTGTGGTATCGTGTCCTGGCATTTAGCGACGTCACGAGTGAAGTTGCAAAACGCCGGAGGTAATTGATTGCCAGGCAGGCATCGTTTTTGGTGTTGTGTTAAAAGACAGCCCGCGCGCAAGTTGATGTCCGTGTAGAGTTTTTGCGTAAGCACGCCGCCGACAGGAAAGTTCCCTTTGCACATTTTCGTCACGCATTTATTTTTTGTTCCAACGAAGAAATGTGATCGTTTCTTCAGCTTTTGGATCATTCGCAGTAGTGGACTATCCTCTGGCATTTTCGCAAACCGGATTGTGGCTGAATCGTGGTTCCAAGTGAGCCTATGGCTTGACTAGGCGTTTTCAAATCACGTGCAAGTCTTCACTTTAGGGTAAATTGCGTCCATGCATTCGAGACACGCATGACCAACGTTAGTTTTACGGTTCTGCTCTCAACGTTCGCGGTTCATCATTCAACTGTTGCAAGTCTAGTCACGTGGCCATGTCTCGACCAATCCGATCTTCCGGGTGTTGCAGACGGGTTTCTTTTATTTTTCTGCCAATCCACCCCCTTTCACGCTGCTGCTGCTGCTGGTCGTCACGCACTGCGCAGTTGCAATACCTTTTCAAGATTCATGACGTCTGCACACGCGGCTGCTGCATCCACCCGAGCAGCGAGTTGGTCACAGCGCGTGAGCGACTTGCGGTTCATGTGTCTCAGTGTCGACGTCTTGGAGCCGATGTTGTGTTTGTTTCACATCAGTGCCACTCGTCGGACACGCCACATAATGAATCATCGCGCTTTTCGCGTTGACCCGAGGCTATAAGCCTGCGCAATGTCCAGGTTCAGCAGAGCGCGCGAGCTTATGCTACTGCTGGTGTTTGTGCTTTCGAATTTTGCGAGGAGGTTTCAGCAACGCACGCGGACAAGTTTAAAAACTACACCCGTTGTTCCAGTTGGTTTCAAAGCACCTGGCCTTGGGTCACTTAGCGGAGTCGTTCAGATGAAAACGCCCGGCGCAAAGTTTTGTTTCTTGCGAACGCGTGCAAAGCTTCACGAATCGATTCAGTGTCGTCATCTAAAGCGTGCTCTGTGCACGACCAACACCATCGCTTTGTCGCTGAGCAGCAATTCTGCGAAATGTTGCTTGCAGCGCTAAGCTGTATGTCTGAGCAGTTGTATTTGCGGTGATATATTTTTTAACCTTCCCGCCTGGGTGGCACGATGTTTTTAAAACAAAGAAAGAGCCGTGTTACGCTTACTTAGCGAGTATCTTTAAAGTAGCCACCCAGGTACGCGTCGTCTAACCCTCAAGTTTCGTGTAGTGATGATCTTAGCAGGGGAGCCATCACCAGTGTTACTTCTTGAGAAAATTTTACACTGGGCAAATGTTTCTGAGTGCGCATACAATTGCGCGTCCATGCAGACACACAACCAGTGAAATGTTTTAAGTGTCAAAATGGCTGTCCCATATATATACGATATCAAATTCGGAAAGTTGCAAGTGCGCGAGAATGAGATTTCACTGCCTAAATGGTCTGGTTGTGCTTGTACTGCGCAGTTGCGCATCGTAGCGGGAACATTGGCCATCTCAGTTCGAATTTCGTAGTTTGTTTCAAAGTTTTGTGTACTCGGGTCTTCGCAATCGTTCACTTCGGTTTTGACAGATAAATGACAAAGACGTCACCTGCATCGGCCACCGTCAAATTGTTGACGCCATTCGGAAAGCGGGAGATCCCCTGAAAATGTGCGTCATCCACGTCGTCACGAAACATGCCAACCATGCACTGAAAGGTACGTTTGTATTACTGTGGCTCCCAACCTCTTCTGCGCTGCGATACAATGTCAAGGCTTCTAAAATTTTGGCAGCACCTTCATGAAAATCACTATTTCCGAAAATCTTTGTTTTGACGCATCACATACGTGCTATCACATGCGCTATCGCTTAGCGCAGGGTCCTCAACCAGGGGGGAATTCCCCACCAGGGGGGAATTTTGTATTTAGGATTTTGTTTAAAATGTAATATAGTTTAGCTTATCAATTGTGAAGAGTTCAGTTTCTCTTCTTAGTGTACTGATGTAAAAGTGTTCTTTGCAAACTAAATTTCTGAGGGGGGATTTCATCTATGAATAACGGTTAAAGGGGTGCATGGGATGAAAAAGGTTGAGAACCACTGGCTTAGCGGCAAGGGAGCAAAGATCTCACGGCACGGCGTTTGGGAACCACTCGTGTACTAGAACGCTATATCCAACCCAAATGGCTTATTGAGCCAAATGTATGTCACTATCTTGACCAGGGCTGCACATTGAATAACATATTATTGAGGGCCGCACATTGAATGGCATACTTTGAATTCAGCGAACTAAATGTAGCTTAAACTAATAACTGCAGTGGTAATAGAGTGATATAAAGTGGCACTGCAGACCGCATGCATCAAAAGTGTCAAGTTCAAGATTATCAAACAAGGGCAGATTGTCAGTATGTAGGAGATTTTTACTTCAGCGAAAACCCAAACAGGGCTGCACAAAACCCTCGACCGGACCGCATGCGGGCCGCGGGTTGGACACAGCTGTGTTAGAACTTCGAAACCACCGTCTGCTTCAGGAACAATTGCACAGATCTGCTGTGCAATCGTCTCACATCTGTATCAAGCTGATGCGTTGGCCGATTACGCGCTAACTCTGCACAATTGGGCACTGCGGTTTACGCGTTCGATACCGGCCTGTTTCGGCCCGTAGTGGGCACGCCGTTCGGCCCTTAATTGGCATCTCCGGCTAATCAGTGTCATTTGCAACAGTGCAAGCTTCGGACTGATCGTTGTCTCACCGCGGTAAATATGTGAAGGTCGTGGTGATGTAGCGAGCTAAAATGCAAATTGAAAAAAATCCTCTCACTGCCGTTTTGACCTCGCGTTGACCTTCGTTGTCTACGCGCGTCCACTGTTGCGTCACTCAAGTTGGAAACAAAGCATGTTCGACCCCGTGACTTTATACATGTCTTGGCAGGTGCGCCGAACTCAACAGGTCTTGCAGAGCTGGTGGCCGTTGTGTTTTGACCGCTGATGGTGGTGGTTTGCAAAACGCCCAGTGCGAACCTGCTCAGAGGCGGTTGGTAATTGAAAAAAAAAACACTCCCGTATGCGCGCTTGATTGCCGCGAGGCAGGGAACTGGCAAGACAATCTGGTTGGGTATTTTTAGCTGAATGCGCGCGCTCTGTCCTTGTGGCTGATGATGCGGTAGATGCTCGTTATTGAGCAATTTTGTTCTGACCTTTTCCCTGCCATGTCGAGATTTTAATTTCCTAACGAGCTCTTGAAAGGTCTTCCGTGGTGAAGCTCGTGGCTTGCCGGCGCAGTGCTGCTGCACTGACAATCGGTTCGGTCACGGGCAGGTCAGACGAAACCCGACTGGCCTGCTTCACGAATCGACCCGTTGCAAGATGTGACAACCGTGGAAGTACCGATACGTCACCTTTCCCCGGAGAGGAATGTGAGGTGTTTAAAGGGGGCCGGGAACCTGCGGGGGAGGGGGGCAAGCGTGGCAGTGGTTTTGTCCTGGGCAAAATTTCAGGAACCTACAGATTTCCAGGCGGAGTTACCAAATTATTACAATCGCGAGGGTTCAGAAAATTTCACAAAAAAAAAATTTTGCACACCCCTGAGCCCCGACTCTTATATCGTCAGTGGGGGAGATGCTTGCCAGGACATCCTGGGCCTTAAAAGAAAAACCAGCAAGCCCAGCGCGTTTACTCCTTTCGCACGCTGGCGCCGATGCTGTCCGCAAGCGCTCTGATGAACTCTCGAATGTGGGCTCCGTTCGTCCGTAACGCCGGCGTGAGATCACTTGTCGACGAAGTGCCCTCGAACCTTGTTCTGGCGTTCTCGGCCGCGTCCCTTTAAAAAAGTGATTACAGTTGCTACGATGACGGGTTTGTTTTGTCGCTCGTCAAGAGAGCATTGTTTGGCGATTAAGCTCTTTTGTATCGTATCTGTAAGCTGTGCGACGTTACACGGTAGCAGCAGTAACACAACCTTTCACCGAACCCGGCGTTATTTATTGAACCGAGCTTGGTTGGCGAGCATTTTGCACAGAGGTTGAAGGTGTTTCCAGCGGAGTTAAATGTAAATTTGATCTTCAGGTTTCAATCTTTCTCATTCTAATCAGTTGCCATACGGCGAAGATTTCTGAATTTCAGTTTGTTTTGTACTATGAACGTGCATTTCTGTGTTTTATTAAAAAGCACGTGGATGACAGCGCTAGAATTAATGAAAGAACCAGTTGGGAGTGGTTTGTTCTGCAGGTAGTTATTATTGACTGGAGCTGAATTTGTGGCATTTCGCAGATAGGTGCATTTCCACTCAGTATTTGAAATGTGTAATTCAGATAAGAGCGCGTTGAGTTTTTGTGATGTGCAATTGCAGGTGCTGAGTGCATGCTAGCAATCCAGACCACATGTGCAATTGCCGATTGAAAGAAATGGGCCTTTGTGTCGAGCATCAGTAGCTTATTACAGCTAGTTAAAGCCACAACCACAACGCAAAGAACAATTCAACTCGTTGCTGCAACATGCTTAGATCAATGCAGCATTCGCCAACCCCATTTTTTGCAATACAACCTGGGCATATATTTTCCCACCTGCTTTTCACAGTAGAGTTGTCTGGTAGAATTTTGCTTGATTCTTGTGTAGCGTTCATTTCGCGTTTTTCATTGTTTGCCAGTAGTATCTGCATTGATTTTGAAAAGAGTAGATCTATCTAAGTCAGTGGTGGACAATTAATTTGACTCGGGGGCCATTTTGAGAAGGTCANGTTTGNTGGAGGATCGTATCTCTTTAGTGAAACAGAAGAACCAAGCTAGAGTAAGCAGTCAGCACTAACANGATGTGATAATTCGAGGAATTTTCAGATGTGAAGATTTTTTCTGAGTGCTTCAGCGGGCCACTTAAAACGCTTGNCGGGCCACATTTGACCCACGGGCCGCTATTTGCCCACCCCTGATCTAAGTGAAGTTAATTTTCCCACACAGAAGTACTCAGTCCCGTCCTGGCCTATCGTGAAGGCCTTTTTGTATTGGAATGTCGAGTTTCTTCCAATTAAGTTTCTTCAAGATATCCATTCTTCCGGGTAGGCGTTAAATGTTTCGCACTCACGTATTGCAGTGTTGCTGTGAATGTCAGCGAAATTTTCCATTGAAGTGTTGCCAATTTTTTCCTTTAGACCAGATCTCTTGTTTTGATTCTTTGAACCATGTTGCTCAGCACAAGGAAGCGTTCAAAGGGAGAACTGGCAACCCTCCATGCTGTGCTGTATTGTTCAGTGCTGGCCGTTGCATATACACCAACACGTAGTTGATTTGATACGACCTTGCCGAAACCGACTTCCTGTCTGGTAGCAATGACGCTGATCCACGAATTCGCCACAGGGGTGCCTCAGCACAAGCGGTGGATTGCCGCTAAGTGGGCGGTCGACGTTGTAATTTTGCCAAAAAATATGCCGCCAAAAGAAAAGTATGACGCCAAAAGAAAATACGTCGCCAAAAAATATGAATTTTATCCCCAAAACAAAAATATGCATGTCGCCAAAATGAAAACATGCCGCCAAAAGAAATTAGTGCCGCCAAAAGCAACATAAATGTGCATGCCACTTGGTACAAAACTTGTATCGGTCAACCTGAAAAGGGTGCTGCTAACGGAAAGTGGCTTAGA
>JGI24021J15306_10001680_pt1 | contig 22318 bp, 14 predicted proteins | sample Ectturendosymbi1_FD_15306 | JGI IMG/M metagenome (IMG submission 15306) | reverse complement strand
ACAGTCATCTTTGAATTTACGTTGGTCAGGGGTATCTAGAAACTCCGGGATGGGACACTCCAAAAAAGGTGGACATTAGAAGGGTTACTGCAGCTTGTAAAAAATGTGACACCCTATGACTAGTAGGAGTTCAGAAAGCATGCAAAGCAATGTAAAACGACCAGTCAGTGCTCATCATACATTCAGGGCCAAAACAAAGGGAAGCCGGGTTGCCCAAGAGGGGTGGGGGAAAAATACCCTTATTATGATTTTGGTCGAGGTGTTTTGACAGAGGAGTTGCTGCATAGAAAATCGAATAAATTACCTGAATTTTTATTAAAAGAACATTACTTGGCTCAGGACATCTAACTGCGATGCTGGCTAAGTTGAATGGCTGTACAATCGAGCAAATATGCACACAGAAGAACCCGGCTAAAAGTACCAGCAATATAATGCATTTCCGTATCTATGAATGTGATGTGTAGCAATTCCTGTTATACAGTATTTTTAACAAACTGAAATATTTTTCTGCACTTACAAGGTTTTTAAATGTTTTAACAACAGCGCCTTTATCGGAACTGAATAAATGTAAAGTTTACAAAAAACAAGTTTGCCTTCCTGTTAAAATCATGTGAACCATGCAGAGAGGCGAAAACGACAATAAGGAAATCTTTCATTTCATTTTTTAAACGCATATAGACCATGCTTGATATACCTCTGCGAAATACAAAGAAATGGAGAAGTTTCCAGAGTTTTCTTTATTAATGTGTTTTCGGTGACCGCAATTGGCGGCAAGCCGAAGCCTGAAATTTGCTTCTTGTCTGGGCGGTTGAGGTTAACGCTTTTACAGCGATTCACTCATCAGTGACAGTTGATCGAACACTCAACATCATTTGAGAGGGGACACTACCACTGAGCCAGGGCCGGATTTAACTTATGCGAGGTCCTAGGTTAATCTACTTGTGAGGCCCCTTCACCCATTGTTGTGAGGATAAAAATGAAAAGCGTTGATCAATTTGCGAAAATCCGAAAATGAAGCTCTGAAAATACGGTCATTAAAAATTCTAAATCATTACTGGAGTGCCCGCGATCACTACGTTTGTTGCTACCTTCAACGCAAAAGCGTTAAATTGCACGGAATTGTTGAAATCCTACTTGTCTGGCGGGAACAAGATTATTAACTGCCACAGGCAAACCAATCGAAATCGCCACAATTAAAATATTTGACAAAACACGTGGTCTACGTTTTTTATAAGAACCACATCTGTTTTTTGTTATCTGTGTTCAAAGAAAAAAACAAAAACACTGCACCTATATAGCATGTGTGGCGGCATAAAGACTTTAAAGCACAACGCGAGGACCACGTTGCAACTCGCTTACCACGGCTGTAAAAATCTCACACACACGAGCAAAACATATCACGTAAAACGCAACCAAATGGTTGTAACTGTTAGGTTCACGATTCGCGTGTTTGTTACTTTTTCACTGACAAGAATCGAACGCAACTAAACTGTCGCGTGAAAGATGTGAAATTTAAAAACCAGAACCATCGCCAGAAACTCCAAGTAAGGTTGAACATAACACAGTAAACAGTTGAAAAGGTTTTGTCCTGCCTTCTTCATGACAAAATTATCTAAGAATTCATTACAATTTTTTTGTCTAAGTGTGTCACTTTTAATGTCCGAATGCTAAGTGTGGACGACCCCTCCTGGAACATTGTGACCCTTTAATTCATTTTTAATTCTTTTGGATCTTGAAAAGGACCTTTCGCCTGAGCAGTTAGTGACCATCAAGCTAAGAAATAAGGCTTCGCGTGGTTGCATAAACCACGAACCACTAATCTAAGGTATCAGACCCAAACGCGCTTTTGTCATTTTTTGCTGTTTCCCTGTCTCGTTCGGGAAGAGTTCTGCAGTTGCCAGTTGGTAAAGTGGCTTTTGCTTGCTATTCAAGGTCATCAAGATCTTCTCTGATTTGCTTAGCATGGAAGCGGTACAACCTTGCACAAGTACTCAGCAATCTGATTTCTGAATGACTTTATTGAAGAAAATTCAAATGGAACAAAAATCACATCTAAAAATACCAATCAAGCTTTACGCGATACAAACGCTGACAAAACTACTGTATTGCTCAGACACATAAGAAACAACTACGCTTTTATTGCAGGATACTGCTGCTAGCCCTACACATAGTTCTTATCTGCAGTAAAACCTTGCTTTGATTAGGTGCAGTGACGTAAATAGAGGTTTGAGCCTTGGGGAAACTTCGTCGAAGGGAGCCCACTGGCTAACGTTCAGAAAATAGTTGAGAAACAGTAGCAAATCCGGCATTGAATGGCTGTAAAAAAACACGAAATTACCGGAAAACATTCCGAAAAACGAAAAAAACAACAATCTACCGAAACCAAAAGAATAGTAAATACCAAAATACAAGCTAGGTAGGGGTCCGGTTTTTACATTTAGCTTGGCAGGGGGGTGGTTCGCACCCCTGCCACCCGTCAGTTATGCCACTGACCAGGTGCATTTCAAACATGAACAGCCACAAGTTGTTTTGATAGAGTCACACGTAAGAATCGGTACGATTCAGCAAACGCAGGACGCAGCCAGCGGGCTTTGAGTATATCGACACAATAGTTGGCATGCGGCTTGACCGACGGTCATATTGAGATTCATGCAAACTCGTTGGAAGACTCCGGCGTTATCACCACGAAAGTTGAATAAAACTAAATTTCGTTACTAACAATTAAGACAAAAATTTTGGATCTTCAGGCCCTAGACTTGAGCCTATATAGCCTATAGGTAAATCCGGTACTGCACTGAGCTATAAATAAATCGTATGAATATAAAAGATACTTGTCTGAGACACCAAGTGAGCTGGCAGCTGTAGGATATGGCCAAACATAAATACTCAAGGTATACTAAGTCAACCGATTCCTTTAAATATTGTGTATTAATAATATCCATTACATTTATTTAAATCTAACACAATTGATAGTATACAAAGATTTGTTTTATAATGCTGCTTGGAAAACCACGTGGCAATAATCCGTACAATAACTGCAATCTTTTGTTTCTTTCTTACAAAATCACACAAAAAAAAATTGCTAATCACACAAACAAATAAAACTATTTCTGCTAAGATTAAATTTGCTTGCAATTGTGATGCAAAAGTATTCTTCCTGACGTTAAAGCTTTTGCTGAAATTTGGAACGATAAACAGTTGCTTAGGCTCTTGTTCACTTATTTAAATACTTAGGATGTCACGAAGGCGTCATTTGATGTAGAAGAACTTAACGTTGACCACATTGTAAGTACGTTTTGTTTGAAAAGGAATACCGAAGGTTAAAAAACTTATTATGTACGCTCATGAACAAAGTACTTCATTTTGCTTTTCTTCGTAAAAATTGCAAACTCAAAAATTTTGTATATTAGACATGTCCTGTAACAAGCTATAGCTGTATGTTTCAAAAATTTTTTTTCATCACATCTTGAGGTTCCGAAGGTGGTGACTAAATAAAACAAATAAAAGTCTTGGGAACATTGTTTACAATAACAGAGATCATTCGTGATGCGTTAATCGAAGAATACTATGTGTATAAAGTATGAAATTTTATCTTTCTCAAAATTTTTATCAGACTTTCCTTAATAGAATGGTTGACGACCAAGGTTTTGAAAGAGTGACCAAAGTTTTGGTCAACTCAAACGTACTAGTTGTTCCAGTTGGTTTACTTTAATAAGCTCGAATATGGATAATACTATTTTTTAAATCCAGACAAGCAAGAAATATTTTTCTTTTGGTGAACCACAACTTCAGAGTTGCAAATTAGTACATCACATGTGGTGGTGATCTCACAATCTTCATTTATGTGTCTAGCATTACAGTTTGTGGCAAAATGAAAGCAAACGTTCTACATATTTTCTGTTTGTTAGTGATCGCTGAAATATTCTGTGCATTTTCAGGCAGACCGTTGAAACCATTGTCCTTAGCACTTTGCAAACTTTACTTCGAAAATAGAGACAAGCTAAAATTACAGATTTTAATTGCAACAGACAACCAATTTTAGCATCACCCTCCTTTTTAAGAGAACGAATAATATAAATCACAGAAAAAGCAATTTAAATTACAAGGTTCAATTCTTTGGTATCAAATATCTGCAAACTGAATGTATACAACAAAAGTAACATTTTACCTCTATCCAACTGACAAAAAACAATTTATGCTATTGTGTGCAGCTAATAACAGCTTTTAACCTTTCGTTGAGCTGTGGCTTAAATTACCTGTAGATATTCCAGACGGTTTCTCATTAAAAGGAGTATTTTTGGTAATGAAGTAATGTCCTTACAGGTAATTCATCATGTGAGCTAAGGATTGATCATTAACGTCACTTTCTCTTTTCAATGGCTTGGCAAATAACAAGACCTCTACAGGCTAATGTAACTACGAATCTGTACAAGGAAAAGGTTTCGTAACATGGATACTGAAGGGCATGACGTATCTGTGCTCTGAAAGAGTAAACAGAAATTCAGCACAAGCACACGCTTGTGAAGCTTTCATCATGAAGGTGGAACGTTTCAAAATTATACTTGACTTTCACGTACCCCTTCCGCGAAGGCAGGCTTACTGCCATAAAATGGTGAAGTTCACAGGTATTGCTTTTCGAAGTATCTATCGATCACTGACTGTCTAAACATTCGAATTCGCTTTGCGAAACTCATGGATCAAGTCAATTTGAGAGTTTACAAAACGCCACAGTATTTCAGTACATAGCGCATAAGTTTTAGTGATATAACTTTTTACTGTGAAAATTTAATTGTATTTTCACAAAATCAGCCTGTGTTTTTTAGAGCCAGTACGCTCCTAGTTAAAGTCAGTCTAATTCTAACTGGTGTTTTAAAGCAATTTTGTTAGCGTTTTGTTCTTCCCACATCACAACGACAATGTGGTGAACCTGGAAATTTTTCTGATTGTACACATATGTGTGAATAACCTCTTATTGATTTTCTCGAAAAATCGTTTGAGAGATGTGATGCCATGTGCACAGGGGCGTAACGAGGGGGGCAGGGGGGCACAATTCCCCGGCGCCAATTCACTATGGGGGCTCTGTATCACTGCTGGAGGTGCTGAAAACTCCCAACAATGTCACAAGTACTTCCTTCAATACAGTAAATTTGTTTTCGAAAGAACTCAGGTTCGACCACGGGGACGCCAAACCTATTTTTGCCCCGGGCGCCACCTAACCTCGTTACGCCCTTGCATGTGCAGTAAACTACCACTTATTTTCCGATCAGGTCAATTTACAAGCAAATCGTGCCTTGTATTTTTACAATTTCACTTTTTTCATCCACCACTTGATATTCTCACTTCTATAAGATGTATCTGCATTTATGGCACAATTCTATTTGAAAAAAAATTTAATGCCTACTCAGAAGGTAAAATACACAATCTTTTAAGGTCATAGTGTCTGATTCGTGAAAGGATTCTTTTCGATAGATAGTTTATGGTACCATTTTAGAAATAAAATTGGGGTTTTCAAATTTTAATTGATCTCTTAAAAAAAATTAAGTTTATAGCAGACATAGCTACCTTGGCAAGACTGCTTGTTGCTTTAGTTGCATGAATCCATTCGTGACATTTTATTGGATTGGCATGGGGTAAGCAGTTTAAAGAATATATTTTGTAAATTGTTGATTGATACGGGAACATTTTGTTCAGGGAAGCTGCGAGTTAACCGACGAATTTTAAAGTAAAAACACATTTTTTAATTTTCCTTCGGTGACACTTCTTGTTTCAAAAACTAGAACACATATTTTGCAAAAAGCTTGATTTTTAGGTCACTTACTACACTGTCTATCTGTAAAAACCTTTTAATTTTTTGGAAATGATACTGCAGCAGCTTCCCACACACTGTAACAGATCTTTGCCATAAGGTTTGGAAGAACACAATGTGTGGTGAAAGAACTAGTAAAAGCACGACGTGTTTATGTAAGCAAACCTAATACCAAACGCCAGCACTCTCTTTAAAACAGAAGTGCAATCATTAACGTGTTCCTCTGGCCTTTTCCTTTCAAAGGACAAGGTCCAATACCAAAGCATAAAAATGTAAAATCCTTGGGTATCTCTATCCTTTGTGAGTTTATACGAAATGGTGAATTTTGCAAAATCAATCTACAGGTGATATTTACATGCTTGGTAACGCTGGCAAAGCAAATTATCAAACTTTTGATCGACTTAAAAAATGATTTTGCGGTGTTTTTCTTTGTTTCAACTCCTCTGCGGCAACCAGAAAAACCTGAATATATTGGTATTATTGGCCAAGATAATTAAAAATTATTTCAATGTTTTAGAAGCAGAGGATTATCTTTCAAACAACTCAGCAATTATTCTCAACCTTATCTGACCAGAAAAAGCAGCAAACGTTTTGTATTTCGAAATATTTTCTGTCAAAAACCAGCATGTTCTCCCTCCAAAAAATGTGAGAGGTACGCATAATTAAGACATCAAAAAGGTAGGAAAAGTGCAGAAATTCCGCCAGTAGTCTGTATTGGCAGTCGGTTAAAGACCAAGATGTTATTGTGCTCTCTAACCATATGGTTCTACACACAACAGAAGTAAGTTAGGTTGAAAAATAAAAATGTGTTATTTGCCAGTATTATTTGCTACTGTTTATGTTCGCAATTCTCCACTAGGCAAAATTCATTTTACAGGTTAGGTATGCATAAATAAGGTTAACCATGAGTCACTCGCGTCTTTCAGTTACTTAGGGAATCAGCTTAATAAGTGTATTTTAATTCTTTTTAAACGTTAGTTCAAAACTGAATTGCGCGTTGTGCCAAAGGACACTACGGGCCGGGTTAAAATGAAGTTTTCATTTCTCAATTTATTTCACAAACTGTGTGTCTTTCACAAATATACAAAACATAAACCAGCATGCTGTTTAGCAATTGAATAAAATAAATACAAGATATGGAAAGAAGAAGGCAAAGTATTTTAAACCGAATGTACTCTATAGCTATGCCAAGTGGTTTTACTTGAAATGAACCTGCATCTGACCAAACGTCATTTTATTCTGATGTTGTTCATTGTTAGTGAAAACCATGCCACACAAACGGCTCAGTTTATTGCTGTTGCGGAACTTTTCAGTAAGCCGTGGTACGGTCTGCAAGCAGTATGGTGCCGGGTGTTTGCTGAAGCACACTGACAACTTGGAATGCCTACGCAAGGAAATGCAATTGGCTAACGAAAAAACGCAGACATAGAAAATCGCAAGCTCTTCTCCATTTATGTAACTATTCTGCCATTCACACTGATTTGTTTTTTGTGTGTGCGTTCATCCGTTCCACATGGTTGTTCGTTTTCTGGACGCTTTTCACAATTTACTCTGATCAGATATAAAGAATATTTTTAAAAATACATGCCATATTTTGCATCAAAATGGTTTGCAAATGATGTATCAAAAACAACTAACACTCTGGCAGTTCATCAAGCTATTAAAAACATCAAACGTCCATGCAACAGTGAACCTTGATCCAAAATTGTTGATTTGTTTAAAACTATGTCAAGTGAAATACAAACAGATTATTAAGATGCATAAATTTTGTTTGAAATTTTGGTAAGTTACAAACCGATTCCCCTCCCTTTAAAACCCGCAAATTAATAACTTTTTTAAAAGATGACTCTAAAGTGTTTTGTTCTGTGACCGACGCCATCAGATCAGATGCCAAGAATTTGGCAAACGAAAGGAATACTTGCCAATGAGCCACAAAATTTTTCTGGTCAGTGAAAAGTACAAAATCTGCCTATAGTTTTCTATGAGAAAAGAAAAAACTACTCATGTAATCGCTTGGTTTAAAGAGCTGCAATCTTTAAATTAACCAAATCTTTTATCACTGGACGCTAAATAGTTTTACGCTTTAACACAGTCGTTCCCAAACTTGTTCGAGCCGTTACCCAAATCAAGGTAGCGATTATGTCTTATTACCCTAAATATTTTATGTCGTAAAAAAGCAACCAGTAATGATAGAGAACAACACTGTGGTTTTCGTTACTCGTTACCCGCCGAAGAATCGCATATTACACCCAGGGGGTAATTTACACCCAGGGGGTAATTTACCCCCAGTTTGGGAACCACTGCTGTAACATAAAGAGAAATTCAAAGCATTATTGTTGACTTTGAATTTAAAAGGAAAAATTAAAAACAAAAAAGCAGTTCAGCACACCTTATTTCTACGGATATGAAAATTGGAAAACTGCAAAGCAGCTGTGTAAATGTTTTGCACAATGTGTGATTTACTGATTTTCACGACAGGGGTTATAATGTTGTATTAATATTAGGTGAAAACTCTGTATAGAGCAAAGTGACAGCACTTGTGCACATCTTAAAACTGAATTCAGCAGTCATCCTAGAACTGCTGTTCTTTGCAGTTCAGCTTCATGACTATCATCCGACTGGTGGGAAGTTGATGAAATAGTTGCAGCAGGGACATTGGTGGAGTTTATGGGTTGTCCCAGATGCTGGGTTTCAGTGTATTCAGACATCTGAGATGGGTAGGGAGGGTTTTTGTTTTGTTGATTCTGTAAAATCCACTGTTGGTTCTGCTGAATTGTCTCGTACCTTGGTGGTGCGCCTTCCATTTGGAAACCGTTATTCTGCAGAAAAGAAAGATAGCACTTTTTTTAATCAGTGCACCTACAGTGTGGTGTTCATTGTTTGTGAGAGTTCTGAACCTTTTGGAATATTAAAACATACATCATGGCCACAACAACTTGCAAATCGAAAAGTGACCGGCAGGGTTGCAAAGCTGATTTGAATTAAGCTGGCAATATGCAAAGCAGTGTTTATAAATCTGGGGGTCGTTTTTCTAGGGGACACGAGAGCTTCTAACAAAGATATTCATAATTTCTTCTGTATTTTATATTTCTTATATGGAACCACTTTTTGTCGTAGCCAAAAAAATAGAATCACCTGACAAAAATGACCTACTTTTTCATTCAAAAATGTTTTGAGTGTGATTATAACTATCGCAAAGTTTTGAGTGTGATTATGACCATTACACTACTGTTACGTTTGGCAACGCATGCATAACTTTGTGACGTAAGAATGTGCTGTGTTTGTAAATTAAATATCTGATTGCAGAAGCTAACTTGGGAGTTATTTTAGTTTTCAATGAGTTGTTCTGTGGAGTGATTTGTATACGACATGGGTCACTCTCAGTGACACTGCCATGTGGTTGAATTTGATAAATGAGTTTTTGTTGAAAATAGTGATATCGTACGTTGTTTTTTAGTCATTGTGATCTTCTGTTGCGCAAACACAACTGCATTTCATATGCCTGACTGCAATTACGTGCGCAGAAAATTTTCATGGGGAGTTTCATTCAGTGGCTTATGATGGTCATTTGTATTTGATGTGCGGTGTTTGTGACGTCACGATTTGACGTCATATTCACGTTTCCAAAACAACGTTTGTGCGAAGTTTGTTGACATAATATGCATATTCTTCTACATGCACTCTCCTTAATTTATATGTAATTGCACTGAATATAAACTATCAGCGCTCCAAGTTAGGATATCAGAGGAATATATACTCAACGCTACGACACAGCAGTTCATAACTGCAAAAATATCAGGCTGCCCATTAAAACAGTGGAGTAAAACACTCATCACCATCATTGTGTCAGACCAATTTGCAACTGCAAAATGAGACTGCGCTAATGTCTTGTCGAATACGAGCAGTCGAGCGCGGCTGGACTGGTTTGAGCACACCCCGGTTTGCAAGATCGAATTTTGCTAAACTATACGAGAACTGAAAATGCGCATAAAGTACGCAACAAAACTTTCGATTTTTTGTTATGTATAGACGTCTGGCAAACTTTTAGTTTTCTTTTTCCCTGCTGAGGCATCATCAAATGCCTGAATGCTTCTATGTTAATAAATGCTGTTTTGAGCTCGTGCAACAGTTCTATCATGCTACAGAAAGTGGCAATGTAGCCAATGCGGTCAGCGCATGCGCTGATCAGCCATAGTAGACAAAATACAGACAATTGTTTTCGATAATGTCAACTATCGCGAAACACAATCTTGACGATGCGTAGTGGACGAAAGGTCTGCAAAAAATGGTGAGATGGTTTCTGGATCCAGACGACAATCCATGCCACCAAAGCCTAATTATTTCTTTTTGGCCCATTTATAATGTTCCTTGAAGTTTGCATGCAAATTCATTCCGTGGTATTTGCATTAAGTCAACAGATTAACAAGCAAAAAGTATGCGAAAACCTCTTTGCGCAGGTAAAAAAATTTGGTAAAATATCAAGCTCAAAGAGGGAGGTTTCAACCCCAACCCCCACGCGTACGTCCTTGCCTGACTGAAAATTTTCGGAAGGGGGTCTTTAGGTTAAATTGGGTCTGCAATGGGTCGCTGCATAAAAAAGTTGAAAACCACTGATGTGAAGCAACAACAATCCCATGAATATAACTGTAAGCCACAATTCAATTATTTAACTATGGTAGTACAATATGCGGTAAATGAAGAGCATTACTTGGCCAGTGCTAATTGTCACCCAAGATCTAGCCATAGATGCGCTATTGCAGGTAAGAGCCATTACGAAGAAATAAAAATGTAGAATGCCAATACTATAAAGATAGTTCTTAGCCCCAGAGAAACGTGTGGTGCTGGTAATTTCACAGCTGAGGTAGTTAAAATGGAAACTCCTTAACTCATTTTCGTTAACTCATTTTCGAAACCAACACACCAACATACCATACTCTATTCGGAGTTTCATTCTTGGAAATGTTATGCCCTCTTGGATAATTTGCAATGATATTGATAGTGACTTAACCAAAAAATGTAATCAATAAAATCTTGTGTCAGGATCTTGACTCAGGAGCATAGGTGTAGGAGCAAGCAAATTTTTCTGGGTGAGAATGACTTTTTCTCGAATTTTCCCAAACTTTCCCGAAAGAATTTTGGGCCACTTTTTGTGCAAACATTTTCTCAAGCAGACCTTCTTTTGGGATAACCTCCAAAAAAAAATTTGGGGGTGTGATTGCACCCTTTTCAACCCCGCCTCCTACACCATTGCTCAGGAGGTTGTAGCCAACAAAGCTGTTGAGTTTATATTCGATTTTTGAGATCTTAAATGTGTTGGGATATTGATGTGCGAAGACGACAAAGACATCATATATATTCTGTAGATAAATTCTAAAACTGACCGGATACATTGGAAATGTTGTCGTTGCTGTTGCACTTGGGACTGTTGCAACAGTGGTTGCGTCTACGGCTGCAACAGATTGCCTGCTTGGATGTGCCCTCTTGCAACAATAGGTAACAACAGCTGATGCCAAAAGAATCACGATGACCACAATAAACCACACGTCTGAGGATAAGTAAAGCAAGAGTGAACGCAGATGCGTTTTAAGCATTGCCTAGCGCTTGCAATTAAAGCAAATCAAGCAGTCATGCTAGAGGTTCCGAATCTAACTTACGTTTGACCGTACTTCAGTGCAATGACAAAACCTCCAAACGACAGTATGTAATGTTTGTTCAAATAACATTGGGAGAAACGTTTTAATTTTGCTAAAAAACATACATTTCTGCCAGGACAAATTTGTCTTTAGTGCAAATGCAATTTCTTCCAAGTCTCCGAGGGAAAACAGGCAAAACTTACAAATGACATAGAACAGGCAAACTGTGTTGCGACGTTTCAAGGCTAGATAAATTTGTGAGATACTTACACCATAAAGCGTACCACGCAGTATAGAAGCAGCACAAAGGATATCCGCTTATGCTATATCCACAGCAGTACGAAATTTGACTTCCTGCATCTGTGAAACAAACAAACCATTGACTGCGCTCTTATTGAGCAACAGCAATATTGCAAATATATTGTTAGAACTTAGACAATTCAAAGAATTCCCAAAACAATTTAGAAATTTGTCAATGTGCATTTACTTTCCGATTTTTATGAGTAACTTTCGAATAATACCACTCACATTAATGTTGCACCCATTTGGCCATTGTTTTTCAGGAAACTATCTGACAGCGCTAATTATTTTTCTTTTTTTCACCTAAAGATTAAGTGCAACAGAGGCTGGAAAACATAAACCATTTTTTCCGATAATTGCTTTTGAATTTTCAGTGTATGTTCATGGGACTGTATGAAAAGTTATAAAATATTGTTGTGGCCGCGCATGGTTTACAAACTCGCATGAACGTTGTCATTGCTGAGTCCAAGTTTTCAAATTTAGTGCAAATCACATTAGAGTACTGCATGATTTTCTCCTCTACATTTGATCTGCCAGTGCTGAAGTTTGTTTTTTCAATTATTTTAGGAAAAAATGCTCATTTTAATCTTTATGGCACTTAATGTTCTTTACAGGTGGTTTTTAGATTTGCTCCTTGAAATTGACATTTAAAATTGCATTTTAGTGTTAACAGTTGTTTTTACCGTCGATTTTGAACATTTGCTTCCTTAGCAGTGACAGTAAACCCAGAATTATTACATGTCGGTATCTAGTTGCTATACATTCTATTGAAAAAAAGTTTTATGTACCTGAAATATACTGACCACACAATCTTCACAAACTAAATTTGAACTAATTTGTTTACTTCAAAAATACGTGATTCTATTTTTTTTATAATAATCAATTTGATGTCGCACCTAATAAAACTGAAACTATATATCTTGATTGTCAACTTGCGTTTGCCTGTACAAAGAAATATTTATAAAAACTTTTGTCAAATCATAGTAAAAATATAATTCTTTGATCATTTGAATTTTTTGTTTACTATGTTACTGTGTTATTTTATGCCACAATTTTTTATTACAAATTTCAATCATTAACTTATATTACGATAAAAACTCCATTGCTGCCAACATGTTTACAAATTGCATCAATTAATTCGAGAAACAACGCATGTGCACTCAAGAATGGTAATAACACTAGAGTAAAGTGTTTTCTGTGTTATTTAATAAAGCTCTACGTTTATATTTAGAACAAACGCTTTTTGTTAACATACCATTGCAATAAAAACCATTTCCGCAGTAGTCGTAGGCCTGAAAAACAATTGAAATGTTGACACCAAAACCATAAAATAAGTTGGTTTTCAGACCATTTACCAAAATTGTGTTCTAAAAGCTTGGTTCATGGAAAAGAAAAACGATTTTTACGATAAAACATTTTTCTCTTTTACATTATGCAGTACAAATAACACAGTAAAAATATAGAGGCATAAACAGACAACAACGGCTACAGTTAGCAATATGAAGTAGGTAACTAATGTTTTTAAAACGACTACACAATATCCTGAACATTCAGACGTTTTAACATGGCATGAAGTGTTCAGCATTGTAAAGCATCTTTGCTAAAACTATGAAAACAATTTTGCGTTTCTAAACATCCGTTGCACCGCCTTTACGGAAAAAGCACCGTGTTACTACTTTGCTGCGCGTGCTTGCCTTGCTACGCTTGCACCAGGGACAAATGCTTTTCGGACAAACATCCCAACTACAGTATTGTACGTACATTCAGTAATATTGCAACATAAACGCCTTAGCTGTTAGAGTTTCTTTCGCACTGCCATATTTTCCAGGCAGTAGTACGATTATGTACTTCAGGGAACAACTCTTCTATAAATGTCAATTTTTCTGCCTCTGATTGCCTTACTTCTTTCCGAACCATCATGCCAGTTATATTTTTGGTGACTGTAACTACTTTCCTTTGCTTGCAAATATTTGCAATAAATTTTATTGATGTCCTTCTACTCACTTTATCTCTCTGGATCAACGTGCGTGGTCTTTTTTCCGTTTTTTATTTCATTTATTTCGTTCGCTTATCGCACGACCCTTGACAATTGCTACAAGTCAGGTAATAGCCACTCTTGAGTTATGTCTTGAAAACATGAAGGGATGCGGGATCTTTTATGACAAGTTTGGAATCATTGAACTGAAATGATCCTCTTTATGAGATTGCTACATAAATAATCACCAAAATATTGTTCACCATTTGTTATTATACGGGAGGAGGCTATAATTCATGGATCCTCTGCTTCACATTCAAGGACCTCATGTGGGAAACTCTGCTCGAAGCCCTTGTCTTCGTTGTTGGCTAAATGTTGTTTTGTTGGCAACTTAAGCGACAGCGTGGTAATAGGGCGAAAAAACAATTACTTAGTTTTTTTCATTTTGTTCCCAACAGTTTGTAGTTCAAATAAAAACGTTTTATTGTCAATTAGATAAAATTTCAATAGCTCCAGCATTTCTCTTACTTATTAATTTATTTTCAAATAATAACGAATAAAAAACAACAACAGCCTACTGTAACAATGATCTGAAAGCTATCTAGCAAGCAAAACAACAAACAGAAGACAATGATACATGATTATATCAACAAAGTATTACCTTGATGGACAGCTTGAAATGAGTGAAAGTTCAAGATTTAAAATAAGTTACGCATGCCGTTTTCTGACCTGGATGAGTGTTCCTTGCTTTATTTACAGTAGCATATTTAACCAAAAGGCAATAAAATATTTTACCACCATGTTGATAATTGTATAATTTCTTTAGAGAAGTTACATCCTCTTACACGTGTCAAAGTCAATGACTACGATTCCCCTTCTAACGTCATGCATAAATATTTCTTGACTATTTTAAAACACATGCGCAATTTTCTTTTTCGATGCGTTTCCGCTTCGTTGGGTCCAATATCTTTCACAAAAAATCGTAATAAATGCCATGGATATTACAATGTTGCTCATTAAACATACTAAGTTTATATTGGGTGGTTCACTCCTGTATCTTATCGAAAAACATAGAAAAATCAAAGAAATCGTGTAAAATTTCAAACGTTCTGTAAATTGTGCAGATGCTGTTGCTTAGTTTGCTGCCCAGGTTTGAGGACTTCCCGATTTAACTACAGTTGTTGAGAGGTTCTTTTGTCATTGGTTGCCATGATACAAACTCCAAACAAAATATGAGGGAATGCAACTGAAGAAGCAACACGATATAGGAAACAATTTAGGTAGCATATTAAAGCGCCCTTGCTCATGCCTATCGCGAAGAAGATATGTTTTTCTGTGGTCAGATAAAATGGTCTCCAGCTGCTCTATCTTGAGATTGTAGTTCATCATGGCAAACATTGCGTTGCCGTGTTTCAATGCAGTCAGCAAACATAAAATAGGTTGATGTCCTTCAAAACGGAGTGGACATAAAATAATCCAGCTCGTTGGTGGCGAACAGAACGCGGATAATGGAGTCTACACTGCATGGCATTTGTTTACCCGTTTGACTCATGATGTACATGTCATTCAGTAAATGTTGACTGCTAGATGTGTAAACGTGGCTTACCAACGTGACGTCATGAGTCAACAGTAGAAATATCAGTAGTACCACAGCTTGGCAATCCATTTTCTTGATTTCCTAATCAGTTGAAACAGTTGGACTTTTATATTCCTTTTCTAAAACAGCACTAGCCAAAATTAAATAAATCAGCATTAACCATAACTTTTCAACGCTGTCAATTAATTCCAACCACAAACAGCACAAATTCGGAATGTTTTTTTCGTAATTATTAGCGAAGTATGCGTTCCTTTAAACAGTGGTTTTCAACCTTTTATACAGCGACTCATTTTCAAACCCAATTTAACCTAACGACCCCCTTCCACAAATTTCCAATCAGGCATATGAAATGCAGTTGCGTTTGCACAATAGAAAATCGCAATGACAAAAAACAACGTACGATATCACTATGTTCAACAAAAACTCATTTATTAAATTCATCCCCATGGCAGCATCAGTGAAGGAAACCCATGTCGTTTACAATTCACTCCACAGCACTACTCATTGAAAACAAGAATAACTCCCAAATTGAGCTTCCACCAATCAGATATATAATTTATACACACCGCACATTCTTACGTCACAAAGTTATTCATGCGTTGCCAACGCAACAGTAGTGTAATGGTTATAATCACACTCAAAATTTTCTAATGGTCATAATCACACCCAAAAAAATTTTGAATGAAAAGGTAGGTCATTTTTGTCAGGTGATCCTATTTTTTTGGCTACGACAAAAAGTGGTTCCATATAAGAAATATAAAATACAGAAGAAATTATGAATATTTTTGTCAGAAGCTCTCGCAACCCCTAGAAAAACGGCAAACGAATCCCAAGGCGGTCGCGACCCCCAGGTTTAAAACCACTGCTTCAAAAAATGGTTGCAGCCATATCTTTGACTCTAACTTGTTGTGTTTCTACAAAAAATATTTGGAACAGCAACGTCGATATTAATTTTTTTTATGACTGTGAGTAGCCAATACAGCTCAACGTACAATGTTCGACGCGTCCAACAAAATGCTTAAGATCGTTTTTCCCAATATAGGATCAGAATCTTTTATGATTTCTTGCTATTTTCTTTGACATCTCAGAAAAGCTACGCATGATGTTACTAACTCAGAATAAGATTTCTCGTTATTTACATCGTGTAAAAGGCGGGAGAAAATGAATATTATACATTAGTTAATTAATTTAATTAATTAATTAATCACTTAGTTGATTAACTTTTTGCTCTCAGGCCATAACTTACCTACCACTGAGACTAGATGGCCAGTCAAGGTCTCTAAGATGCGGATTATTGTCTAGATTCTTTTAAAAGATAAAACGGTGAAATTGTCTCTTGAGTGTTTATCTCAGGCCATGATTACGTCATGCAAAAATCTCCAAACCTATGCAGTCGTGACGCCACACCAAAAATAGTTCCCCAAAGTTTTTTTAAGTAGAAGCTAGGAGACTTTGTGCTTCGTCAGAGGGTTTGAACATGTCTCTAGCTCTATCGGTGGGTAAATTTTGACCGGACAAAGTCAAAGCCACAAGTGTGGCTTTGCAGTCCTTAAAGGGTTTTGACATTATGTGGTTTTCCAAAGGAAAGCGAAGAAGGATTTTGGCATTTGACCTAACAACCGTTTGAATTTTGGAAATCATGTATAAGCATGGCACGACATTTTTATGAAATGGCACTTCGTATTTAGAAAATAACCAACCGATCTAAACGAGATCATCTCTGCAGCATACGCAGAAACAAAGCTTAAGGTTTGAGGTTATGTTTGCTGCATAGAACTTCCTCAAAATCATGGAAATGAAACGTGTAAAAATTGAGGTTGTTGGGATCAGACCTTGTGATGCTTATTTTAGGCTGGACATATGTTATAGTGTTGTTAAACAACTATATGGCAGAATGATGAACACTCATTTTTTCCTAATAAAACAAGATAATACAGTACATGTTTGCATAATCTTTGAATGTCATTTATTAGCATTGCTAAACGAGCTTAACAAAAGCATTTGTAAACATTTTTATACTAGCAGGCAGTATTTAGCACACTGGAGGAGTTTGGTTGAGACCGATCTAGAACCGCTTTTGTGGTGAAAGATTTGAAGGTATAGTTTTTCAAAGAAAAGTTTGATAAGGAATAATGTTGTGTGGATTATAAATTTGTCGAAAAGACTGTGAGCAGACCAACCAAAAAAACACATGAACCAGTGAGCTCGCAGTGTCACTGCAATTGCCGGCAGCTAAAGTATTTTTTTTCAAAACGAAGTTATCTAATTTATTTTTTTTCAAAATGAATTAGATAACTTTGAAATTCTAAAATTTCTTTTTGAATAGTTTTCCAAGAAAAACACCTACTGAACTGTGATAGTCGTTCACTGATGGAAGCTCTATGTGGCGGCCCCGGTGCAATAAGATAAATTTGGGTCTGTACATCTATTTATCACTAAAACAACAATAATTTTTAAGATCAAGTGCAGTCTGAATAAATTGGTTTTCCAGTGTAAGTACAGCTGATATGGATTACCATTCCCAACATTTCTCCAACCCATTTTACTTCAAACTAGTTTCCACATGCGGAGAACAAAGTTCCAGCAAACAACGACTGTAACAGCACAACTAAATGCATGTTTTAAAAAAATACATGTTCAACTATGCCTTTGTCATGTGCTTAAGTTGCCTAATTCACAAACACTGAGCCCGAGTATTTCTCCTGAACTGAATTTCCTGAACTCAACTGAACTACTTTTAATTACGCAATTTACCAACCTGCTTCGAAATTCACATTAATTTTTGATATTTTGACATTGACTTTTCCTAAAAACTAAAGCTTGCCGTTGTAACCTCTCGAATCCCTTGATAGTTAACGTTCTTCATTTATTGCTTAGCAGAACAGTACAAGAATTACAATATAAAACGAAATGAAACAACTCTCGTTTTTGTACCGTTGAGAAAATTACGCAAATAAATACGATAAGAGAATTTTTTTCAGAAAAGAAAAACTAACAGTGCAAAAGACAAACAGCCACACGTCACTTCAACGAAAGTGAAAGTAGTCGTTCTGACAATAAGCTCGTCAGACGCTGGGGTTCTATTGCTAACATAGTCCACCTTTTTCTCAAGAGACAGGCTTTTTCCCGCTTGATACGTAGCACCGCGCGTAGCCTTGCGCAAACGACGCATAGACGTTGCCAGGGTGGGCCAAAGTTGCAATCATGTTGTGCTTTAAGAGGCGTTTTTCTAAGCAAACTAGTGTTATTCGCTCAAAATCAAACATTTTCCCCCCCACAATTTTTTTGCCCCTTCCCAAATTTTTGGGCTGGCTACGCCAATGAAACCACAGTCATTCTTTTTAAAGCTATGTTCATAATCTGAAAGCGTTTTAAGCATAGTGCATTCAACTAAGTTGCCAAGCTAAAAATAACAAGATTATTTAAATATAACGTATGGGAAAACATGTTTGCATGTTAATGAACTATAGTTTTCAAGCAAAATATTTTATGGGTTCCAGATTTCTTGGGTTAGGTGCCCTCATCCCGTGTTTTCTTTCTTTGCAGTCACACAAAGATAGAAGAGATACAATCGAAATTAGAATGTTATTTTGTAAGAAGACGTTACCCAACAACATGCAAAATCTGCCAGCGATATGAGTCTGAATTAATTCTTTAACAAAGTTTGTTATATTAGGGCTGAGAAAGTGGCCGTTGTAGAAAACAGATTTTATTTCTTCTTTTACAGAAAAACGTTTTAAACTATTCTGATAGTTGTTTGCTCAGGTATATTTTGCCCAGCTGGGGCAATCGCACCAACATCGCAACGTAAGTATACTTGTAGCAGATAGGCATCAGAACCGCCTTTTAAAACGGGGTAAACTGCTCGCGCCAACTGCTGTCTCGTCTGCATATACGCTCGCCACAACTGCCAACGGTGGTCAAGATTATTTTAACAACGTACTGACTCAGGAGAATCGCGAAAGCAGTAAAGGGAGAAGCGTAGCTCCTCGGGTGCGCAGCGAATCTGCAACACACAGGCACGCCGGTCAAACCACAGAGCCGCCAACTACGATTGAGCCCACCAACGTTGGTTACTGTCCAAGCAAGTAAGTACGACAGTCTACTCACAACTGACTGGGCATTTTAAGAAACAATGAAAGTCACAGCAGTCGAATCACCAAAAACTATTTCTCAAGAACACTTGATAACAGAACTCCATATAGTCCGCTGCATTTGTCTCAGCACATTTACTTACACCCGTTTGCAAGCTTACAGCTCTTATTGTTTAAAAATAAAGAGCTCAGTTAGATATAAATCTTAGTAGCCAAGCAGCATCCTGCTTGAAGGTCTACGCCGCTGAAAAGCCACACGCGGCCTCAAGATATTCCTCTGCATAGACCACATCACGTAGTTCAAGCGTCTGTTGCGGAACAATACGATTATGGCACGCCAGTGGATCATTCCTAGGATCATGGCGGAGGGTAGAGAACAGAAACTTGTGCACTCCTAAAATTGACATGCTCACATGCAATTTTCAAATTCACACAAAAAATTTTCAGTGAGCTGCGAACACAATTTTTATCAATGAAACTGCGAAAACGTATGTACGAAACAAAGGTGTTAGACGAGCAGCAGCGCGTGTAGTGTACCGCCGTTCGGAGAGTCGACGTTTCGTCTGTCGTATCTTACCATACACTCGGTCGTCGCTCGTACTCGCACGTCCATAACGATCGTAGAAGTCGTAAATCGACGCTCCAAATCACGTATCTAGCGTCCACCATTCGCAGATTCGTTCTCATCGAATGGTTGGATTAAAGCACAGTTTGTGGATAGGCCGCTTGATCTCGCGACCCTTGACTCGGACCAACACCGACCGCACGACGCCGTGTTCGTCTGGGACGCCCCGAGGACTCTGCCCAAGGGCTACTGGGAGCGCGGAAAACTGTTATTCACGACAAGAACGATGTCACCGGTCGCGAAGTTCCTCTGGAGTCGATGCCACTTCTACCGTTGCGGGATGGTACGCAAGGGGTACGCGACGTTTCGGTCTGGCCAATTCGTTCTGAGCCGTTTCGATCTGGCCGTTTCAGTCTGGCCGATTCAGTCTGAGCCGTTTCGGTCTGGGCCGTTTCGGTCTGGGCCGTTTTGGTCTGGGGACATTTCGGTCTGGGCCGTTTCGGTCCGGGGACATTTCGGTTAGAGTATGAAATCTTGCAGAAATCTTACATGTTCACATTTTAATGCAAAAAGCTTAAATCAACGAGAAGTTTTACTTAAAAAACTACAAACATGACCCAAGATCCAATTGGATCTGAAGTTTCCCCAGTCTTTCTAAAAAAATCCCCAAAAAGTTAATCAGCATCAACATACGATTTTCATTATCATCAGCAAGCAAATTAAATCATTATCGACATTTTGCAATTAAATATAAATTCTTCAAAGTCATAATTACAATTCAGATTTAATCACAATCATGACTCCTCAAAGGGAGTTGGTATAACACCTGTTAGAGTGACATTTCGCCTGCATATAATTATTTAAATAAACGAATGTAATAAGTTGTTTATGTATAGAAATGTCGTGACCGAAATGTCCCCAGACGGAAACNGCCAGACAGAAATGTCCCGTGACCAAAACGGTCCAAACCGAAACGGATCAGACCGAAACGGCCAGACCGAAAAGTCCTGTTCCGGCACATACATAGTTGTATCGTCGACACAACAGCAGGTTCCTAAGCGCCACCAAAATCACGCGCGCCTTGACGCAAACTAAACGCCGCACAGCTAGGAAAGGAAAAACAGGTGAACTCTCAACCTATAAGGCGTAGCTTTTTGAGTGAGGTCGCCATTCGGCCACCACAAAAAGCGTAAACAATCGCGGTCACGAGGGCAAACTCGGATCTGATAAAAAAACATCGCTTCCACATCTGCGACTAACGCTATTGACTTCTTGCGAACTCTCAGCAGTACTCCACCTAGGCCAGTGCTTGTCAACAGGGTGTATCGTACACCCCAGGGTGTACCAGAATTTTCTAGGAGTGTGCCACTGTGATGGGGTGTACAGGGGTGTACCAGGTGTGTGCTCTTGAAGAACAATAGCGTTGTCTCACATTTAATGTTCTTAGCTCTAGCTCAGTTTGTTAACTTTTCACAGTTTTTGAAACCGTATCTATCGAAGCGTGTGAATTCATGAATTGTACCTCTTTTCCCTCCAGTTTGTTTGTAATGTTGGCCAGGTGACCATAGCATGATGACGTGTCCTTCTTTTTACGTTCAACGCAGCAGTTGGGGGTCCACAGGTAGGAATGGTAGGGAAGCATTGCTCTAGCTTGACTTTTTTGTAAGCGATAACGTAACAATCATGCTTTCGTGGCAATGATTATTATTGTTTTCAAGCAGTTAGTTGGAGCTAAGCGAGAACTATGTAGCACCGAGAGCAAGTGAATGATCTGTACGTTAATTATAACTTTGCAACTTATCAGCTCAGATTTTGAGCTATTATCATCCAATACTTTTGAAAGTTATTGCATTCAGTTGTTTACCCTCAAAGAAAATGGACAGACGCAATTTTTTAAGAACGCCTTAGTAGCGAGAGATAGTTATGAAAAAGAGCATAGCAACGGTCAATGCAAAGATTTCAGTGAATCAGGGGAGAGTAAGGATGTCAACAAATCGCATGCTGAATGCAACGCAACCCACTTTTCCGGGAGTAACGTCGTGAATCAGCAGCATAGGCTACTGTTGTGAAGGAAGCTATTCAGACTTAAAAAGTTGACATAGCAAAGAAACACAAATGGCGTGATGACTACATCGCGTGTGGATTTTATCGCACAAAAGAAAAAATTTTGAACCCATATCCTTCAGCGAATTACCTGTTTTGTACGACCATATTTGATAATAGTAATTTGGTTCCAGGACATCTCACAATCATTGGAAATCACAGCATCATACCCATCAAAATCAGTCGTGGCATATTACATGCCGCCGAGGGCAGTGCAAAAGACATTATTTGAGGCATCTCTTGAA
>JGI24021J15306_10001677_pt1 | contig 22327 bp, 11 predicted proteins | sample Ectturendosymbi1_FD_15306 | JGI IMG/M metagenome (IMG submission 15306) | reverse complement strand
AATGTTGGTGAAAAACTAAGAAATAAACATCAATATTCTGATCGCTAAGGGGGGTGCTTGAGCCCCTTCAGCACCCCCCCTGGCTGCGCCTTTGGTTACAAGCAGGGTTTTTTTAAAGGTTTGACCTTGGTGACCGTAAAGACATTTTGAGAGACAGCAGCTATTACATCTGAACTGATATAGTCATAAAGCAAAGCTTTATTGTATTTTGATTGTGGTTGTGCAGTGAGGTTCTACTATATTTTGAGAGACCGTTGAAAAAATTTGAGAGACCATTTCAGTTCCTCAAAACGTCTTAAAAACACTGATTGAAGGCATTTGTTTTTTTATTTCGCGGTCTGCAGTTATTCTGCGAAAGTTCGTCCAAACGGAAGTAGCCTACTGGCGTCTGGTCGTAAAAGTAAACTTATACCTCTGTGCGAAATTCGCTGGGTAGAAAGATTCTGTTGTCAATTTTGCTTCGGTAAGTTCAGCCCCACTGTAGCAACATCCTGACTGCGATACTGAAGTCAACAGTAATTTCTATTTGGACAACGTCGCTTTCATTTTTTATGTATTTACGTGCTTGTCTCAGACGCAAGATCCTTATCATGTTAGTCAGAAGAACGCAAGTGTACAGGAATGCTTATACGCAACGCTTCGCACGGTAGGAGTCAGTTAGTACGCACAGTCAATACTGAAGAGTAACGAACAACGAACACTGAAAGGCACCAGTATCCACTGCGTTCGGTCATTGTAATACAGCTTTGAGATACTGACGTGAAGAACAACAAACATTTTAAGAGTTATTAACTTCTTGAACTGGTTTCTGTTTATCTGCAGTGTAATGCAGAGCATGTTCAAATTGATTTGTAAAAACGGTTAATTATGTTGTCTTTGTACTACGCATTAGTGAATTAGAATTTCGTTTGTTTTCAGCTGTTTGAAACCTTTTCAAATTGTCTGAAAGTCACGTTACATACACACCGGCGTAAATAACAATTAAAGAATTATTTGACCTTGAATGACAGCATGTCAGAAAATTGTAAAAACGTGTTTAAATGTTAAAAGGACCATCTAACAAGCGTGAAAAACGGTCTTGGCTGCATTGACGTTTTGTAAACACCTAAACGGTACAGGTGGAAAATCTATGAAAATGCATGCTCGTGCTGTTTGTTGTTCATTTATTTTCTGTTTCTCTTGGGAACAAATTAATGGGCATCTTTTGTATATTTAATACTTGCAAAGGATTTAAAAGTGGAACGTGCGTCTTTTTTAAACCAGTTGCAAAAATAATTTTTACATTTGCGGCTTTTCCGCAGCACCAGAACGCCTCTCCAAACTCAAAGCAGAATTGCATGAAATCAATAAACACTACTTACTCTACATTTGACGTGATCACGATGATCAGTTTTCAAACAGTACGTTTCAAGACTTAGACCGGACAGTGATTTACGTGAAAGTAAATTCAAAATCCCCAACTTGTCAAAAACTATGTGTGCAAGGACTGACCTCACTTTCAACAGAGCGCTTGCATTTTGCCAGCAAAGCTACATGCGCAACCGCACAGTCGTGACCGTGTTCCGTTCCACTGCACAGGCAGCTTTAGTACTTCGCAAGTCGTTTGCTACTTGTGCATGTATAATAGTTATTTCTATTACATTTATTCTTGTAGCAGCAATGTGTGTTTCAGCCTACGCTTTACAATAAGATAAATGCTTTTTCTTGTAAAACGTATTTAGTTTTGCTGTACGAGAAGTGGGCGTGTCAAGACGAACATCGCAAGTTCAAATTGAATAGATGCTCGAAAGTCCATTACGTCTTGTACTCGTGAGTGATAGGCATGGTGTTTCGAGATTGTAACACGTTCGCGTGACAACTTTATCAATGGGGTCAGCCAGTGAATAGAAACCGAGCCAAGTGTAGCAATTGAATGATGGATAATTCAAGCTCGCTGGAACCCGATGCGACAAAGAAAGTTGGAGACCGTACAAAAGCCGACTCTGACTCAGGCACAGTAATTGATAACGACCACGAGCAAGTGACGGACTTTGAAAATCTGCAGGAAGGGAAGGTAAGGAAGGACGGCGGGAAAAGTCAGGTAAAACTCAGTGGACGTCAGCTAACACTTTACATCATAAAGCGACTATTTGCAGTTGGCGTCTTTTTAGCATTGATTGTGAAAGCAACTTTTGTAAACCAACGGTCTTCAAAAAACCTTACAAAAGTTTGCAAAAATGCTTGCAACGTGTGCGTCCATTTCACGGCAACAGAAAAAAGTGCTTCAAGCCAGGCGACCATGACCTAGTGTTCAATTTATGCAAAGGCGTATTACGGCTGAGCTGCGTTCTTATATTTGTATGAACATGAGTAAAACTCACAAGCTCTTTATCATGAGATGACGGCTTCTGGAATGGCCCATAGTCCGCTCAGTGCCCATAGAAACAGAAGTTACCTTTATTTCATCATAGCGCCAGAAAATCTTGTGGAAGTTTAGCAAATCAACGTTTTAGCAAGTATGCACACTACAGCAGCATTATTGCGTAAGGTCGTGCTAATCAGACTGAAAAATCGCTTTCAGAGCGCAACACTTACCATCTATTGATATGCCCTATCCCCTATGCACTGGGCCATCGAGTAACCGATAATTTTATTTTATTTTCTAGTAAAAACAACGAATGTAAGCTAAATTAAATTTGTTTTTTATCGTAAAAACCTTTGGTAGCCTGGCTTGGTTGAGACGTTTTGGTGGGTCGTTTTCATTTACTTGCCATTGCTAACACTTCATTTACGCGAAGTTAGGGGCAAGTTTTTGACAAACGTCTGTCAAACTGTCTGCATGTGTTGAAATTAACGAACTTGCATGCAGCCAGGTAGCAACTTTTTACTATCTTATTCCTCTCATGAAAACGACAGAATTTTAGACACATTCTTTAAAACTTTTGAACTGTAAAATGCAGCATGTTAAACTATAGGACGTGTATTAGGCCAGGAGCTGGTTATTTTCATGGAGAACAAATTGACTGCTTTCAACTGATTCTCTGACATGTTCCCATTTTCAAACTAAGGTTATGCTTACAGAGCAAACGTATGACACCACACAAAGAGATTTTGGCAACTATTTCACAGCTATTGAATACATTCAGGACAGAGATGTTTATTACAAACACACCATCGTCTGAAGGCTGATTGTGTGGTTTGTGCCTTGAATGAGTGAAACGTTACAAGAGATCCAGCAGCGGTAGTCGTTGACGAAACGAACAGACTATCGGTTTGTAGCAACTACAAGAAACTCTGACGTATCTTCTTTGAAGCAAGGCATCAAACGTCGTTAATCCAGAACCATTTGGCGGTAATCATTCTCCCAGGGTTTCAGCCGGAGGTAAATTTCAGGCTAAAGCTGCTTATAAGTCTCTGAAGCCACATTCCATTTTACCTTTGTGTCTGAATTTTTTACTAGGATGTATTTTTAGAAGTTTTACTTTTTCACTGTGATGGGTGTCCACTATTGAAATACTTGAGATGGAAGAGCGTTTTACAACCGAAGAGAATTAAATACCGCCGCTAAATCAACAAGCTTTTCATCGAAGCACGCGCGGAAACCTGCAATTGTGGAGCACTTGTCTAATTCAGCACGAATGCTTTCATTGCCACGATTTGACCTGCTTTGTATAGAATTTCAAGAGCAAAGGGTGAAATAGGGCCTAAGTTCTTGACAGCGAAACATCATACACAAACTCCATTTTGACAATATAGGGTGAAAAACAGCAAACGCGAGGACTTCCAGCAGCCGCTTCAAAAAGTTACGGCACTGACTCAGCTTGCTTTGTAAAAGCACCTAGAGTTTGGACAAAAGCTACCGCCTAGAATCCTCAGCATGTAAGGTTGTTTCAGTTTTTGTCTTTTGCTTTATAAACAAAATAGCAGCAAATTGAGCGTCACCACAAACCCATGCAAGAAAATTGCAGGTAAGATTATTAATGAGATGGGTATTTCCAGCTCTCAGTATACTGCCGTTTGGGGCAAGCAAGGGCAGCCAACGCACCAGATAGAAATGGTCCTGAGCAGGGTGAAGATACTAATCTCTTTCACAAACAACACGTTATTCTTGCTATGAAGTTTTAGATTACGCCTTTTTATTAAATAGAGCAGCAATTTCTCCTTGATCCTTCGCTTCAATAGTTTTATATCGGTATTCTACAGGACATTATTTCCTTCTAACGTTTTAAATGTCTAAAAAACTCTAATAACTAACGTGAGAAAAACAAAGGTTTCAAATGCTCTTAGTTGTCTCTAACATTGCCAGAGTGGAGCAGATTAATCTCATAGCTAATCTAGCTGCAAAATGCTTAAACAAATCAACTTTGCGCTTTAATACTGTATATCATCAACAGCAGCACATACCTCAAATACGCAACTCGTAGTAGTTTCAAATTGGACTGCACGTTTAAGTTCACCAAAAGTGCTAGGTCAATAAAATAGTTTCTGTTAATTTTTCTTAGTTATGAATGAAATGTAACTGCGTTTTCCGTTTTCCCACCACGTCCATCTCACCATATGCACAGTGGTGTGTTAAAGTGGAGGCGAGAGAAGCACTTACCTCGGGCCCCTCCATTTTAGGCCCCTCTTCGAGGTGTTCGGCACGCAAATTTTCCTCATTTTTGGTAAAAAACGTATTATCCACTCTCATAATAAAATCCGAAGCAGATCATAAGTAAGTAAGCTACTATGCTTTCAAAAGGCCCCCCAGCAGCAACTGCAATGTGCAAGCACTCTGCTGTGAAAGTGTAGGCTACTCAGAGGTAACTGCAATGCGTAGGATAAGCACTCTGCTTTCAAAGTGTCTCCAACAGCAACTGTAATGTATAAGTACTCTGCTTTCAAAAGTACCCCCAACAGCAACTGCAATATGGAAGTACAGTGCTTTCAAAGGGTTCCCAGTAGCAGCTATAATGTGTAAGTACTATGCTTTCAAAGGGGCCAACAGCAACTGTAAAACTAGGTAAGTGGGGGATGATGCCAGCTTTCTATTGCTTAACTTTTAAGTGTTGCTAGCTTTGTCTTCCCAACTTTCAGTGTTTTTAAAGTTGTGTATCATGAATACCCCTTTGCAGACACTGAGTTTTCTAGAAAACTTTGGGGGATACAAACTTTGTGATATGCATGTTATTGTGCATATCAGTCACACAAATATCATATTACGACGTCGTAACCACGTTCACACTCAACTGCAGTACGACCTTCTTGCAAAGTTTGCAAAATTGAAGGCAAATTATTGAAATGATATATTTTGGGGACCATGGCCCATGTGCCCTCTGGCTACGCCCATGGTCATAATGTCCAATTTTCTTATTTATTCTCTGGTTTTATTCTGCGTGTTTTCAACAGTAATGTAACCACGGAATTTGTACAACTACATTATTTTGTATCACAAAATATTGGGAGACAAAATATATTGTGTCCCTTCTTGTCCAAAAGTCAAAAGTGGAGGGGACATGTCCGCACTGAAACTCGGCCCCTTACCTTTTGCATTTTCTTCTATGTCAGCCATGCCGTAGTTTCAGGAGCGTATCCATGGGTAGCCAGCATATCCCTTTCCTAAGCTTGATCAAAAGGTCTTTTCACGGTTGGCTGAGTATGATGATGTCATTGAGGGCCTTCTTATCAGCCTTGCTTCGGGCTCCCTAACCTAAGTTCACCACTGCATATGCATTGCTTGATAAATCGTTTCTTGCCATAGAAACGGTTACTTCTAGCTCATCTCCTCAGCTTTCATGCAGCGCTTGATTCTCTTCCTTTCCCATGAACATTCTCAATATTTTCATACCCACTACAAAATCTGGGTGAAAAAGAAGTGGGCAGGTTGAACGAATTCCTTTGAAGGGTGTAATGTACAGTATTTAAACTGACCTGCTGATTTTCATCAGCAACAACGTCTCCCCTTACAATCTGAAGCAGAATTAAAAATACATAGTTTACGCTGCAGTTGGTTTGAACTTGGTTTCACTGGATTATACCTAGCAGGGCTGCGGAGTCGGAGTCATAGGAGTCTGAGGTTTTTGGGTGGAGTCGGATTCCTAACAACAGTGGGAGTCGGAGTCGGATCTTTTGTCCGACCCCGAATGTCCAATTGGATCATTTTTTACATCACACTCCTAAATTAGGAATTCCTGTTGAAATAGTCAGGCTTGTCCATAGGAATGTCATTTCTATGGGAATCCCATGGGAAACATCCCATGGGATGGGACAGCACACATTTGTATTTCCCATGAGAATTTGATGATGTACTGAATGAGCAGAGTGACTCAGAAATAGAATGACAGCGTCAGAATGATACTGAATTGTCATACTTAGACTATACTTCTGAATTTTAAAGTCAATAAATTTTGTCGTTCTGCATGTCTCTTTGTACATGTAGTCCTATTTAGTAGATACTTAACCTAGACTTTCATAAATTTAATAAAATTAATTGAATTGTATTCCATATTAATGCTATAATGGGAATCTCGTGGGATTGGATGGGACAGGCATAAATTGCTATGTGATGAGATGGGACTGACAAATATGTCCCATGGACAAGCCTGGAATTGGTACCATTCCTTTCTTTTGAAACTTTTGTTGAAACAGAAATTTCTTGCTGTGCACCACGATTTCCATTGATTTTAACAGCGAAATTTCATTCCCTTTATGTTAAGGAGTCGGCGTCGGGAGTCGGAAATTTTGGAAAGTCGGAGTCGGGAGTCGGATTCGGAAATTTTGGAAAGGTCAGATTTGGAGTCGGAGTCGGATATTTTTCCTCCGACTCCGCAACCCGGATGCCTAGGTCTCCAGTTCAACATGAAGTATTAACATAAATATAAATAATTAACCTGTACTTGGCACTGTACTGACTGCCAAAGAAATCCTAAACTGCTTCGCTTCTGATAAGCAGTGTGAACAATAAAAATTCCCAGCTTGCCATGTCACACTCGTACCAGGTGCACGATGCGATTTACTTGAAAAAACAGCGCGGAAGCTTTGATGTAATCCAGCAGCCTACCCAAGGTAAAACGGCTGATTTTGCAAATAAATTTGTTTGATTCCATGCTTGATCTAACAAAACTTACGCTTCACAAAGGGAAAGATGCTAAAAATATTGTTTTTCAATTAAATTTTGGAATTTCCAGCAAATACGCAATTGGAAAAGTATACAACAATGTACAAATGTAAAGATGTGTTTTTGCAAGCATTTTGGTGCTGTATAATTGTACAGCAAATGCCGCGGCTTAAACATTTTTACTTTAGCAAAACACAAGGCATGACTTTTCCGTAGATCTTCTGCGTCACCGTAGTTGCGTGAACGAATACGCGACTGAAAAACGTACTGGAACTCGTTGTTGCGCTACACGGGTGTTGAACAAACATTTGAAGAAACAAACACCATCAGCCACGAATGAAAGCTTTCAAGTGTTTACAGTTCGCCTTGCCCAAGCACTACAGGTTTAAAAATGAGGTTCGCCAACCACTGCGCTATTTGAGAAGTGTATTTACAGCCACGGGCCTCTGACAGGGCTCTCGCACTTTATCACTGCGTATTGTCCTGCATGCAAAATTTTGAGAACACCTGTATCACGCTGCTTTCCATCTTTTATCGGAATGGTTAGGCTGAATAGAGAAACATGTAAATTAACGAAGTGCAAGAGATGTTATACAATTAGCATTGACTGGCAGTTAATGACAATGGCACGATTTATATGAGAAGTATCTGGCACGACAAGATCCTCATTTTGACAGCTTTCGAACCTTTTGATACTAATCAGACATGTACAGCGTTTAGCCTGGTCTCAAATCATGCAAACGTAACTCCATGGTATTTGAGTAACTTCGCTCCACAAGTGAAAGAAGCAAGGAATCAATCACAAATATTTAATAGGAAATCAATCACAAATTTTTAATAGGAAACAAATTCTATTTGAATAAGATAATAGGACTGACGATGTGTAGTGTTACGTGAAATCGATTTCCTATTAAAAATTTGTGATTGATTCCTTGCTTCTTTCACTTGTGGAGTGAAGTTTCTTGAATACAGATATGCGCAAGTTTGAATCATCGCAAAAAGATGAAAGCAGAGTCCAGTTGGCTGATTCCTCTCTAAAGCCTGTAGAAAACCTAAAGCTTTTATTTGTCCATGGTATTTGATGACACGCATATTAAAATACGAAACCTAAATTTTTCTTTAGTTTTTTGCTGCTGTTGCATATAAGTGCGCTTGTGGGAAACCTTCGGCTTGGCCCAAAGTTATGACACGTGCGTTTACAAATAAATTGATAAACATTAATCTTTTTAGAGCAAATAACAAACGTTCTTGGGGGAAAGAACGGACTTTCTTTAAAAAAATCATTTTTTAACTTTTCAAAAGTGCAAAACGTGTGCTCCAGAATGGTTTTGAAGCGTTCATGAATTGAAACATCCTACCCCAGGACCGCAAAGTCACTTTGCTCAGGACGTTTTCAGTCATACCTTGTCAACCGATAGAGCTAGAGAGCTAATAGAACCCTCTAAAGATGCAGGTCTTCTGGTTTCGAATTTAAAAAATCCGGACTCTTTTGGGTTTGAACGTCTTTGGGGAAGTGTGATGTCACGGGGTGGTCATCACAACGTCATCAGGGCCTGAGAAAAAATTTCAAGTGGCAGTTGACTTATTTTTTTCTGTTAAATTAACTAGGCGAAAATCCGTATCTTTATTAGAGCCCTTGATTGGCCATTTAGCGTTAGTGGATGGCAAGTTGTGGCCAAAAAACGATATTGTTGTAAAATTATTCCTCCATGTTCATTATATGGCATTCTGCTGTGCCAACTAACAATCTAAAGCTAAGACCGAGATCTACATAGAGCAGTTCTTTTGGCAAAAATTTCTTACTCCTTTTCAAAACTTGTCGCTTTCAGCTTTGGACTCACGCTGAAGATTTAATAGGGTACTGCCAGAACTACTTCAACCTAAAGTAAATAGGTGAACTTGAAAAAGTCGAGGCGAAATATGCATTGATATGAAGTTTTATTGTACTTGCTTTTTACTTCCTGTGTAGTGTCACGAGTGATCTGGCGACGCCCACCTCGGCTTTCTCTACGCCAGGGGCCGACCGGTTATTTTGTGAAGAATTCTACATTGGAGGCGCGTCAATGACAATACCGCGCTTAAAGTTTTTCTTGCCCCCACCGATTAACGCCATGCACCGGGACTGACAGACCGCATATACCTATCGCCAAGTCTTCAGCAATATTGAACCCTGCCTGCTAGCTTCACAAGGGCGTAAAAACTTCGTAGTTGAAGCGACATGTCGTTTGCAGTATTTTGGACAAAAGCAGCGTTACCGGAATTGTCTTTAAGGTTCAAGCTCACCTAACGGCTTGTAACGTAGTAGTAATGTAGTATTCGCAGCATGCTTACAGTTTTTGAGCTTAAAAGTTTTGAATATAGAGTAAAAATACTCCAAGCAGATTCACAAGTATTAATCGTGTTTTCAGGAGCGCACAGAACACTGTTTTGAATACCATCAATTTGACGAATTCCAGAGCGTCCAAACAAGAAGCATCTTTGATTTCCACAGACGAAACGTAGAATCTGCAGGAAACCAAAGGTTAGCTAAATATTGTTTTTCAAAATAATAATTTTNCGTAAATAGACTNGGCTCAGAAAGTAAATTTCATATTCAATTTAGCGAGAAGCGTTTACGATGAAGCTACGAAAACAATCAACGTGATTGAATGATCAAGCAGGCTTTAATGAGTACAAAAACATTAACACTTAAAAGAGTCTATTAGTAGAAATTAAACAAAACAGCTTATGTGACAATCTATTCCAACCTTCAGGTCATGCTTAGTCTTAATGATAATGATTTATCATTAAATCTCAGCCAGTTAAATTTGCATGGGATTTTTAGTCACTTTGAATGCTGCGCAAATTACCGAACGAATACAAAATTTGCTTGTATATACTTATTGTAATGAGTCAATTACATTAAATATTTAGTTTCAGAGAAATTTCCCGACGTTCAGAAATGTTATAAAGCTTGTATTGCGATGTGGTAAGACAGACATAAAACCTCAACTGAAAGCTTAACATGGAGTAATTGAAAAATACTTTGACAGCTGATCAAAATTGACCATACGCATTGGCAGGCATTGCACACTCCCGGAAAGCGACCGTTTTTATAAAGTTATTGATGAACTGTTTCAAGTCGAGTAGTTCGTAAAGAAGTACAGTAGTTTTCTTGAGTTGGTTTTAGGTTCAAGCCAGTGGGTATCCAGACTTACGGGTCGACACATGGGCCTGCAAAAAAGAGGCGCCATAATTCATTATCAAGATTTTGAAAAATCTCAAACACTGCCCTTATTCGCGCCTGGCATACTGTGAAAACCCAAAAATGGAGCGAGATTTCAAAGCACTTCATTACAAGGCGCGCAGTGGTCATCTTGGGAAGGCAATTATCCCTGACCCTGGATGCACCACTGCTTGTGACAAAGCTTAAGACTGCCCAGATTGCTTTAAATGCATGCGGGTCTTGTCAAACTTTTCAACTAGAACCAACTATTAACATGCAACAAACACCCACATTTATCTATTTTACTGTTTGCAAATGTCGATTTATTTAAATTTTCTGCTTATCCATTTGGCACATAGAGATGATTTAACGTTGTAAATTATCTGATATAATTCTTTTTCCAGGCCAACTACTGTGTCGAAAGCGGAAGGCACCCTTCCGCAAGTGATCATTTCGCAAGATCACTCCCCTCCAACGAACGTGCTTGCACATCGCGGATATCATTTCCTACCTCATTTATTGCACACAGTAAGCTCACCATTTGCAGAAGAGTTTGTAGCTTTTGTGATGTTTGTATCGATATAAAGCTCGTGTGTAAAAAAACACAGAATTTACAATTCATTGTGAACGTTCCAAGATATATATACACCAAGATATGTATATTGCAATTACAGACATTCGAAAACCCCTGCGTGTTAAGGTTTACACAGCAAAAGCGTCACGTTAAATTTTTAATCAGAACTGTATGTTTTTCAGACTTGAAAGCTTAATTTTCTTTACGTAGAAAAAAATAACGTTTTTTGCGAGCTGAAATGTTCAAATGCTAAATTGCAACTGTTGCGTCACTTTTCTGCAGGAATGTTTATAGTTGCTCTCGAAAAAACAAATCTATGAGAAGCTTTGTATCGATAACTTACTGAAGCATCAACATCTAGCATGAAATCTTTTTGTGTGAAACTCAAAACCGCACCTCTGCTTTAATGTTTACTTAAAACTTAAGTATTTCAAGCACTATACGCGAACCAAGAGAGCTATTGATAAAAGGTTTATTTGTAAAAATATCTCTGCACTTAATGTGGACTCAGTGTTGAGTGCAGTTAATCATTTTTTGTCGCTCCCTCTTGAAATCACTTTTAGCTCGGAGTCCAGTTCACGAACTGATGATCAGGTGTGCAGAACATTTCCGGAAAAAATAAACGCAGTGACAGAAGCAGCAAACAAACAATACCTCATGCTGTTCCAGGTAGGAAAAATGATTTCACGTGCAACTGCAAATTTATTTAGGAGCAGGTAGTGCAAGTTTCGCTAGAAACACAAAGGTCGCCTTGATTCGTAAACGCGAACGACCAATTTGCTTGTTTTTTCAGGAAGATTTAGTGAGCTATGGAAAACCTCTTGGACAAAATATCTTGTTGTCTGGGAGAATTTAGGCAAAACTCAGAAAATAGCGGATAGGCAGTCTTGCCTCATGTATGGTAGTCGATAGTTTTGAGGTCGTGCAATATTGTTTAGTTTATGAGTTACTTAAGCCTCTTATGAAGGATGTGAGCACAGGTTTTGAGGTTCATTTAAAGAGCGCTCTCTCTCCTTTTTATTAGCTACTCAAGCTGACTTAAGTTTTTGTAGTTATCAGCAAATCAATTGGCCANATTCAGTTTACAAGTATTTCAAAANGATCGTCTTGGCTGCTAGCCACTATAATCAGAGGCCTGTATAACTGACTCAAAATTCATTTTCAAGTTTGTCGTGGTGGTGCTTGATTGAAAAACATGCGAATAAAGAGTTTCAGAAACCTCAGTGCATGGCTAGTAATGATTACATAAAGAGGACTACTTGGTTCGCACTCGAACCGTGTTGATGAATCCTTCATCTCCATTTGAGTTTGAACTTGTCAACCACAGTAGCAACAAATTGGGTGGGGCTCTGGTCGGGGTTGGGATTTCAATTTCGCACCAGTAGGGGATAATGCATCATATTCCACCACAGTTCAGTTTCACACTGCAGTATGATGAATGCCCAATGCCTAGGATTATTACGGCAAAAACCTTATGAATATTGTAACATCATGTTGCTGGGCAATGAGCTTTTTCTAAAAGACACTCCTGGCACAATAACAAAATTTTAAGTAGGTCAGAAATTCGACGATTTTTACTGAGAAGGAACAGCACCTGACTTTCACCAATGCTGTTTTATGCTTCTACTGCCGTTTTCAAGATCGCAAATAGAACAAAAACAAGGAAAAGCATGTGGGAAATTTCAAATTTAAACACGCTTCATTACATATTACAACATTCATTTCTTTAGCATTAAAATGAAGAACCGCAAATAACCTGTTCCTCGTACTGTTTAAACTTTAAATAGTGAATGAAGTTCGGTCTTAATACAATTAGTTATTGTTTTAAACTTTAGATATTTGATTCAAAGAAGTTTATCTGCCAATGCACCGATGCAGACCAAACTATGAATCACTCAGTTACTGATAATATGAAAAAAAGTTCTATGAATTTTCATTCGTGGTATTGAATTGTCGTTTCGTTGTGGTAAATACCTTTCCAACGAACCTTTGTCCTTCGATAGTCNATTTTAGGCAAACATGGATTCCTTTTTGCGATGAGTGACGCATCTATGAACACAATTTTACNATGACATGAATCTTCCTACAAAAATTTTACTGAAGACTCCAAGTTTCAAATCAAAACAATTTTATTNGGTAAAAGATTCTGTTCAAATAACATTCAAGTTTCAAGCCTATGTTAGTGCATAATCCAACCACGTCATAAAACAAATCGGGTATAAACAATTACTGTTCATTTGGTTCGTGAAAGCTACTGTACAACACAAATTAAAACTGATACTGTCTTCGTCCTCTGATGTAATGGCTGTCTACGCACATTTGTCAAATTCATGTATGGTGAACATTACGAGCGGTCAAAGTTGCTAATCAGTGATGAGATTGAATTTATAGTTCTGATGAACAAACCCCCCAAAAGATTTCCGTTCCGTTCGAATTTCCGTTCGAAGGCATCATAATTATTCAGCAAATGTTGCTTTTGATACGTATAACTCAAGTAAAAATCAAACATAATCTGTACGCTCTTCAAAAACTTCAAGTTTAGTGGCAGTAGTTAGTGTTGTCCATCAGAACGCTCGCAACAAGCTATTTGTTCTTGATTAAAATCAGTATATCTTTGTTTCTATTTCGAAGAGGAGTTCAAGTATGGATAAAGACATTTATGCATATTAACACTTTGAAATTTCTCGGGTAATTTGCAAAAATCCGTTCGTATATTGCTATTTACAATGTATACAAAGCTATCAAGAGAATATTTTATTTGAGGACATAAAAATAAAAATTCGGATATTCATAAAAGTTATTAGGCAAAATAGCAAAGAGAAAACAGTTTTTTAAGATTCTGTTCCAGTTTAATGGTCCAGGAAGTCTTGATTTTATCAAATACTTGTTTAGTGTNCGCGAGACAAGAACTCAATGTATTATTAGGTAAGAATTGAGCAATACAAAAAGTTTAAATTAGCAAAATTAAGAAGACGTTNAGGAGTTTCAGATAAAATAGATGTATTATTCCGGACTTTGAATGGAGGTCTGTTGGACTTGCATTTTGCAGCAGAAAGGGCCAGACAGTGGAGCTTTGAAGTAAACGACTGGTAGGAACCAGCTGAAATTTTTCATTGTCGGTTGTTTAGGCCTGCATATTTGCAAGTGCAACTGAAACTTTATGAAAAGCATGCAGAAATATGTTTTTTCTTTCAGGTCTTGTCTGATACGTCAGCCTCTGAAGACAGTGACCATAATCTTGAACTGAGACCATCGATAGCAAAGGCTAAATCCGAACCTTCGTCACCACTCGCCAAGAAAAAAACTTCGACAAAGAAAACAAAGCTGTTCGATTATAAAGACCTTGCCTGTTTGGAAAAAAGCAAACGTGTTAGAAGACGCAAGCGAAGTGAAGTTGATATCGAAGTTGGACTCCGTCTTTCTCGATTCGTATCACGACCATACGAGGGCGCTATCGACAAGTATTCCAACCGGAAGCAAACGAAAACATCTCTGCACCCTTACGCCCCAAATCGGGGTATCTGGAGCGAGCCGTCACTGAGCCGTTCGCCTTTGACTTCTTCCAATGAATCGTCGCCGGTAGGTTCGTTCGACACAAGAAATTTTCCAAGTGCATACGAACGTTCGAGACAAACCGATTTCACCGGCGAAAGCGTTGCTTCCCACTTGCGAGGAAGACGTGGTGCTCGAAGGCGCAGCGTTTCAGCCTCACCACCGCGATCGAACCTCCTTTTTGACAGCGCCTTACACCGCCAGGTTGGAGCTTCTCACCACACGCCACCCGGAGTGCCGCCATCACAGCTACGAGGCCCTTCTTCATCGCCTATCATTTCCCGGTATCGCAGAAGCACGTTTAAAACCATCCTGTCTTCGCCGGACTGCGAAAAAATCGTTCACGAAGGTAATATTTCCAGATTTCGCTCTCTTTTAGAGCTGTATCTAGTTATCACTTCGTTTCCTCGATGTAATATTTGCACTTGATGAGCAGTGACATCATCTTGCTCTGACTGCGTGACAAGAAGAATGACAGCTTTAATTTCCTTTAAACTTCTTGATGCTAGTCTTAATCACGAGCTCAGCAAAAGTATCCAAGGGGAAAACAGACAAATATTATACCTGTTTACGTACGGTCGTTCTGCTGATTCCTGGTATTAGATCAACATTTTCACACACTACACACTACAGGAATCCAATTTTCCAAAAGCTTTCCAACAAAACATTACAAATATGAAATAACAGGATGTTATCTAAATGTTTTTATAGTAACAACGTTTAGAAGAGAAAGCGAGTGCCCCACCGGATCTCCTAATTGTGCACGTGGTAAGATTTTACAACAAATATCACGACACATTGGAATACAATTTTTGATGGGATACTTGTTGCCAATACATGCTTCATAAAGCCGAAAAAATGAGAAAAACGCATGATGAATTCTTTTCAACTTTTGACCACTTACATTGGACATTGGAACAGCTTATTCAAAACTTATGAACTTTTTGACTTATAATTATACAATAATTGTTTATTGCAGACTCGTGGTCCATACAGACGCGGTCATAGACACAAGAGCACAAACTTATGTAGATCTACTACGGAAATTATAACTAACGCTCAGACCGGACAGGCTTGGTTGTTGCTTCTTTCGGCTCATACATTCACTTTACCATTAATTAAAGAAAACACAACACACCTGTTTTTCGTATGGCCAGCAAAGATGCTTCAGGCAGAACCTACGACATGGTAAATGCGATAATTGGTGAAAAGTTTGTGATAATATTTTACATTTTACACAATTGAAACGAATTTATTTCCGGCAGATGTAGGATCCCAATCTACCATGCTTAACAAGTAGCAACAACCACTCTGATAGCGACCTATCACTACCTCTCTCGCACAGGCGCGTAGCCAGAAATTTGGTAGGGGAAGGCAAACAACAACCAATCTCAACATGTGGATATTTAATGCCCCTTATTTTCAAAACATCATCAATAAAAGGTGCATTTTTCTGGTGCTTTGTTTTGAAAAATTATGTTCAGATTTAAGCTGGCAAATAGATGTTTATCTTCATTGGATTGACATGTTTTGAAAGTTTGTGTTTGGTAAAGTTACAAGCTCCTACTTGGGATCAAAGTCACCATTTGCTCGTAAAACTTTCTCGCGAAAGCGCTTGTGAAAATCTCGATGCTATAAGTGCAAGATCTGCACTGCAGTATGCCTTTTGCAGCCAATAGCAAGTTTAGAACACGTCATGTTACTTTTCCTGAGGGTACGGATCGGTTTGGAGTTGGTCCTGTCGCAAGTAGGTCCTCTTGTTCCAAACCAAAGGTTCTTGGGGTCTGTGAATTTCCTTCAAGGGGTCCGTGAATGTGATGTAAAGCGTTAATAGACTTTGCAGACATTTCGATTACTACCGCGATGAATGAAACTAATTTCAAATATTTATTGCAACGTTTCTTCTTGAGGGGACCGTACCTTTTATTACAATGTCCTAGGGATCCGTGACCCACAAATGTTTCAGAAACCCTGTCCTAAACAGGTTTTGATGTTTTGCAATGTTTCAGAAATATTGTGCTTGAGCGACAGCAGCGAATCACCTAAGCATAATTCTTCGTTGCTTTTTCCTGCTATCCACGGAGCACACAGCGAGCAACCAAACAAAGTGCACCCACCACCCTCCTTTAATTCTTCCTGTCCTTCCGGAGAATTGACAAAGCTAAAGGCAGCAAATAGACGATCCAAGAACTTGCGGCCTGCGAGTCAGATGATCACAGCCATGAACCGCAAATCATCAAAAAAGTCTCCACAGGTAGCATAAAAAGAATTTGACAAAGTTTTCCCGCTACTAACCGTGTTCGTTACATCAGAAAATATTTCTTAGTTTCAATTAAAAAAAAACTTGGTTCCTCTTCCACGTTGCAAAACTATATCGAATATGAATTTGACTGCACTTCCGAAGCAGTACGCCGTCACCAGGTGCACAAATTTTTGCAGACTCCTTCTCCCAGCACTCAAAAGAAGCGGGTGGTGCTCAATACCAGTTTACCGGTGGGATCACCGACATTTCAAAGGGCTATGAAAGGTTTTAAACCAGACGAAACAACCGAAGACAGTGCACCTGTCAAGGACGAAGTCGGCCCAAAAACAAGTCAAAAAAAGGGACGAAAACCACGCGTCCGGATTGCTTCCGCCAGCTTCAGCCGGTCTGAGAAAAAGTTTGCATCTGGCAAAAATGCAAAACCTACCTCGAGCTCGACAGCTTTTAATGACACTGATGAGTACAATAGAGCCATGCTCGAGATAAGGGACAAACTTACCAGTCTTGGAACTGCTTCAGTCGAAGGGAGCAGTCGCCCTGTGCCTATAAAATCTATTCTGAAAAACCGACGACGTTCAATAGACGATTTGGACGTCGGAACGAAGAAAGGATTGTCTGCTTACCTGAAAGCGAAACAACTGGAAGGAAACAGTTTACTACCGAATCACTTCCATGAATAAAAATCAGTTGACCTGCATTCCTTGTGCAAGCGCGCAATTTAAAAGGTTGGGTATTATATAAGCGCCTAAGACCAGATAATTGTTAGTAGCACCGGGAAGTTGGGAAAATTTCGTGCAGCAAATCATAACGCAACAGATTATATACCTTGTGGGACGTGAAGCAGAAAATTGTGTCGAGTCGTTGCAGTACGTCGTTCGATAAGGTCGTTTCAGTAAATTCACTGAAACCTGCGAGCAGTTTTTACTTTATAAGTTATTAACTTTTTTGGGCTTTGCTATTTCGAACTTTATTTTGCTACTGTCCTTCCATAAGACCCAAAAACAGGTGTTAAAGTATGCTACTAGCTGAAGTTCGAAAATAATGGTGCATCGAATAGTTACGTAAACAACCTGCATCTGTGCCGAAAGATACAAAAAGTGGTGACAAAGCTCATTGTCGAATTAATGCTTATATTTCGAATATTATTTCTGGTTAAAAGGATTTAAAGAAAACTCTGGTGGCGCGTTGCAAAAATGATTTTTACGCAACGAAGTATTTTTTAGAAGTAATTTATTTGAAATGATTGGAACTATTTTAGCTTTTATAGACCCTCACCATGAAACTATTATTTTTTTGGTGGTATTTCCATTTTTCGTTGCTACATGCACAACAGCTGTGTTGTGATGACTCCTAAGTATGTAGCCTTTCACTGCTGTGTTCATTATGTCATTTCTAGCGTCATTTGTTACAAATATATGTTGCCATATTCTTTGCATAACAAGCACTAAACGATAAAAGGAAAACAGTTCTTGATGTTTCCTTGAAGAAATGCAAAACGGTGTACTAGAATTTAAGGCAGTGTTTTTCAATACTTCTTAGCAACGGAACATTGTTTCTATTACTATCGCAATACACGGAAGATTTCACCTTGTGATAGTTGATAATTAGGCTACTTCCACAATGAATTCCTTGCGGAACAGCTGACAATCTCCCCCAAACAACCGGTTTAAAATAACAGGTTTAAGCAAATAGACAATGTACTTCAAAAACTTGCCATGGTATTTCAAATTTAGCAGAATAAACACAAAGAACCTTGTTGACAAAGATCCGATAATGGGTTACTAGAAACTGTGTTAATTAGATACCTGTAACGTTGTTCAATTATGATAATAAAAATTTGTGTAGCAACATTTCGTTAGGTCAGAACCGGAGCAAGGGCCTCTCGTACCCCGGCCGGGGGGCCAAATCTGATTGAGTACCTTTGTTACGACATACAGAGACACCAGAACTGAAATCAGCACTGATTTCACATGTTTTTATCTAATATGTCAAAGAAATTGATCTTCACACGACCATAACTTCCTAAGCCAACCATTGCGACATGCATTGCGAATAACTTCGTTGTCAGTATTTGCCTTGGTAAGCTGGCTGTTGTGCAGGTGACGTTTGCCGAATACACGTTGATTGTAAGCATATTTAGTATAGCCTAGTAAAAAATTATTCAGGAAAATTCAGTTGTAGATCAGTTGCGTAGCTAGAGGTTTCAGCCGGGGTGGGAAATGTAGTTGCAAGAGGCCCACTGGCCACGGTAGGGGACCCCTTGCCAACATTCAGAAAAAGGTTTATAAATGAAAGTTTATCCGGATGTGGATTTCTATATACTAAAACCCGAAATCAACCGAAAACAATAGTCCAAAAACGTCTGAAAAACCCAAAAACAACAACTTACTGAAAACTAAAAGAGTATTGAATATCGAAATATAAGCAAAATGGAGGCTCAGTTTTTGCATTTAGCTTGTCAGGGGAGGTTCACACCCATGTACCCCCGTCAGTCACACCACCATTGTAGATATGTATTGTATCCTTTCACTGCACAAGAATAGAATAACCGATATGCAATCACATAAAATCGTATTCGTAGCCAGCCCGTGTGATATCCAGTGTATCTTGCAACCGAGTTGTCCAATGAAAACTCGAAACTTTACAGCAATGAGAAAGCCAGTTAACGAATAATACTGTGCCCAATGGTGGGCCTCGGCCCAACTGTGGGCCGTTTAACACTTTTTTTTGTTCCGCGCAACACGTGTGGGCCGTGTTTGCTGCGCCGGTTGCGTGGAATCAAACATTAAGGCTACTGTAACAAATAGATAGAACATTGATTGTTTGATCTTAACACGGCATTGATGCTGTCATTATAGGGTTTATTACATTTGACATAGCATTGCTATGTTACAGATAACTGAAAACAATATAAGTTTGAAATAAGGCCTTCAAAAAAAGCACGGGCCTTTTAATTACGACTGAAAGGGCATGGGCGTCCGCAAGGCGAGCAAAACGGTCATTCGCAACCCTTTTGGAAATTGGGAGTAAGAACCAAAAATTAGCAAACCTGAAGTCAGGAGCTTAATTCCGATTAAATTGATTTAATTCTTGCATTGATTGTTTATTTGCCGGTATGACAGCCACAGTGCACAAAAACCAGGTTCACTGTCCTGGTGTTGCGCAGTGACGAGTATGCAGTTCACTCATGATCGCTGCTTTGCCTGTCTGCAGAGGCAAGTTGCGAAACTTGCGTGCAGATTGTTCTGCTGTTGGACTTTATTGCGTTGGCAATAACACGGCAAAGAATGTTCACGTGTTCACTTGTCTTCAAGTTCGGTAGTAGGCGTTTTGCCCAGTGTTGCCACTTTTGATATTTTAACATCAGATCTGATGTTTTCAGAGAAATGATGTCTGATGTTTTGGCGACAAACCTGATGTTGACTGGGCTTTTGTTTTTGTTCCTCGTATTACCTATCCTTTTAAGATGAAAACATGTTAGATTCATGCTTTGTAAGTTTCTCTCGTCAATTTCTCACCCTCATGTGTGGCTGGTTATATCTTTCCAATCTGAAGAAGCTCTTTTCACTGCGTTGGGAATAACCAGGGTTGCCAGATTGGCCATTTGATGATAAATATCGAACATTTGGCCATGTCTGAAGAATGCTGGTCATGAAAAACACACATTTGGCCATCTTTTATTACGATTTTGGCCATAAGGTGCGGAAAATATCTAGCAACCCTGGGAATAACATTTACGTTACGCACAACGCACATTCGCACAAGCGACTTCTTCATTTTATGACGATACTTCGTTGTTTCGGAATCAACGTGGGTCATCACACTTTGTTAGGTATTGGTAGAATTTAGTTTGTATTAAAACTGCAATGTAGAATCTGATGTTATCTGATGTTGAAAAACGCAGCAACAATCTGATGTTAACGAGACTGACCCCAGTGGCAACGCTGGTTTTGCCGCATGCAAGTGTTGAAAGCAGGTAATGCAGGGAGACAGTAAGTTCTGATAGCGGATAGCCACGTACTTTTACGGCCTACTGTGAAAAAAGAAGCGTGGTTAGTTTGAAACATCCATTGTTAGTGCGAGACTGAACGCTTGTCCGATTTATGTGGATGAGCGCTCACTGTGAAAAAGTAAAGACAAGCAAGGATATATTAAAAGGTTGTTTGATTGCTTTGGACAAGATCTTAGACGTTTGCAGCTCTTGTTTCTAAGTGATGCTGGCAAGTCTTACTAGGTAAAATAAAGACATAATTGTGGTTTGGATAAAGACCGTGGCAATTTGCTTCTTTGTAAAGAAGTACCCTGCTTGAAAATTCTGCAGGTAGTCTATTTTGTAACTTGTCGCAATATACCTGGCTATTGCTGCCAACGAAATGCATTTTTGTGACTACTGCCGTAAAATGGAGCAATTTTTTTGTGTAGAATGGGTAAAGCGCTTTGTGAACGTCCGTTTGCATTGCATCGTCAGTAACCTGAAAAGTATAAGCAAAATGTCAACGTAGCTCAGGGGCGCAGCTAGGATTTTTATAAGGGGGGATGAAGTTATGGAAGTTGGTATAGGCAAAAGACCATGCAAGTAAAATGGGATCAGGGCCGGCCTTGGCAAGTGCGGGGCCCGATTGTAAGCAGTTTTGCGGGGCCCCACTCAGTGGTGTTTACTAAAATTTTTGAGGAGCGTCTAGTCATAATGATAGAAATCGATGATGTGAAAGACCGATGTCCGAAAGGGAAGACCTTTTTTCTGATAGTGGTTTGTTGTTGGCTCTGTGAAAGTACAATGGTCTTGTAGGGCCACGGCTGAGTTGGTACAATTTCCGGTTTGTTGTTTTTTGTGTTCTGGATGTGTTCCCTGCAGCTCTTCCGCACACCGTGCGCCTGATAAGAAGGATGCAGTACCAATTTACAAGGTCTTGGTAAGACCCGGCCAAGAGTTGAAGTCAATTCGGTCAGAATGATTGAGTAATGAACCTGTAAAGAACACAAACCGCTGATTAGAGCAGGTTTTGAATGTCCCGGAAAAGTTGAAAAATTGTTATCTCTTCTAACACAAAAGAAATATATAAAGCAATTGCAGATTTCCCAATACGTATAAACTTACTTTTCAGAAATTTTTCAAAATAGCCAAGTACTTTGGTAGCATTGGCCTACGAGGCGAGGGACGGCAACTGTTTCACCAGATTCAGGAAAGAATGAAAAAAGTTCGGGCAAAACTGCAAATAATCCCTCTGTAAAACTTTCCTATTGAAGGTTGTATGGTAGTGGCGGAAAAATTCGGGCAAATCGAAAATTTTTCCTCCAAAAGCCAAAAGTCCCGTACGCCTACGTTTAGTAGCCTCCAAAACTTTCAGGAAAGTCATCACATCTTTTAACTTTTTCCAACTTTCAATTTGTTAGGCTACATCTCAGAATTTACGACGCCCATCTGTTTTACGGCCATAGCCTTATCGTGGTTAGTAAACACTAGCTCAATCATACATGTCCACGAAAGACTTGGACGAAAACATGCTACCATAGCGCTTAAGGGTTAACATTTAACGCTAATATCGCATCTTATTACATAATCGTGGGCTCTCGAGGCTAAGTCCTACTAGAGACCTCAACACACTAAGAGCTGAAGTCAATGTCATTGACCCTAGCTGCCAACGACAGGACTACACA